>Ga0272412_1000395_pt1 | contig 12798 bp, 7 predicted proteins | sample WWTPWeurt_MetaT_FD_193540 | JGI IMG/M metagenome (GOLD analysis project Ga0272412, IMG submission 193540) | Metatranscriptome of activated sludge microbial communities from WWTP in Nijmegen, Gelderland, Netherland - WWTP Weurt (Metagenome... | ecosystem: Engineered > WWTP > Aerobic digester >...
GTCAACTTCTGCTTCATTCACATTGCGAACGCCCATGTTTCTGAAGATCTTGGTACCGGTACCGGCAGGGATCAACTTACCTACAATAACGTTTTCTTTCAGACCATTGAGGTAATCTGTTTTACCGCTCATGGCAGCAGAACTCAATACCTTGGTGGTTTCCTGGAACGATGCTGCTGAAATCCATGAATACGTACCCAATGATGCCCTGGTAATACCCTGGAGCAATGGTCTCGATGTGGCGGCTAAAGCATCTCTCACTTCGATGATCTTTTTATCGTTTCGTTTTAAGAATGAATTTTCTTCTCTCAACTGACGGATAGAAATGATCTGACCAACGTGGTACCTTGTAGAATCTCCTGCTTCGGTAACTACTTTTTTATCAAAGATATAGTCGTTTTGTTCCAGGAATTCGTGTCTGGTTACAGCTTCACCTTCTAGGAAGGTGGTATCACCTGGTTCAACGATCTCAACGTCACGCATCATTTGTCTTACGATTACTTCGATGTGTTTGTCATTGATATTGATACCTTGTGAACGGTAAACTTCCTGTACACCATTTACCAGATAAGACTGCACCGCAAATGGTCCCTTGATATCAAGGATGTCCATCGGAGAAACCGCACCATCTGTAATAGGGTTTCCTGCTCTCACGAAGTCACCTTCCTGCACCAGCATGTGTCTTGACAGACCTACCAGGTACTTCCTTCTTTGGCCGGTTTTTTCATCATCGATAAAGATCTCACGGTTACCCCTCTTGATCTTTCCGAAGGTGATGATACCATCGATTTCGGCAACGGTTGCCGGGTTGGATGGATTTCTGGCTTCAAACAATTCAGTTACCCTTGGCAGACCCCCTGTGATATCCTGGATCTTACCCAAAGATCTTGGGATCTTCACCATTTTTTGTCCTGCCTGGATCTCAGCACCGTCTTCGATGGAGATATAGGCACCTACCGGCAATGAATATACTTTCAGTTCTTCACCTGCAGTAGAAATGATGCGGATGATTGGAATCTTTTTCTTGTTCTTTGGTTCAATGATCACCTTGTCTGCATAACCGGTCTGGTCATCACGTTCAACCCTGAACGTAACCCCTTCTTCGATGCCTTCAAACTGGGCAATCCCTTTGAACTCAGAGATGATTACGTTGTTGAATGGATCCCATTCACAAATCACATCTCCTTTGCCTACTTTCTGGTTGTTTTTCACTTTCAGGTCAGAACCGTAAGGAATGTGGTGGGTATTGAAAACCTTACCCGTTTCTACATCCACAATTCTGATTTCCCCTGATCTGGATAAAACCACAGTAGCAGAACTATCAACACTTTCGGTAACCTTGATGTTGTCAAACTCAACTTTACCTTCAAATTTAGATACAATTTCAGATTCTGTCTTGGTCACAGAAGCAATACCACCCACGTGGAAGGTCCTAAGGGTAAGCTGGGTTCCCGGTTCACCGATTGACTGGGCTGCAATGATACCCACTGCATCTCCCGCTTCGGCAATCCTGCCATTGGCAAGGTTTTTACCATAACACTTGGCACAAACTCCACTCTTGGTTTCACAGGTGAGCACCGATCTGATGGTAACACTTTCGATACCTGATTCTTCAATTCTGTGAGCAATAGAGTCACTTATGTACTCGCCTGCCTCCAGAATGATCTCATCGGTTACCGGGTCAACAATGGTGTAAAGGGTAAACCTTCCTACAATTCTGGAAGACAGGTTTTCAATTACACTTTCATTGTCTTTCAGGGCCGATGTTTCAATACCCCTTAAGGTATCACAGTCGTTTTCAGTAATGATCACATCCTGGGCAACGTCTACCAACCTACGGGTAAGGTAACCAGCATCCGCCGTTTTCAAAGCCGTATCCGCCAAACCTTTACGAGCACCGTGGGTTGAGATAAAGTATTCCAAAACCGAAAGACCTTCCAGGAAGTTGGAGAGGATTGGGTTTTCGATGATCGCACCTCCGGTGTCACCTGATTTTCTTGGTTTTGCCATCAAGCCCCTGAGTCCTGCCAACTGTTTGATCTGTTGTTTACTACCCCTGGCACCTGAATCCAACATCATAAACACAGAGTTGAATCCACCTTTGTGCTGTGACAATTCACGCATCAGGTTTTCTGTGATCATGTTATCGGCAAATGTCCACTTATCGATTACCTGGTTGTAACGCTCATTTGGCGTGATCAATCCCATGTTGTAATTTTCCCACACCTCATCAACTTCAGCCTGTGCATCAAGCAAGGTTTGTTCTTTGATAGAAGGTGTAATCAAATCTCCGATGTTGAACGAAAGTCCTCCTTTGAATGACCAGTAGAAACCCAATTCCTTGATCTCATCGAGGAACTGCGCTGTTTCGTAAAAGTCGGTTCTGATGATGATATCCGAGATTACCTTTTTAAGGTTTTTCTTGGTCATCAGAATGTTGATAAAAGGTACAGATTTCGGAACGGCTTCATTAAAGATAACCCTTCCTACAGTAGATTCTACAAGGCCGATGCCGATAGAACCATCTTCATTCTGGATTCTTGATTTTACTTTAATTGGCGCATGCAAATCAATTTTACCCTCATTGAAGGCGATGAGCACTTCTTCTGCAGAATAAAACTTCATGCCGGCTCCTCTTACTTCTCCTTTTCTGGCCTTGGTCAGGTAGTACAGACCCAAAACCATGTCTTGAGAAGGAAGGGTAACAGGAGATCCATCCTGAGGGTTGAGCATGTTGTGAGATGACAACATCAATACCTGAGCCTCCAGGATAGCAGCGTGACTCAAAGGCACGTGAACGGCCATCTGGTCACCGTCAAAGTCGGCGTTGAACGCACCGCACACCAACGGGTGCAACTGGATCGCTTTCCCTTCTACCAATCTGGGCTGGAAAGCCTGGATTGACAATCTGTGAAGAGTCGGCGCCCTGTTGAGTAATACCGGGTGTCCTTTGAGGATATTTTCGAGGATTTCCCAAATAATGGGATCCTTTTTATCAACTAATTTTTTAGCAGATTTTACCGTTTTAACCACTCCCCTTTCGATGAGTTTACGGATGATAAACGGCTTGAACAATTCTGCTGCCATTCCTTTGGGAATACCGCATTCATGCAGGTGTAGGGTTGGTCCTACCACGATCACCGAACGACCAGAGTAGTCAACCCTTTTACCCAAAAGGTTTTGACGGAAACGACCTTGTTTTCCTTTCAGGATGTCGCTCAATGATTTCAACGCCCTTCCACCTTCTGCTTTTACCGCATTGGATTTTCTGGAGTTGTCAAACAAAGAGTCAACCGCTTCCTGCAACATCCTCTTTTCATTTCGGAGGATTACTTCAGGAGCCTTGATTTCCAACAACCTTTTCAAACGGTTGTTACGGATGATCACCCTTCTGTAAAGATCGTTCAAATCTGAACTCGCAAACCTTCCACCATCAAGAGGCACCAAAGGTCTCAATTCTGGGGGTATTACCGGCAGGTACTGGATGATGGTCCACTCCGGACGATTTGTATTTTTTTCGAACCCTTCTTTAAAAGCTTCTACAACGCGAAGTCTTTTGAGGGCTTCTGATTTTCTTTGCTGTGATGTTTCAACGGATGCCTGGTGTCTAAGATCATACGATAAGTTGGCCAGGTCGAGACGCATCAGCAGATCAAAAATCGCTTCAGCTCCCATTTTGGCAACAAACTTATTGGGATCACTGTCGTCCAACATCTGATTTTCTTTTGGTAAAGAATCCAGAATAGCCAGGTAATCTTCTTCCGAAAGAAGCTCAAGGTATTTAACTTCACCTTCTTTGATACCGGGCTGGATGACCACAAATTTCTCATAATAGATGATAGACTCGAGGTTTTTTGAAGAGGTACCCAGCAGGTAACCTATCTTGTTGGGGAGTGATTTAAAAAACCAGATGTGAACAACAGGAACCACCAATTTGATGTGCCCCATTCTTTCTCGTCTGACCTTTTTCTCAGTCACTTCCACACCACAACGGTCACACACGATTCCTTTGTATCGGATTCTTTTGTATTTACCGCAGTAACACTCGTAATCCTTTACCGGACCAAAAATACGTTCACAAAACAGACCGTCTCTTTCCGGCTTATATGACCTGTAGTTGATGGTTTCCGGCTTCAGTACCTCACCCCTTGATCTCTCCAGAATTTCATCAGGAGAAGAGAGACTTATGGTAATTGAATCGAAAGCCTTACCAACCTTTGCAACTTTTTTTAATGCCATTTGCAGGTATAATTTTTAGATTATTCAAATTTAATGTCAAGCGCCAAGCCTCTCAATTCGTGTACAAGTACATTGAAGGACTCCGGAATATTTGGTTCCGGTAAGTTTTCTCCTTTAACAATGGCCTCGTAAGCTTTAGCACGACCAATGATGTCATCCGACTTGATGGTAAGCAATTCCCTAAGGATATTGGCAGCCCCAAAGGCTTCCAATGCCCAAACCTCCATCTCACCAAAACGCTGACCACCAAACTGAGCCTTACCTCCGAGCGGTTGTTGGGTAATGAGTGAGTACGGACCGATTGAACGTGCGTGCATCTTATCGTCAACCATGTGTGAAAGCTTCAACATGTAGATTACACCTACCGTTGCCTGCTGGTGGAACCTGTCGCCTGTTTCACCATCGTACAGGAAGGTCTGTCCGAGTGAAGGCAGGTTGGCCTTTTTCACATAGTCATCTATTTCGTGAACGCTGGCACCGTCGAAGATAGGTGTGGCGAATCTTAAGCCCAGGTTTTTACCTGCCCAGCCCAAAACCGTTTCAAAGATTTGACCCAGGTTCATCCTTGAAGGTACCCCACGTGGGTTCAACACGATGTCAACCGGTGTACCATCCTGCAGGAATGGCATGTCTTCTTCTCTTACGATCCTGGACACGATTCCTTTGTTACCGTGTCTTCCGGCAAGTTTATCCCCTACTTTCAACTTACGTTTTTTAGCAAGATAAACCTTAGCCAGTTTTAATACACCTGCAGGTAATTCATCTCCGATCGAAATGTTATATTTCTCTCTCTTGTACCTACCCAGTTCACCATTCAGTTTGATGTTGAAGTTGTGCAACAACCTCGCCACCATTTCGTTGGTTTCCTTTTCTTTGGTCCAGTTGGAATAATCCACTGTGGTGTAATCAATTTCTTTCAAAACTTTAGGAGAGAACTTGGTTCCTTTGGAAATCAGCTCTTCCTTATAGATGCTATAAACACCTTCTGAAACTTTTGAACCCAAAAGAGTCATCAGCTTATCGATCAAAAGGGTTTTTAACTTATTGACTTCTACTGCGTGGTCATCATCCAGTTTGGTCAACAATTCTTTTTCCTGAACTTTCTGGAATTTATCCTTTTTAGCCCTGGCAAAAAGTTGTTTGTCGATAACCACACCCTGGATAGATGGTGGCGTTTTCAATGAGGCATCCTTCACATCACCGGCCTTGTCACCAAAGATGGCGCGAAGCAATTTTTCTTCCGGTGTTGGATCGGTTTCTCCTTTAGGTGTAATCTTACCAATAAGGATATCACCTTCTGCCACCCAGGCTCCTAAACGGATGATACCGTTTTCATCGAGGTCTTTGGTAGCTTCCTCACTTACGTTTGGAATATCGCAGGTCAATTCTTCTTCACCCAGTTTTGTATCTCTGATGTCCAGTTCAAAACTTTCAATGTGAATAGAAGTAAATACATCTTCTTTAACCACACGCTCTGAAAGTACGATGGCATCTTCAAAGTTGTAACCCTTCCAAGGCATGAAGGCTACTTTCAGGTTTTGACCCAGGGCCAATTCTCCATTCTCAGTAGCATAACCTTCACAAAGCAAACTGCCTTTTTTAACCCTGTCACCCTTTCTTACAATTGGTTTGAGGTTGATACAAGTACCCTGGTTGGTCCTTGTAAACTTGGTAAGGCTATAAGTAACCGCATCATCTTCAAATGACACGAGCCTTTCAGCATCGTTTCTGTCGTATTTGATTATGATTTTGGTTGAGTCAACGTATTCAACTACCCCGTCTCCTTCAGAGTTGATCAACATATTACTATCGGCAGCTACCTTGGCTTCAATACCAGTACCCACAATCGGAGCCTTTGGTCTGATCAAAGGAACGGCCTGACGTTGCATGTTAGATCCCATCAGGGCACGGTTGGCATCATCATTTTCAAGGAACGGAATCAATGAGGCAGAAACACCTACGATTTGATTCGGAGCAATATCAATATAATCTACTTCTTCTGGCGTAAAGATGGGGAATTCACCCTGCTCTCTACCTTTGATTCTATCATTGACAAAGGCACCTGTTTCACTAACAGGGGCATTGGCCTGTGCAATTTTCATGTGGTCTTCACTCTCGGCCGAAAGGTAATCTGCGTGGCCACCGAGGTTTACAATCCCCTTGTCAACCTTGCGGTATGGAGTCTCGAGGAAGCCCATTTTATTGACCTTGGCGTGAACGCAAAGGGTAGAAATCAAACCGATGTTTGGACCTTCCGGTGTCTCAATCGTACATAGACGACCGTAGTGAGAATAGTGAACATCCCTTACCTCAAAGCCTGCTCGCTCTCTGGAAAGACCGCCGGGTCCGAGGGCTGAAATCCTACGTTTGTGGGTAATTTCAGACAGAGGGTTGGTTTGATCCAGGAATTGCGACAACTGGCTGGTTCCAAAGAATGAGTTGATCACAGAAGAAAGAGTTCTGGCGTTGATCAGATCAACCGGTGTAAATACCTCGTTGTCTCTTACGTTCATTCTTTCCCTGATGGTACGTGCCATCCTGGCAAGACCTACACCGAATTGAGCGTACAATTGCTCACCCACGGTTCTTACCCTACGATTGCTCAAGTGGTCAATATCGTCTAATTCAGCTTTTTGGTTGACCAGGGCCACCAGGAATTTAACGATGGATATGATGTCTTCCTTGGTCAAAACCAGGGTTTCCATATCGATATCCAACTTGAGTTTTTTATTGATTTTATATCTACCAACCTCACCCAGGTTGTATCTCTTATCAGAGAAGAACAACTTGTCGATGATGCCCCTTGCGGTTTCTTCATCGGGTGGATCAGTACCTCTGAGTTGACGATAGATTTGAGTTACCGCTTCTACTTCAGAGCTTGATGGATCTTTTTGTAGTGTATTGTAAATGATGCTATAATCTACATCCAAGTCTTCTTTTTGAAGAATGATGGTATCTGCATCAATATCACTGATGAGGTTGATGTTTTCTTCATCGAGCACCACATCCCTTTCGAGGATGATTTCGTTACGCTCAATGGTAACCACCTCACCTGTATCTTCATCCACAAAGTCTTCTATCCATTTGCGGAGTACCCTTGCGGCCAGTTTACGACCGATGGCTTTTTTCAAAGACTTATCTGTTACCTTAATTTCTTCTGCCAGATCAAAGATATTGAGGATGTCTTTATCTGAGTCAAAGCCGATGGCTCTCAGCAAGGTGGTAACAGGGAATTTTTTCTTTCTGTCGATGTAGGCGTACATCACCGAGTTGATATCGGTGGCAAATTCCATCCAGGCCCCTTTGAAAGGGATCACCCTTGCAGAGTAGATGGCTGTACCATTGGGGTGGAAGGTCTGGCTGAAAAATACGCCTGGAGAACGGTGGAGTTGAGAAACTACAACCCGTTCAGCACCGTTGATTACAAAAGTACCCTTTGGCGTCATATAAGGAATATTGCCGAGGAATACATCTTGTACGATGGTTTGGAAATCTACGTGTTCTTCGTCATTACAAGAAAGTCGAAGTTTAGCTTTTAGCGGGACACTGTAGGTAAGACCTCTTTGCACACACTCATCGAGGGTGTAGCGGGGAGGGTCTATGAAATAATCCAGGAATTCGAGTACAAAAATATTTCGGGTATCCGTAATTGGGAAGTTTTCCTGAAACACCCGGTAAAGACCTTCGCTGTTCCTGTTTTCAGGGGTAGTTTCCAGTTGGAAAAACTCCTGAAAGGATTTGAGCTGGATCTCCAGAAGGTCGGGATAGTACGAAGGTAATTTGATCTTACCGAAGTTTACTCTTTCTTTTGTTCCGTTGATTGTTGATGCCATCCTAAAATCTTTATTTTTTTAACACCGGAATTAGGCCGATGTTCTGAATTTTCCACAAAAGTATAAATGGCAATGGGCTTAGTCCCCGTGTTTGGGGACCAAGCCGAACCATTTATTTGTAAGACTTAGAGACTAAGCCTTTCATACAGAATTACTTCAATTCTACAGTTGCACCTGCTTCGGTAAGAACAGTTTTGATTTGTTCTGCCTCTGCTTTAGGTACAGCGGTCTTCAAAGTAGAAGGAGCACCGTCAACCATGTCTTTTGCTTCTTTCAAGCCAAGGTTCAACAGGTTTTTCACCTCTTTAACAACCGCAAGTTTGTTTGCTCCACCTGAAGCCAAAACTACATCGAATTCAGTTTTTTCAGCAGCAGCAACTTCTCCACCACCAGCTGCAGGAGCAGCGACAGCAACAGCAGCAGCAGCTGGCTCGATACCGTATTCGTCTTTCAAAATTTGAGCAAGTTCGTTAACTTCTTTAACTGTCAAGTTTACAAGTTGCTCTGCAAATGCTTTTAAATCAGCCATTTTTCTGAGTTTTAAATTTTTAACAATAATGAATTAATTATTATGGCGTTGTCTTGGAAGCCAAATTTAGTTTGCTCTTTCTTCGAGCGCTTTAACCAGACCAGCGATGGTATTGCCACCTGATTTAAGGGCAGAAATAACATTTTTCGCAGGTGATTGCAACAAGCCAACAATTTCGCCAATAAGCTCATTTTTGGACTTGAGTGCAGCCAGTGCATCCAGTTGATCGTCACCTATAAATACACCACTGTCGATGTAAGCAGCCTTCAATACCGGTTTTTCATTGGTCTTTCTGAAATCTTTAATGACCTTTGCCGGAAGGTTGGCTGTTTCACAGAACAACAGGGTTGTTGGCCCGTGTAATGCATCATAGATGGCTACATAATTTTTTTCCTCTGCATTGGGCTCCATAGCCTTTTTTGCAAGGGTATTTTTAACCACATGTACTTCGATGCCTTTTTCGTAACAAATTCTTCTGAATTTGTTGATGGCTTCTACTGTCAGGGCTGATGAGTCAGTAATGTAAAAAAATGGGTTGTTGGCAAATTTTTCCTTCAGCTCATCTATCATTAAGGCCTTTTCTCCTTTCTTCATTTTGAATAGATTTTTGATGATTAATGAATGGTTTTAGGATCAACCTTGATCCCCGGACTCATGGTAGAAGCCACACTGATGGATTTCATGTAAGTACCTTTAGCGGTACTTGGTTTCATTCTTTCCAGTGTTGACAACAATTCTTTTGCATTGTCTGCCAATTTTTCCTTAGAGAAAGAAACCCTTCCAATGGTTGTGTGGATGATACCATATTTGTCTACCCTGAATGAAATTTTACCTTTTTTAACGTCTTCTACTGCAGCAGCTACATCAAGGGTAACCGTACCCGTTTTTGGGTTAGGCATTAGGTTTCTTGGACCCAGGATCCTACCTACCTGACCAACTTTGGCCATTACATCAGGTGTTGCAATGATGACGTCGATATCGGTCCAACCTCCCTTGATCTGGGTGATATAATCATCCAAACCTACGTGGTCAGCGCCCGCGTTTCTGGCTTCCTGTTCCTTGTCCGGATTACAGAGAACCAAAACCTTTTTTGTTTTACCTGTACCGTGAGGCAATGTAACGGTACCTCTGATAGCCTGGTCTGCTTTTCGAGGATCTACACCCAATCTGATGTGCAAGTCAACTGACGCATCAAATTTTGTAGTGTTTACTTCCTTAACCAAGGCTACTGAATCAGCAAGGGCATAAAGTTTGGTAGCATCTACCTTACCCTCTACTGCCTTTCTTTTTTTTGTAAGATTAGCCATTATGATAAGTTTTGAGGTAATATCGCCTCGTACAATTGACGAGACTCCCTACCGGTTAAAAAATATTAATTTTCGTTGCTCCAGGGAGGTGTTCCTGAAACGGTAATACCCATAGATCTTGCGGTACCGGCAACCATGCTCATTGCAGACTCCAATGTAAATGCATTGAGGTCAGGCATCTTGTTTTCAGCAATAGCCTTGATCTGATCCCAGGTAACAGAACCTACCTTATTACGGTTAGATTGTGCAGAACCTGATTTCAGCTTGGTTGCTTCCAACAATTGAATGGCGGCAGCTGGTGTTTTGATAACAAAGTCGAATGACTTGTCTTTGTACACCGTAATCAGCACTGGTACAAGCTTACCAGGAATTTCCTGAGTAGCAGCGTTGAACCTCTTGCAAAATTCCATGATATTGACACCTTTGGAACCTAGCGCAGGACCTACTGGAGGAGCCGGATTGGCTGCACCACCTTTAACCTGCAACTTTACAAACGTTTCAATTTCTTTTGCCATTTTAAAATTTTTGTATAAATCAAATTATATTAAGTCGTTTTCCTTTCCGTGGAAGCATTTAAAGCCGGTTGAAGGACTACGACTGTTTTTCTACTTGTGCAAAATTGAGCTCTACTTCTGTGCCCCTGCCAAAGATTTTCACAATGACCTTGAGCTTTTTCTTTTCTTCGTTAACTTCTTTTACATCGCCCACAAAATCTTTGAACGGACCGTCAATAATTTTAACGGTTTCGTTCACCAGGAATGGATCCAGCATTGCCTCCCCTCCCAGTTGTGATTCATCGGCCTTACCCAGCATTCTGTTAGCCTCATGCTGAGACATTGGAATGGGGTTATTTTTACCCAGAAAGTGGATTACGTTGGTGAGGTTGGAAATGGCATTGATGACCTCTCCCGAAAATTTTTCAGGGATGGCTTCTACCAGGATATAGCCCGGAAGGATGTTGCGCTCAATGGTCTGTTTCTTACCATTGCGCATTTTATACACCTTCTCAATTGGAACTATTACCTGTAGTACTACATCAGTCCACTCGTTCCTGGAAATTTCAAGATCAATCTTTTCTTTGATCTTTTTCTCTTTTCCACTGATCACCCGCAGTGAGTACCACTTCGCTGTAGTTTCACTCATGATCCTAATCCATATATTAGAGAAAGTGCTTTGTTGGCAACTGAATCCATAAGGAAGGTTACCAATGCAAAAATAGCTGTAGCAACCAGCACAATTCTGGTGTGAGAAATCAATTCTCCCCAGGTAGGCCAGGTTACGTTGTTCAACAACTCGTGAATACTTTCTTTAATGTACAATCTGATGTTATCCATTGTAATGTATTTATGCCCTTTAACGGGTTTGGCAGGGAAGACAGGACTCGAACCTGCAACTTGCGGTTTTGGAGACCGCTGCTCTACCAATTGAACTACTTCCCTAAATTATTTCAAAAAATGTAAACCATAAAAGCTTACTTAACCTATTCAATTCTACAAACTTATACTTTAATAAGTTGTTTAATGTGAAAATCATATATACTAAAAAAGAGAATTAAGCACCTTGAGGTGCTTAAATCTCTTTTAAACATATTTTACTGAATGCTTATTCTATGATTTCAGTAACCTGACCGGCACCTACTGTTCTACCACCTTCGCGGATCGCAAAACGAAGACCTTTCTCCATTGCGATAGGGCTCACCAACTGCACTTCGATTGAAATGTTATCACCTGGCATTACCATTTCCACGTTTTCTGGAAGTTTCACGTCACCGGTAACGTCTGTTGTTCTGAAGTAGAACTGTGGACGGTATCCGTTGAAGAATGGAGTATGACGGCCACCTTCTTCTTTAGAAAGTACGTAAACCTCACACTTAAATTTCATGTGTGGCTTCACTGATCCTGGCTTACAAATAACCATACCTCTTCTGATCGCTTCTTTGTCGATACCACGAAGTAGGATACCTGCGTTGTCACCAGCCTCACCTCTGTCAAGAAGTTTTCTAAACATCTCAACTCCAGTTACTGTTGATGTCAATGGCTTCTCACCTGGTTTCATCATACCTATGATTTCAACAGGATCGCCCACGTTGATAACTCCTTTTTCAATTCTACCAGTGGCAACGGTACCCCTACCTGTAATAGAGAAAACGTCTTCGATTGGCATCAAGAAAGGCTTGTCAACTTCACGTGTTGGTTCTGGGATGTGTGAATCCACAGCAGCCATCAAATCTTCAATTGCTTTTTTACCTTCTGGAGTTCCCTCCAATGCTTTGATCGCTGAACCTTTGATGATGGGTGCATCGTCGCCTCCAAATCCGTACTGATCCAACAATTCTCTAACCTCCATTTCAACGAGTTCCAACATTTCTGGATCGTCAACGAGGTCAACTTTATTCATAAATACAACTATTTTTGGAACACCTACTTGTTTCGCCAAAAGGATGTGCTCCCTTGTCTGAGGCATTGGACCGTCAGTTGCAGCTACTACAAGGATGGCACCGTCCATCTGAGCCGCTCCCGTTACCATGTTTTTTACATAGTCAGCGTGACCCGGACAGTCAACGTGTGCATAGTGCCTGTTAGCAGTCTGGTATTCTACGTGCGCCGTGTTGATGGTGATACCCCTTTCTTTTTCTTCAGGAGCCGCATCGATAGAATCGTAATCTTTTTTCTCTGCAAGTCCAGACTCTGATAAAACGTATGTAATTGCAGCTGTAAGGGTCGTTTTTCCGTGGTCAACGTGACCAATGGTACCTATGTTTACGTGTGGTTTCGACCTGTCAAATGTTCCTTTAGCCATTGCTTGAAATTTTTCAGTAATTTAAATATGTTAATGAATGTGTAATTCCATTGAGCCAATGATGGGAATTGAACCCATGACCCCTTCCTTA
>Ga0272412_1000396_pt1 | contig 12782 bp, 11 predicted proteins | sample WWTPWeurt_MetaT_FD_193540 | JGI IMG/M metagenome (GOLD analysis project Ga0272412, IMG submission 193540) | Metatranscriptome of activated sludge microbial communities from WWTP in Nijmegen, Gelderland, Netherland - WWTP Weurt (Metagenome... | ecosystem: Engineered > WWTP > Aerobic digester >...
AATCCCGCCGCACGCAAGGCAGAAACGTAGTGGAAACGCGCAAAATCGATAAAGGCGAGCTGGCTTCCGTGCGCTTCCTTGACTTGCTCACGACGATAGGCGTCAAGACCATCCCATTTATTCACCGCGACAACCAGCGCTCGGCCGGACTCACGAATGAACGCCGCGATATGGGCATCCTGATCCGAGATGTCCTGCTGCGCATCGACCACGAGAATGACCACCTGAGCCTCCTCGATCGCCTGCAGGGTCTTGATCACGGAGAACTTTTCTATCGTTTCGAAAACCTTGCCGCGGCGTCGCAAGCCGGCCGTGTCGATCAGCGTATAGCAGCGGCCGCCACGTTCGAAGTCAACCTCAATGGAGTCACGCGTCGTTCCCGGCTGGTCGAAAGCAATCACCCGCTCTTCGCCGAGCAGAGCGTTGACCATGGTGCTCTTGCCAACGTTTGGCCGGCCGACGATCGCCACCTTGATGGCCGCACTCGTCTGCGCTTCCTCGGTCAGTTCGGCAAAGGGTCTGAGCGCCGCGTCGATCAGTCCCGCAACGCCCTCACCGTGCGCGGCAGAAATCGCCTGTGGTTCGCCGAGCCCAAGTTCGTGAAAATCGGCGCTTACCACGGCGGTATTCATGCCTTCCGCCTTGTTAACCGCAACGACAACCCGCCGCCCGGACTTGCGCAGCCGGAGGGCGATTTCCCTGTCGAGCGCGGTTACTCCGCTGCGCCCGTCGACGACACAGACGACGACATCCGCCTCATCGATCGCCTGCTCGGTCTGGCGCGCCATCTGGTAGGTGATCCCCTCTTTCGCCAGCGGCTCGAAACCACCGGTATCGATCACCAGGAACGGTTTGCCGCCGAGTCTACCGTGGCCGTAATGACGGTCGCGCGTCAGACCCGGAAGATCAGCCACCAGAGCATCGCGAGTTCTCGTCAGGCGGTTGAACAGCGTCGACTTGCCGACGTTTGGCCGGCCCACGAGCACGATGTTGGGCTTCATTGGACCGCCAGGGCGACGACGCGTCCATCGCTCGTCTGGAGAACCAGATCCGTCGCGCCCAAACGCTGCAGTGCAGCGACAACCGGACTGCCGTCGCTGCGCGCACGCGCGGCAAATGAACCGTCCTCGCGGTTCAGGAAGTGTACCATCCCCTGCACGTCGGCCACTGCGATCAGGCTGGAGAGAACCAGAGGGGCAGTCAGCCGGCGCAGGAAGAGCTTGTCCTGTTTCCAGATAGTCGCTCCGCTGGCTCTGTCGAGCGCATGCAACACTCCTTTGTCATCCGATACATAGACGTATCGGCTGTCAAGCGCCAGGCCCGCAGCGCTGGAAATGTCGCGCGTCCAGATGAGGCTGCCGGAGCCAAGGTCGAAACAGGCGACGCGTCCCTGGTAGGCCACAGCGCAGACGGTTCGGCCATCAATCACCGGGACGCTCGTCACATCGGCGATCCGGTCAAGCTCGGTTGCGCCCTTCGGCAGGGCGACTGTTCCCTCCCACAAAGGCGCGCCGTTGTCGACTCCCAAGGCAATCAGCTTGCCGCCAGGAAAACCGACGAAGACGTACTTGTCTAGCAGAACTGGCGCTGCCGTCACGCGCACCGAAAGGGGCAGACTTGGGCGCTGATATATCCACTTGCGCTTGCCGTCGAAGGCATCGTAGGCGGTCAGTCGATGGTCGCCGCTGCGCACAATGACCACCCCGGGTCCAACCGCGGCCGGTGCGATGATCTCGCTGTTGGTCGACGTTTTCCAGAGCAGCTTGCCGTCGGCCGCAGCAAAGGCGAGCACCTCGCCTTTCGGCGATCCGACGACAACCATCCGCTCGTCTGCCCCGACGCCGCCCGATAACGGTCGATCGGTCTTGATCTTCCAGACTTGCTGTCCATCGTCCAGGCGCATCAGCGTGCCGTTTGCCGCCGCCGCGTAGACCGACGATCTGACGACTGCCGGAACAAAGGTATGGCCATCCGCCTTGCCGACATCTTGCTGCCAGAGGAGGCGCGCCTCGGCTGTCGCCTGAATCGGCTGCAGCGAAGCCATCTTGGGCCCGCTGCTTGAAAACGGATTCAATGCGTCAAGCGTCGAGCAGGCGACAAGCAGAGAGGCCAGCAAGAGAACCGCGGCAGAGCGTTTCATCAACCGCTCTCCCCTTGCGCATCGAGTTTTTGCTGCACAAGTTCACGATACGCGGCGGCAGCTTGTCGATCTCTCGACTTGCCGGCGCCAGCGCCGTTCTTTGCCAGTTCATCGAGCTTGGCAAGCGCAGCCTGATAGGCGGCACGCGCTTCCGCCTTCTTGCCCTGGGCGGTAAACACATCACCGCGCGCGTCGGCGGCGCGCGCGGCAAAGCCACCGCTTGCCGCCCCGGCGAGTTGTCTGAGCGCTTCGTCGTAGGCCTTCTCGTCGATCAACAGCGTTGCCAGGCGCAGACGTGCCAGATCGCGCAGATCGTCCTCGGCGTGCTCGGCGACCCATTGCAGCTGCAGTTTGGCCGTTTTCGCGTCGTTTGCTTCGACTGCCACGTGCGCCGCCTTCAGCGCCGCCAGTACCGCGTACGTTGTGCCGCCGTACTTTTCCAGCAGCTCGCCGCTGGCCGCCTTGATCCGCTGTGCGTCGTCGTCGAGCACGGCTTTCTGAAGAACGGCGTATACCACCGAAGCCTGCACAGCCTGATTGCGCTGATACCAGTTCCAGCCCTGCCACGCGATGACGCCGAGCGAGACGACGGTCGCCATGATCGTCACGAGGTTGCCGTACTGCTTCCACCACGCCTTGATTTCGGCGATCTGTTCCTGCTCTTCGAGGTCGTAGCTAGCCATCAAGATTCATCCCGATCCAGTAAGTAACTCGTGATTGCCTCACCGACGCCGTCTGCACTGAAGCGTTCCTGCGCCCCAGCCTGTCCGCTGCCGCCCCGGAGCAGCTTGAGCGTCACCTGACCGGCAGCCGCTTCATCATCGCCGATGATCACCGCGAAGTTCGCACCGGAGAGATCGGCTTTCTTCATTTGTGCCTTGAAACCACCACCGCCACAGTGAAACAGGACATCGATTCCCTGGTCGCGCAAGCGCTCGGCAACACGCACGGCAAGGCGTGAGGCCGCGCTTCCCTGATGGACGAGGTAGACATCAACCGGTTCCGCTTGGCTTTCGCCGCCGGCTTCGCGAACCAGCGCGAGGAGCCGCTCGACCCCGAGGGCAAAACCGCAGGCCGGTGTCGGCTTGCCGCCGAGCTGCTCGACAAGCCCGTCGTAGCGCCCCCCGGCACAAACCGTTCCCTGCGCCCCGAGGCGATCGGAAACCCATTCGAAAACCGTGAGGTTATAGTAATCCAGGCCACGCACCAAGCGGGGATTGACGACGAACGGCTGGCCCGCGTCGTGGAGAACCTGTTGTACTCCGGAAAAGTGAGCCAGCGAGTCCGCGCCGAGGTGGTCGAGCAGTTGCGGTGCGCCCTGCAGCAGCTCCTGCAAAGCCGGATTCTTGCTGTCGAGGATACGCAGAGGATTGCTGTGCAGGCGCCTCCGGGCATCGTCGTCGAGCAATTGCTCGTTGCGCGCGAAATAGGCGATCAGTTCGCTGCGGTGGCGCGCGCGCTCGTCGGCCTGGCCCAGCGTGTTGATTTGCAGGCTGATCCCGTCGAGCCCGAGGTCTGCCCACAAGCGCGCACCCATCAGGACATGCTCGCCATCGATGTCCGGTCCGGCGAGACCGAGTGCTTCGACGCCAACCTGATTGAACTGCCGGTAACGTCCCTTTTGCGGCCGCTCATGGCGAAACATCTGGCCCATGTACCAGAGTCGCTGCACCTGCTGCGCGACCAGATTGTGTTCGATCGCAGCGCGCACGCAACCGGCCGTTCCTTCCGGGCGCAGTGTCAGCAACTCGCCATTCAGGCTGTCCACAAAGGAGTACATTTCCTTTTCGACGATGTCGGTGATCTCGCCGATCGCCCGTTTGAACAGGGGGGTCGGCTCGACGATCGGCAGGCGGATCGGCCGGTAACCATAGCGCTTGAGCCAAGTCCGCACCACATCTTCGAAAAGGTCCCAAAACTCGGCCTGATCGGGCAGGACGTCATTCATCCCGCGCACGGACTGAATCCTTGGCGAACTCATTGGCCAACCGCCCTTCTTCGATAGGTTCGCGCGACATAGGCATCGACGATGGCGGTAAACTCTTCGGCGATATGTTCGCCACGCAGCGTTACGCTCTTCACCCCGTCCACAAAGACCGGTGCCGCTGGCGCTTCGCCGGTACCTGGCAGGCTGATCCCGATGTTGGCGTGCTTGCTTTCCCCTGGTCCATTGACGACGCACCCCATGACGGCCAGCGTCATGTTCTCGACGCCGTCGTAGTCGATTCGCCACTGCGGCATGCTCGCGCGGATATGCAGCTGAATCGACTGCGCAAGCTCCTGAAAGGAACTGCTCGTGGTTCGCCCGCAACCGGGACAGGCAACAACCATCGGTGTGAACGCGCGCAGGCCCATCGTCTGCAGCATCTCCTGCGCGACAATCACCTCCTGTGTTCGCTGCCCGCCGGGCTCGGGCGTCAGCGAGACGCGGATGGTGTCGCCAATCCCTTCCTGCAGCAGAACGGCCATCGCCGCCGTGGAGGCAACGATACCTTTGGAGCCCATGCCGGCTTCGGTCAATCCCAGGTGCAGTGGGTAGTTGCAGCGCCGTGCCAGGTCGCGGTAAATCGCGATCAGGTCCTGTACGCCGGAGACCTTGCACGAGAGGACGATGTGGTCGCCCGGCAGACCCAGATCCTCGGCCCTTGCCGCGGACTCGAGCGCCGAGGCCACCATCGCGCTGCGCATCACGTCGATGGCGCCCATCGGCTCGGCGCGACTGGCGTTCTCGTCCATGACGCGTGCTAGAAGGTCCTGGTCGAGACTGCCCCAGTTGACTCCGATGCGTACTGGCTTGTCGTAGCGGCAAGCCAGTTCGATCATCTGCGCGAACTGCCCATCGCGTTTTGGTCCATGTCCGACATTGCCGGGATTGATGCGGTACTTGGCCAGCGCTTCGGCACACGCCGGATGGTCGGTCAGCAGGCGATGGCCGTTGTAATGAAAATCGCCGATGAGCGGCGCTTCGATGCCCATCCGGTCGAGATGGGCGCGAATTTTCGGCACCGCCAAAGCGGCTTGCGCGGTGTTGACCGTTATCCGCACGCACTCCGAGCCGGCGCGCGCCAACTCGGCGCACTGTATCGCCGTCCTGACAGCGTCTGCGGTATCGGTATTCGTCATCGACTGGACGAGCACCGGCGAACCACCACCGATCATCGCTTGCCCGACCCTGACCTGTCGAGTCGGTTGACGCCCGACGGCGAATGGTCGACCGCTCACGCTTTGCTCATCCCTTGCTCGCTCCTCACTCGACATTCAGCCGTGCGACCTCACCCTTGCTGTGCGGCAGCAGATCGATCACTCGTCCCTGGTACTCGAGTCTGACCTGCGTTGCGTTACCGACGACCAGCGAAAATGGTGGTTGCCCGTCGACCTCGCGCTGACTACCGGCCGGGTTCGTATCGGCGACAAGGACCTGTCCACGACCATCACGTACCTGGAGCCAGGCGGCTTGGCCAAAGGTAAACTTCAGCCGGTTGCCGCCGGGTCGGTGATCCACGCCCGGCGACGGCGTGCCGGGCGTCGAGGCATCCGACAAAACGATCGCATTCGGCGTCGTTACCGTGGTGACCGATTCGCTGCTCGTCACTGCCGGTGCGCTGGGCTCCGGCTGAGTAGCCTGGGGTATGACGGTCGCTTCTGCCGGGCGCTCAGCCGATGACGGCGGCGAGCGGTCAGCAGAAGCCGAGCGGCTGAAACCGCTGATCAGTCCGCTCATCTTGTCGTGCCAGGTTTCGGCCGGTACATAGAGGTAGGCGAGAACAGCCAGAACGAGGAGCAGCAATCCGCCGACGACCGCCAGGTAATCGCGCCGCTCCACACGGTTGGCGACATGTGGCAAGCTGGCGCTTGTCCCGGCAGAAGCCTCGAGATTGGGGGTCTGCTGCAGTTGTGCCGCGTCGAGCGCCCGCATCAGCGTTTGCGAGTCCAGGCCAAGATGCCGCGCGTAGTTGCGCACAAAGCCGCGTATCATCGTATTCCCGGGCAATGACGACCAGTCCTCGGCTTCCAGCGCGTCAACCTGTCGCGGCGCAAGTTTGAGCGATTGCGCGACGTCGGCAACACTCAGGTTGCGCGCTTCGCGGGCTTTGCGTAGCCGCTGCCCTACCTCACCGTCGGCGACCGCTGGGGAAAGAGTATCGCCGGACAGCGTGTCGGGCGCGCCTTTGACTGCCGTCGTGCCTGCCTCCGGGTCGGCAAGGCGGGATTGTTCGCTCATTCGAAGTTGCCTTTCAGCAGTTCCTGAGTCTCGGTCGACAACGGAAACCGCCGTTTCAATTGGCTGGCGTAGCGCGCTTCCGCCTGACGATTACCTGAACGCCGCTCGACACGCACCATCAGCCACAGCGCTTCGGCGCCCGGTTCGGCCGCGTTGAGCAGGTTCTGCATTTGCTGTCTGGCCAGTACAAAATCCCCGCGACGATAGCTGATCTCGGCCAGCTGCAGTACGCCGGCCACGTTGTCGGGCTTGATGCGCAGGCTGTGCTGAACAAAATCCTCGGCCTGCGTGAGATTGCCGAGCCTGGTGTAGCAGGCGCCTGCGTTCAGGTACGCCTTCTCGGGAGTTTCATACAAGGGGTTGCGGATCGCTCGCTGGAAGAACGCGATCGCTTCCTTTTCCCGGCCAACCTGGCACAAGAACCATCCGTAATTGTTGTGAATCTCCGGGTCGTTGGGGTCGATGCTCAAGGCGCGCTGGAAATCTCGCTCGGCTAGATCCATTTCCTTGATGTAGTAATGAGCAAGCCCGCGCGCATTGTAGGCTTTCGCATAATCCGGGTCGATTGAAATGGCAATCAGCAGTTCTTCGAGCGCCACGACAAGATTGCCTTCCTGGAGATACAGCGAGCCCAGTTCGGCATGCAGCTTGGCGCGTGTTCGCGCGTCGCGCGGCGCCGTCGGCGTGCGCGAGTCGGTCGTCTCGTCGGCTTTCGCCCGGCTGGCGGGTGCCAATGCGCCCGTCGAGCAGGCGGCGAGCGAAAGAAGCATGGCCATGAGCAGCGTGGTCTTCATTGAACATCCCCGTCGTGCATGATCTCGACCAGCGGCTGCCGCGTCCGCTGCGTGCGGTCGCGCACCTGACCGGCCAACTGGCCGCAGGCGGCAGCAATGTCGTCACCGCGCGTCTTGCGGGTCGTCGCGACGACGCCGGCGGCCAGCAGTATCTCGGCAAAGCGCCGAATGCGCTGCGCTGAAGAGCGGCGATAGGAAGTGCCCGGAAACGGATTGAAAGGGATGAGGTTCAGCTTGCAAGGCACGTCACGCAGCAGGGCGAGCAATTCATGCGCCTGCGTATCCGAGTCATTCACACCGTCCAGCATGATGTACTCGAAAGTCACGAAATCGCGCGGCGCCTTGTCCAGATAGCGCAGGCACGCCGCCAGCAGCCGGGAGAGCGGGTACTTGCAGTTGATCGGCACCAGCTCGTCGCGCAGACGGTCGTTCGGCGCGTGCAGCGAAACCGCCAGGGCGACGGGGCACTCATCGCGTAAACGGTCGATTGCCGGTACGAGACCGGAAGTTGACACGGTCACGCGGCGACGCGACAGACCGTAGGCATTGTCGTCAAGCAGCAGGCGTAGAACAACAATCGTATTCTCCAGGTTAGCGAGCGGTTCGCCCATACCCATCAGGACGACATTGCTGATCAGCCGCTCGCCTGTTGTTTCCAGGCCCGAATATGCACCCAAGCGGTGGCGAACCTGCCACAACTGCCCGACGATCTCGGCCACCGTCAGGTTACGATTGAAACCCTGCTTGCCCGTTGCACAGAAAGAACAGGCAAGCGCGCAGCCTGCCTGGGTGGAGAGGCACAACGTTCCGCGCTCGTGCTCGGGAATGAAAACCGCCTCGACCGCGTTACCACCACCGACAGCAAAGAGAAACTTGCGCGTCCCGTCGTCGCCGATCCGGTCAGCCACGATGATCGGCGGCTGAATCACGGCGAGAACGGACAGTTTGTCGCGCAGACTTCTGGCCAGATCGGTCATGTCGGCGAAGTTGGCCTGCCCGAAACGATGCAGCCAGCGCAGCACCTGTCTGGCGCGGAACGACTTCTCGCCGTGTTCAGCAAGAAAGTCGGTCAGACCGGCAGCATCGAAATCGAGCAGATTGGTCGCCATGTGCCCGCGAGTCGACAATCAGCGTCCGGAATAGACGCTCATCGCCGGGAAGAAGAAGGCGATCTCGCTGCGTGCCGTTTCCTCGCCATCGGAACCGTGTACGGCGTTGGCATCGATCGATTCGGCAAAATCGGCTCGAATCGTACCCGGATCGGCCTTCTTCGGATCGGTCGCGCCCATCAGCTCGCGGTTCTTGGCGATGGCGTTTTCGCCTTCGAGAACCTGGATCATGACGGGTCCGGAGATCATGAAGGACACCAGATCCTTGAAGAACGGGCGCTCCCGATGCACGGCATAAAAGGCGCCTGCTTCCTGCGGCGAAAGCCACGCCATTTTGGCGGCAATGACCTTCAGGCCGTTCGATTCGAAACGGGAATAAATCTTGCCGATGACGTTCTTCGCAACGGCATCGGGCTTGATGATCGACAGGGTACGTTCGCTAGCCATCAGATACTCTCCCAACGTGGGTGGACAGAAAAAGAACGGCAAATCATGTCTCTAGAAACCTAACCCAATATTATACCAACTGTCGGCGGGGAATGGCCCGAATTGCCTGGCGGAGAAAGCAGAACGCGCGTGCAGGCCTTCCCGCACGCGCGTCCGGTCAGGGAGCGGTGGCATATCGCAAGACGATGCGCGGCGACGAGCGGCGCATCGTTCCTGGCCAGCGTGCTACATCATGCCGAGCGTCTTCGGCAGCCAGGTCGACATGATCGGCACGTAGGTGACGGCGACCAGGAAGACGAGCATCGACAGCAGCCAGGGCCAGACGGCGACCGTCAGCTCGGTAATTCCCATCTTGGTGATTCCCGAGGCGACGTACAGATTCAGCCCCACCGGCGGGTGGCACATGCCCACTTCCATGTTGACCACCATCAGGATGCCAAAATGCACCGGGTCGATCCCCAGCTTGATCGCCACCGGAAAGAGAATCGGCGCAAAGATGAGCACGATGGACGACGGCTCCATGAAATTGCCGGCGAGCAGCAGGATGATGTTGACCGCGAGCAGGAAGGCGATCATCCCCAGACCGTGGCCCAGCATCCAGTCGGCCAAGGCCTGCGGGATGTTCTCGTTGGTCATGATGAACGAGAAGAGGACGGCATTGGTGATGATGTAGAGCAGCATCGCTGACATGTTGGCCGAATTGAGCAGAACGCGCGGCACGTCTTTCATCGTCAGATCCTTGTAGACGAAGACGGCGACGAAGAAGGCATAGACAGCGCTCATTGCCGCCGCTTCCGTCGGCGTAAACATGCCGCTGTAGATGCCCCCCATGACGACGACGATCAGGAAAAGGCCCCAGACCGACTCGCGAAATGCCTTCAGCCGTTCAGCGAACGATGCTTTCGCCATGCGCGGATAATCGAACTTGTGGGCGCGAAACCAGGTTACTCCGCCGAGCACGGCGGCGAGAAGGATGCCCGGGATCACGCCGGCCATGAACAAGGCGCCAACCGATGTATTGGTCGCCACCGAGTACATGACCATGACGATGGATGGCGGAATGAGAATGCCCAGAGCGCCGGAGGTGGTGATCACGCCGGCACCGAACTTGTTCGGGAAGCCCGCCTTGACCATGGCCGGCATCAGGATCGAGCCGATGGCGACGACGGTTGCCGGCGACGAGCCCGAGACCGCGGCGAACAAGGCGCAGGCAAGGACGCCCGCCAGGCCGAGACCGCCGTACCAGTGTCCAACCATGCTCGTGGCGAACTTGATCATGCGTCGGGCAACACCCCCGTGCGTCAGGAAGTTGCCGGCCAGAATGAAGAACGGGATGGCCATGATCTCGAATTTCTCGATTCCGGTGAACAGCTTCAGCGCCACCGACTCGAGCGGGACCTGGGTGAACATGAAAAGAAAGCTGAGGACCGTCAAACCGAGCGAAATCGAGATCGGCATGCCGGTGAGCATGAGCACGAGCAGAATCAGGAAAATGATGGCCGCATTCACTGTTGTTTACCTCCCTTGTTCGACTGATGGTCGGCACCCTCTTCCGGATGACGCTTCTTGTAGGTCAGATCGTGCGGATGAAGGTTGTCCTCCATCTCGTAGGGAGTGATCTCGTCGATCGGCGGCGTTTCGTCCAGGCCGTCAACATGACCGTGATCGTGATGTGGCAGCTCTCCGGTATGAATGAAGCGTTCCGCAACCTGCAGGAAACGGAAGCACATCAGGCTCGAACCGAGCGGGATCGCACTGTAGACGATCCAGGTCGGCCACTCGAGATCGGGCGTCGTCGGTCCCTCGGGAACGTCGCCCGGGTCCCAGCCCATGAAGGTGTAAAACCAGTAGTGAAAGCCGTTCTCCCAAACGAAATGGGCGCCCAGCGTGCCGACGATTCCCGTAAACAGGGCTCCGGCGAGAAGACCGACGACGACGAACTTGGCCCGCGTTCGGCCGCTCATCCGGTTGATCAGCACATCGACGCCGACGTGAATGCCGGTTCGCACACCGTACGCGGCGCCGAACTTGGCCATCCAGACGAACATGATGATGCACAACTCCTGCGCCCAGCCGAAGTTCAGTCCGAGCAGCCAGTCCTGCAGCCCGGGAACCGACATTCCCGACAGATAGCGATGGGCAACGGACAAGAAGATGATCGTCGTCGCCGCACCCATGAGGAAGGTGATCAGCCACTCCTCGAGATGATCCAGAATTTTCATGGCAATAAACTCCCCCGCCTGCCTGAAAAAAAGCCCGTTGGGATCAGGCCTCCCAACGGGCAGCTTCCCGTTCGAACGCGCGCCGTGTTCAGAGCTTGTTCGGATCGAAACCGGTTTCCTTGTAGACGGCCTGCAGGAGGTCCTTGCCAATGCGCGACTCCATCTTGGCGTGAACCGGTGCCAGTGCCTTCTTGAAGGCCAGCTTCTCCTCGGCGGTCGGCGTATAGACCTGCGTCTTGCCTGACTTCCGCACTCCTTCAAGATCCTTGTCGTTCTGCTCCTTGGCGATCTTGTTGGCATAGCCCGTCGACTCTTTCATGGCCGCCTCGAGCTGTCCGCGAACATCCGCCGGCAGGCCTTCCCAGAACTTCTTGTTCACGATCACAGCGTAACCGAGATAGCCATGCTCGGTCAGCGCCAGATGCTTCTGCACCTCGTGCATCTTCTGCGTATAGAGATTCGAAACCGGGTTTTCCGTGCCGTCGACAACGCCAGTCTGCAGCGCCTGATAAACTTCCGAGAAAGCCATCACCTGGGGCAGCGCACTGAGCGCGCGGATCTGTTCTTCCAGCACCTTTGACGACTGAATGCGCAGTTTCTTGCCCTTCAGATCAGCCGGCGTCTTGATCGGCGTGTTGGCCGAAAACGACTTGAAACCGTTGTCCCAGAAAGCCAGGCCGGTGACACCCTTCGCTTCCAGCTTCTTGAGCAGGCTCTGTCCAACCGGACCCTGCGTCACCTTGTGCAGTTCGGCGTAGTTGTCGAATACATAAGGCAAATCGAACAGCTCGAATTCCTTTACGCCGAGCGGGCCGAACTTGGCCAGCGACGGTGCCAGCATCTGCACGGCGCCCAGCTGCAGTGCTTCCATCTCCTCCTTGTCCTTGTACAGCGTGGAGTTGGCATAGACCTCGACCTTCACCTTGCCTTTCGTCAGCTCGCCTGCCTTCTTGGCAAAAAACTCGGCGGCCAGGCCCTTCGGCGTATCGTGCGCCACAACGTGGCTGAACTTGATGACGATCGGCTGCTGGGCGAGTGCGCCCGGCGGTAGGGCGAGCAGCGTGCTGGTCAGCAGACCGAAAAGCAAAGCGGATATCTTCATGGTGTCTCCTCCTGAGGTTTCCTGGGTTGAAATCGGGCCGAGCCCGGCTTACCGCATCACTATCACCAATTGCACGTACATTGCATATTGTGGAAATCCGCAACCTGTGGAAAACCGAAATCGCGTTGCGGCGGGCGACCAGGTGCACTCGTCGCTCGTGGCGACGCCGACCGCCGGGGTAAACTACCGGTTGCGGCACAACTTGGCTATGATGCCGCGTCATGCAGGAAACGTCCTTTCCCCATTCGGCGGACCGTCGGCCGCTTGCTTCGCTCAAGTGGTCGAACTGGTATCTGTCGATCCTGAAGCTGGCCGTTGGCCTGCTCCTCGTCCTGCTTGTCGCGTTGCTCTGGTTGCTGCACCGCAATGAAATCGAGGAGCAACGCGCGACGCTCATTGCGGACGTGCTCTGGCTCGAACAGAGCGTTCGCTTCCACCTGGAAGGAAACTCCGAGCAACTGCAACAACTCGCACTGGACCTGACGCGCGCCGGCAAGGCAGGAAACCTTTTCGACCTGCGTGCCCGCCACATTCTCAAGAACAATCCGGAACTTCAGCAACTGCTCTGGCTGGACGGCAGCGGCAAGGCGATCGACGGCATGCCGGCGTCCACGCTGCCGCAGGTCGAACCTGGGCCTTTCGGCGAGGAAGCGCTCGGCCGTGCGCTGGCGCTTGCTCGACTCGGCAAACCCATCTATGGCGACGCGTACCGGAGCAGGGAAACCGCCCAGTTCGAGATCTACGTC
>Ga0272412_1000397_pt1 | contig 12776 bp, 15 predicted proteins | sample WWTPWeurt_MetaT_FD_193540 | JGI IMG/M metagenome (GOLD analysis project Ga0272412, IMG submission 193540) | Metatranscriptome of activated sludge microbial communities from WWTP in Nijmegen, Gelderland, Netherland - WWTP Weurt (Metagenome... | ecosystem: Engineered > WWTP > Aerobic digester >...
TACAAGCCCGCATGAAGGTGCAAGAAACATCTCTAAAGCACGTATTGGAGCTTCTAAAAGCGATAACGCTTCACAAGTTTGATGAAAGTACTGATAGGTAGAGGCACGAAGAAGAATAACAATAAGCAGCCCAAGAACTTTTTAGTGCACTAATCAACCTGCCAAGCTAGCAAGCTTTCCAAGATTTTGTGGGAGATGTGGCTGGAAGGACTCATCTAACTGCTAATCAGCTATTTTACTATCTAAAGCAATTCCACGCTCTGCATCCGCTCAATACAACGAGAGACTAATTCTTTGCTGTAGTGCAGATACTTAAGGTACGTTCGAAGCAGGGGCTTCTCGTGTAGGGTACTCAAGGATGCAACCAACTAGAAAAAAGCTTACGACAACTTTTTAAGAGTTGTAATGTGGATCTGCGCAGTCTTTTTTAGAAACAGCTTTCAGCGATGATAGAAGAAAGTAAGTAGGATAAGGGATCTTTGCGGTAACCGGACATCGTGATTGTGAGAGAAGACTTCAAGAAGTTGCTGTAGCAGGGTGGAGAGTAAGAGGAGTACAAGAGCGGCTTGGGTGTCTACACACGTGAAGAGGATTTCATTTAGTTTATGGTGCTGATCGACCCGCTATTCACCAACCTAGTTTCCTGCAACAAAGTTGAGGACTTCTTCTCCTCAGAAATCATTGAGCAGCGACTGGCACGCATAACTCGACCTTAAGAACTCATTATGAACACAATGTCTAAGTTGGGAGCGAGGTAGCGCGTGCAGCTAATGTTTTCTCTGTAGTAGGCAGACATAAAGTGTGAAGGCCATTTACTGAAGAACTAGTTTTTGGGTGCATTCGAAGTTTCGGCAGCGGGGCTTGTGGACAAGAGTGTATTGGAGGAGCTGTTCGAGATGCTCTCACACAAGTTCTCATCTGAGGAGACGGATGAAGTAAAAGTGATTTCCTTAAAAGTGATTCAAAAAAAGTTCTTTTCAGCTAACGAAAACATCGGCATGGCCAGACATTACCATACACTATCAAAAATCCGGGCCCTCCTATTGGAGAAGGGTCTGAAAGCTGATTATCCCTTCAAGGAGCAGAGTGGCGCTGGTAAGGCTACAGTTATGATGAGAGCGAGTGTGACTGCTTTTGTTGAGCGCATTTTAGATTTGAAATCGAGTAATATCAGTGAGAAGGCCCTGCAGCAGTTAGCTCAGTTTTTGAGTGTGTGTTCGGAAAAGTCAGAAACGCCTTTCATTTCATTGTAGACTTTTTAGCATTACTTGCGCAAACTGCACACGAAGGACAAGTACCTTTTACTAACTGAGTATAAGCTTATGCACAATGAAGTGCGAGCTGTTTTGGAGCAAGAGGAGCAGTTCTTGACTATCAGTCGAAAATTCCATCACAGCCGTGGAAAGGCTCCTATTCAGTTAAATCTGGCAGAGCTTAGGTCTGTGCTCAACAATCTACACGTTAGCCACGACTTAGTGGATGAGTTGATTGTGCGTTTCGCACAAGACGATCAATAGGCCTAACTTACTGCTGAACAGTTTTTATAGCGTCTTAAAGATTTCGTTGCTTAGTTCGAGGGTCTTTAGCTCTAACAGTCAATGCTGTAGTCAATCTAGGCAGTAGAAAACGAGGATGTTTAATAAAAGAGTCAGTTGTAAGATAACGAGGATAAATAGTAGGACCCCTAGTTGCAGTTGAGTGACCTTCTGTTCAACAAATCAGTTAAAGTGTAGAAACAGCTGTTCATAAAGGACAACAAGTACACACAAGAGTTGGTCTAGTTCGTGCGGCAAAAGGCCCCCTTCGACATTATAAACCTTCTGAAGATCTGTGAGAGTGTGGACTCGATGAGGTAAGGCACTCTGGACCTGTCCATCTTCGCTAATGTATTCCGATAAAATGTGAGTGGGATAACTGAGGAGATGCTCATAAACTTCTAGAACGAATACTGCACCTATCATGAAGGCAACAGCCACATCGACTATGCCTAGTTCTTTGAGACTTATTTCCTAGAGTCTGGGTTGGAAGAGGCCATCAACAAGCCTTATGTAGCCAGCATGGAAAAGGAGATTGAGAAAGTAGACATGAACGCTCTGTTCTAGCGCGTCAGCAGTACACTCGCCCAGTCAAACGTAAACATGAGCAGTGCACTGAAGTTCTTTGAGAGTAGGCAGCAACAGGCGACAGGCGGAGATGCTGGTGGTAGACTGGCAGTGAGCGACCTGGAGCAGCTGTTAGGGTGGGGTAAGTGTGAGTTAAGTGAGGTGGAAAAGAAAGCATTGGTGTATGCATTGTAACCAGCATAGGACGACACGGTTTCCTTAACAGAATTCCAAAATAGAATATATGTTGCTCAGTAACGTGTAGCAACTACATTCAACGAACAAACATGGATGCTCACATCTAAGGATATTCAGTAGAAGACCTTGATAAATATTCAGAACAATATGGAGTTCTTTCGATTCCTGGTGAAACAGAAGTAGAAGGAGTTCACAGAGGGCCTACGTAAGTAGTAGCGACAGAGCCGTGCAAGTTCTTCAGGCATCTCCTTCAAGAGTTAATCGTAGACTAGTAGTGAAGAGTTCAAGATTTAGATAAGTCAAATGCAGATGTAGTACCCACTAGTATCAGCTACGGCTTTTGCTAACTCTGTGCAAGAGTTAAAGGCTGACTTTTCATTGAAAGAGAGTGACTAGCTAACTACATTCGCGATAGTTGGTTGCGCTGTAAACCCTGAAGAGGGCTACACCAAGTACGCCAAGCTCTCTCGCGATGGAGATATCTAGCTAGAAGTGATAAACATGAATCTGTTCGAGAGTGCTGTGCCTAAAGTGATCGATTTGCTGCGCAAGGAGAAGGAATAGACGGTACGCGAGATGGCGTTGCAGAGTAAGAGGTCGATCAACGAAGAAGCTAAGTTACAGCAGCAGTACCAGTTCACAGATGATGAGCGCTTCCTCCTGGCCAAGATTAATGGTTAAATGCGCGACCGAAATGTATCGATGTGGGACGCGCTGCTATCTACAAACTTTTCTATAACTAGTGAAACTCAGGTGCCAGTGCGTGAGTTCAAGTATCTCCTCAACTCATTAGATCTTACCTTAACATTGAAAGAGAAACTTTAATTGATCCGCATGGCAGATCCACAGGCCTCTGGACGCTGTGACATCCAATTATTTGTTAACAAGGTAGAAGCTGATGCATAGATGAGTGGCCATGGCAAGAAGAAGGGTTTAAGTGCAAGTGGAAGAACAAGCACCGGAGGAATCTCAGAGCGCGGTGTGAACTTAATCCTTGAGAAGTTTGCGACGACGCTGTTTTACAACGATATGAGCCTGAAGCGCGTATTCGAATGTTTCGACATTGACAAGGACCACACAATCTCCAAAAATGAGTTCATCTACGGCATGAACCAGCTCCAGCTGGGACTTACCATCTTCGAGATCTAACAGATCATGAATCTCATTGACTTCGATGGATCCGGTTCCATTTCACAAGACGAGTTCATCTCCTGCTTCAACAAGTTCAACCAAAACTACGAAATCGATCCTCTTAAGGACTTCAGCCTAAACCTGTTAACGAAAATCAAGAATCTAATCACTTTCAAAGGAGCTGACCTCCTGTAGACCTTCATCGAGTTCGACACAGCTAACGCTGGTATCGTCACATTCGAGGAACTTAAAACCTGTCTCAAGCGCTTTGGTCTTAGCAATGTGCGCAACTATCAAATCGCTACCATGATCAAAATCTACAGAGGTGAGTATAATGCTGTTTCTAGCGGAAGTGTCGGTGGTGTGGGTGGTGCCGGTGGTTCGCAGGTGCTGCAGTAGTCGTAGTCGATGGGGATCTCTGGAGCCTCCCCCGCCAAGAAGTAGGCCAACTACAGCTACTCTGGTCTGAGTAGTGCCAAACCTAAGACAAATGTAAAATAGGAGTTCTTCCCTACTACCACGACTAGCGCTCCGAGTATTAACAATCAACAATAGCAGCTACTAGAGCAAGACCCGATGCAGGACGTGGAAGAAATGAAGAACGAGAAGCTGAATTACCGTGTGTTCACCAAGAAGCTTCTGGATGCAGTCGAGCAGCATGGTCGCAGCCATATGGAGGCTGCCAATGACCTGATTCGCAAGGTATCCAAGATTCTAAAGGTGAAGCATGTCTCCTTGTTTGAGTGCTTTGTGTATTTCGATGTAAACCAAACGAATTCAGTGAGTAAACTGGAGATGAATATGGGTTTACAGAACCTGGACTTGAACTTGGGTGAGATGGAGTTCGCAATGTTATGGAAATCCTTCGAAAAAACTAAAAACAATAAACTGGCCTTTCCTGCCTTTGTCAACCGCTTCCTATAAGCCGGAGCCCTGCAGATAATTAACTTCGACGACTCCTTGCAGACTGTCCTCAAGAAATTCAACACCTATCTCAAGAAGTATGGTGACTATATGGATGCATATGACAAAATGGATCGCAACCAAAACGGATTCATAAGTCTCTTTGAGTTCAAGGAGGCCTGTCGCAGATTGTAATTTAATCTAAAGAATGAAGAGGTTAACCTGCTCTTCAAAGCCTTCACCAACGTAGACAATGGAGGTCTGGACCTCAAAGAATTATAACCTACAACCGAAGATAAGATGTAGCTATCTCTTCAGCAGTCCGCACTACTGTAACAGTCCCGGCTACAAGAGCAGATGGAGCAGTAACAGTAGAGTAGTTCTACATTCACATACCGGTAGTTCATGCATGTGATGAGCCAATTCACCAACAAGACGCTGTGTGATTAAGCCCTTTACAAAATCGCCAAACGCTCCTAAGACAAAAAGATTAACTGGAAAGACACTATTGCTGAGTTCCTCCTCAGCAATGCTGCTCAGAAGAAATCGGCTACATCTACTGAGGGATAGACCCTCACCACCAAGGGTTCAACTCAACAATAACAGCAATCTAAAGACCTAATGACACTACAGCAACTAAAGACGCTCGTGAAGTAGCTGAAACTGGGGCTTAGCAACGAAGAGCTAGAAAATTTAGCCAATGCGTTCGACTCTTCTCATGTTAACCATGTGATCCTGGAAAAGAAACTGGAGCGTGCCGTTTTGAAGCTGGATGATTCTCAGAGAGAACGCTCAATGCTGGTGCATGGGCTGGTCATGCGGATCCAGGAAGTCTTGCTTAAAGAGAAAATTCAGCCTGCTCGAGTCTTCTTTGACTTCGATGAGAATCAGAGTGGCAGCCTGACCCTGAGCGAGTTCACCAAGTTGCTCTACTTCCTTCAAATCAGCGCTAATAAAACTCAGACTAAACTACTGTTCGAGGCCATCGACATCGACAAGAAAGCGTACATCACTTTACCAGAGTTCCAGAATTTCCTGCACGAGTCAGTATTTGTGAGGTAGGCTCTCGAAGGTGGAGGCGCCAGCAGTGGAGGAAACTAGATGTCAGATGAATAGAATTAAGGCGGAGACGAAGCCGGCCGAGCAGAGGCAGCGAGGCTTGAAGAGCTTTGCCGTATCATTAAAACTCAACTAGCAGAAAGGAAAACGACTTTGCAGAAGGTTCTCCATGAGTGTTAGATGCAGGAAAACTAGGCAGTCAACTCAAAACTTTTAGAGAAACTGCTCCTAGCCATCGGTGTAGTGCTGAAACAGGGGGATTTGGCCTTTCTCCTGCGCAAGATTGGCAGTGCAGGTAACTCCAATGGTGGAAATGCCGTAGATGGCAGTGCTGGGGACGATTAACGAAATTCAACTACTACAGGACATTTCGTTAACTTCCAGAACTTTCTTGACTTCGCAATCAGACAGCATATCGAAGCAATAACCTATGATGAGAACGTTAACTACATCCACCCTACAGTTGCAATGGGAGTTGACAAGATGGCCTAACTCTTCAGAAGGCTGGAAATTGACTCCAGATGTGCTTTTAGATACTTTATGAAATAGAAGCGGAGTGGGTCGGTGACACGTAAAGAGGCACTGCGTCTATTGCAAGTGTTGGATATGAATTTTTCCTCAGATGATTTGATCCTCATTTACAATTATTTTGATGATAAACGATACGGCGAGGTGACGGAGGAGCAGTTCGTAGAGAAATTCGATGTCATAGCATCCTCTTCTCTAAACAAGCTCAAACAGAGCAATGAAGCAGACATCGTTGGAGCTAATAGCGCTGCTCAGCAAGGCCCTGGTGAGGAACAGCAGCCCTCAGCTTAACAATAGAAGCTTCAAAAGCTATCTAACAGGTAATAAGTGCAAACGATCATGCAAAAAGTTTACTATTTCATGTAAGGGAAGCGCTACTCGCGTCGTCAGATGCGAGCACTCTTCGACAGTAACGGCAATGGTTTGCTTTCTCGTGAAGAGTTCATTGAGGCCTTCTAATGCATCCATATTGAAGTTCCACTTGACAAGCTGCGAATGCTCATTGACTTCATTGATCGTAATGACTCCGGGTAAGTGGAGGTGGACGAATTCCTCAATGCTGTATTTGAGGCGGTCCCATAAGAGACATAAAACCAGCTCGGGGATGGCCAATTGCACAAGATCTTCCTTGAAGTCGTTTCCCGACTAAAGAAAGAGACATATTCACTATTGGAATAGATGGTTGAAATGGAGAAGAATGTGTTGTCATAGTCTGTTGAAAAAAAAAGTGGGGCAGGTAAACGTCGTGCTGGTATCGCTATCAATGACTTCTACAAGATAGCCAGACGCTTTAATCTAGCTCTGAGCGAGGAGGAGAAAGAGGTTGTCAAGAAGGCCTTTGCCCTCAAGGTTAATCAGGAATTCCTGGACTTGGAGGCCATGTACGACTTCATTGACAATATGTACTATCAGAAACAGGCGGAAACTCGTGCTGCACAGGTCATGCTTGATGCCGACAGTAGCGGCCTCACAGCGCTATGGGAGCAAAACGTTTATAGATAGATAGGAGATTACCTACGTCGCAACAATCTCACAGTTGAAATGGCCTTCCGCAACATCGACCGTGATAACACCGGCATGATCAGCGCTGAGGAGTTCCGCAAATTCATTGATTCCCTGCAGCTGAGCAACATAAGTGAGAAGGAAAAGCTCCTTTTAATCTCAAATTACACTGAAAACAGTCAAGATAAGGGGGGTGTCATCAGCATAGCCGCCTTTAAGAACAAGTTTTGGGAGGCTTACACCTGCTTTGGCCGTGAAAATAATGCCACTGCTAAGATGCAGGCCAAGGGCCAAGTGGATGAGCTGCAAAGCGCAAAACGACAAGTACTCACCTATATGTTCATGACTCTGCGTGAGCGGACTGACAATAACCGTGAACGTGCCTGGGCGCTGCTTGACCAGCGGAAGATCGGATACTTCGAGATCGCCGATCTCCGCTCCTCCCTTGTCCAGCTGTCCGTTTACTTGTCTAAGAGCGAGCTCAGCTTCATATTTAACTTCATGGACAAAGACAAGAATAATATCGTTAACTGCTTCGAATTCTTCGATTTCTGGGAGATCGGCTAGGAACATCTAGTAGGTGGTGGAGGAGATACCCAACTACAATTAACATCAGGTAGTTTGAACGAAGTGGCGAGACTGGAGGAGCAGGTGCTAGAACATCTCTGCAAAGTAGTCAATCAACGAGAAATTTCTATTTGGGATGCCTTTGCAGAGATTGATAAAGATCGTGTGGGATTCCTCATGCCCGCTGCCTTCACTCAATTCCTACAGATGATTGGAGTGACAACCCTAGACGAAAGTCGAGTTACTTAGCTAATGCGCATAATCGACCCTAAAGCATATGGAGAACGAGTGCACTTATCAGCTGTGGAAACGCGTTTGCGTAAATATGGCCTAACTGTGCAATAGACCTCCACTGTTGAACATGTTGAGTGGAAAGACAAACCATTATTTAAGTTCGCTCTAGCTCTTGGCGGCCACCTAAAGAGTGAAAAGACACCGGTAGAGTACTTTAGCCAATTTGACTAAGACTATGACGGATTTCTAACACCAATGGAGTTTTTCCAGGCCTTTAAGTACGTTGGCGCAGATGCTGGGCTCCAAGACCATCAAATAACACGTCTTGCATAACGCCTTGTTAGTACGAAAACATATACACCACGCATTAACATTGCCGACCTGGATTAGTTTATCAATAAGTTGATGCTGGAGGTTGAGGCCACTGTGGTGCAATAAAAATAATAGATCAAAAACAATAATTCTTCTAGTGGAGAGGACGAAAACCCTTGCTAAAATCTTATAACTCTGGATTTGAGTGTGTTTTCCTCTGTTTTAGCCCATTATGATGGCTTCAAGAACATGTTCAGCAGTGTTGCAGATTTGCATAGCTCTACTGTTCAATTGGCTAGGTATATCGACAATCGTCGCGACCGCCTTCGCGGCCTTCGCATAGCCAGCAAGCAGGCATCACTTTTGTAGTTAATGCAGTAATTCAATGCTTTAGATACATCTCTTTATGCAGCACTCTCAGCACTGCGCAAAGCCTCAGTAGCCTTTATTCATAATGTAGTTAGTGTTAACGCTCTTGATGCAAAATTCAACGCCCTAACGCAAGTAGACCAAGAGCTGCTACGCCTCGCAGACTATGAGATGGACCAGATACAGATTAACTAAATAGCTGACAACTCCGTATTCACCATCGACGAAGACTCTCTGCTTTACTGCACACCTTGGTTCAAGAACTATTAAGGTGCGCTCACTCGCTCTCCAGATCGGAGGCTAGATATCTTTGTTTACCCTCGTGAAACCCTAGCTCGTATTTCGTAGGATGGTGTTGCCTTCGAGAAGCACCTTGCTCTCGAATTGAAGGTCCATAATGTATTGATGCGCAAAATCCCCTAGTGTTCTGGTTCTGGGGGATTGCGTTCCTCCTCAGGGATAGATAGTCCTGGATTAATCTTTCGGAATGCTGCAATCTACGAAAAGCGCATTGGAATTGAAGCTTCCGATAAAGAATTATATGTTATTAACGAGGCAGTAGACCAGCAGAACTACAAGTAGCTGTCAATGCTCATCAGCGAGAATGGCGGGCTCCTTCGCATCCCATTTCTTACAAAGACTAACGCAGTAACCACCATTGTCAAGTTTTGGGGTGCACAACTACTTCGCATCATCTCAGAAGTTAATCGATTAGGGTGCGTACTCACAATCCTACGTCCTTAGAACATTTATATATCCAAAAATGGCCAGAACTTAATTCTTGGCAATGTACGAGGTGTAGCACGCTATAACCAGTTTGCGCGAGTGTCCTAGTGCCCTGACTTAGAGGTCAACCTAATATAGGAAGTAGGACCCCTCTCAGCCAAACTTGGTTAAAACTTCGCTGATCTTGACAAAGCTGCCTACTAAGACCTTCTCCGCTCTTAACCATATCTAGCGCCAGAACAGATCTTCAAGAACTCGCTCGAATTAACTCCTTACATCGACATATGGGCTTTCGGTTGCATCTTATACGAGCTGTTGTTCGGCATCCCGCCTCCTTCCTATCTACTCTCCCTCAAACAGAGTGGAACCTTAAGCGACGATGATCTTCAGCGCCACTTTTCAGGTGGCAACAAATCCCAGGAAAAGCAGCCCTCCGACTTCTACCATTACAATCTCTTTCCCGATAACCTCATTAAGGATATTATCTAAAATGACTACAACGAGATTTCTGCAGGAATCGAGTTCGGTCCAGCGTAACAGTCCATGATTAAGGCCATTTCCAAAAAAAGCTTTGGAGGCATGTTTGACTCCATCTTCTAGGAGTTCGAGGGAAAGCAGCCCCTTGGTTTTGAAGAGCTAGGGCGGATCCTTGACATTGTTTCACTCTGTCTTGAATACGATCCCTATCGCCGCCCAACAGTTGAAGCACTATTGGCTTCTCCTCTCTTCAGTTAAGACCCATATGAAAGTATCAATGCCCGCGACTTCTCCCAATGCATGTTCTTCTATAAATCACCAAGTTTAGCGGTCAGGGATAAGGTTTTCTCACCCCTTCGTCGCCTCTCTGCAATCAGCATGCGTAACCCTCTTGAACTGCTTCAATATACAGAAGATATCATTAACATAACTGATTTGCTTATCGATGTGTGCGTCCCTTAGACTTCCAAACAGCTAGATGACCTCCAGAAGAATCTATCCTTGAACGAGAAATAATAATAATCTGAGCATCAGAGAAGCGGTAGACGCGGCCTTCCTATGGTCATGCTGAAGAAGTTGGGTGATCAAGAAAAGATCAGGCGAAAACTGTCCAATTACACCATGCTCAAGTTTATCTTTGATAATGACGTCTTGGACCTTCTCGTCTTTGTTGTACTGCGCCACCATAAACAAATGAGCATCAAGGAAGACAATCTAACTCGAAATACACCGATTGAAACCGTTAGCACAAACAAAGAGATCTTCGATGCTACTCGTACCAACACGTTACGCGTCCTTTAATGCACTAAAAAACTATTCCAGGTTCTTGTCTACCAGCTCACGGACTACGCCTCTGCCGCTGCACCTTATGTTAACAAGATCATTGAGAATCTTGTTAAATTCTTCTTGGGAGAGGAGTATAGGCTAACTTCAGATATGGTGGACATGCTCAACTCCTCTGCTGGATAAATCCCACTTCGAAATTCTCTTGATGAATATAAATCAGCTTCTTCTAGTGGTCACCGACGTGGCTTTGAAAAGTTTTTTGAACGCAACATAAACTCAGCTGAAAGAGACGAGGCTGATGAACTCTGGGCTGACAAAGGTCTCCCTCGCCCATACGTATACCAGTCCCGCAATTGGACACCAGTATTGTACTCAGTGTTGGGTGTGCTCTTCAAGGAAACCATTTCTGAAGCCGGAGTAGGCAAGGGCACGTACCCCGTTGTGTAAGACTTCATCAGATTCTCTACAGAGCGCTATGCCATTAACGAGTACGATGTTAATAACAAAGTTAAGCGCCTTAACGAACAGATTTAACGTACCCTCCCACGCACTGCTGACTACTACAATGACCTCATCTCAATGGCTGAAAACCTCAATATAATCTACTACAACGAAAAGGTCCTATAATCCATTTCCAGTCTGCGAATTGTGCTCAGTTATTTCAAGTCCATGCTAAAGGGCAACAACACAGACAAGATTCGCCTCATCCTTGATTCTCGAGCTCCAGTATATCTTATTCCCTACCTTAATACCGATAACGTTCATGTTAGAGGGGAAATACTTGACATTTTTTATGAGATCAGTCGCGGTTTCGCTGAAACACCCTTTTCCTATATCCGCAGTCGCGCGGATGCATCTACCAGCAACACATCCAACCTCAAAAAGACCGAAGAAATTAACAAGAACTTCGGAATCGTCGCGCACATAAACTTAGTCACCGAAGACAAGATCGATCGACACCGATTCCTAGACAGCGCCAATGAATACTACTATTTGCGAAAACAAATTAATAAGGTCTATCTTTATCAACTTTCCTTTATCTTTGAGTCTCCAATTGTCATCAGCAATATCTTTGCTACTCTACGCACCAAGGCCGAGCTCTAACAGAGTAAGATTGTTATTTTACGTATCTTCTAGTGCCTAGTTAACGCGCCTCCTAGCATCATCCGACTAATGAACCAGGCCACTATGGATGTCTTTACATCTATTTTTCGTGTTCTGATTAAACCGAAACCAGGAGTCCCTAGTAGCGAAAGTAAACAAAACAAGATACTTGCTCCAATCGTCATTGATGTATATAGGTAGATTCAACAGTAAGCCAGGGAAGAAATTATCGAGATATTAGAGCAGAATTAGAAGATCCGTGCAATGTTGAGAGAAGAGGCTCTAGAAATTCCTGATAAGCTGAACCTGCACACACTTTCAATGCAATTTGATGCTCTTGATCGCTCTTACCAAGCCGAGCGAGGACGCATTTAGCTTGAAATCAAGGGAAAGATACTCAGCCGCACACTCACAGCACACTTCAAGGACATCTGCCCTGCTACTGATCAATTCTATACCGTAATGCATTAGATTCTGCAGCACACTCTTAGTTGGTTCAAATTTTACATCTGTAAGTTAGATGGAGTACTCACTGAAGCCAAAAAGTTCGTTGATTAAATTATGGCTCTCTGCATCATGGTATTTAACGATCTATTCCCCTACGCCCAGATCAATGAGCAGGCAGAGCAAATACTCACTGAAATCACAGATTTCATTGAGATACTCATCAATATGGACCTGGAATTCCTAGTTTTCAGTTAATCTGACATGAAACTAGCTGTTAAGCATAGTACTTGGATGATTGAACAGGTTAACCGCATCTACACTTATCATGATGATATAGAGCGAGATGCTCATGAAGTTGATGCGGACGATCGTCAGCGCAAGAAAGCCTTCGAATCTCTCTAGGATGGTTCAGAGGCAAAGGAGGAAGCCATTTTTAAGTATATCCTTGACCACGACGTCCTCCGTAAACACTCTTTGAACAAACTTATACGCATTGCTCATGCTTTCCTCCGCATTTTGATGCGCCTCACCGAGGGTTAATTCAATTGCTACCATGAACTCCTACTTTAGATCAACTTTGGATAATTCTTCATTCATTTCATAAAGAATCAATATCAACTGCTCGCTGCCTACATCAAGACTAAGACTGAGAAAATTCATGTTATTACCGTAAGAACCTTTGTTTCTTTCTTTTTTTTTATGTAATATCTTTTCAAAACAAATTGCAGAACTATGTTGAAGAGACCAACTTCAGGGTCAAGACTTTCGAGAACATCCTTCAAGGCAACAATCAAGAGCTGAAGAGTTAGTTAGTTCAGCAGGGATTCATCA
>Ga0272412_1000400_pt1 | contig 12765 bp, 22 predicted proteins | sample WWTPWeurt_MetaT_FD_193540 | JGI IMG/M metagenome (GOLD analysis project Ga0272412, IMG submission 193540) | Metatranscriptome of activated sludge microbial communities from WWTP in Nijmegen, Gelderland, Netherland - WWTP Weurt (Metagenome... | ecosystem: Engineered > WWTP > Aerobic digester >...
GTTAATTTTTTTTTATCCAAAAAAAAATTTTTACTTTATACAGTAACAACTACAATCCAGAGATCTTAACATTGAGAGAGGCAATACTAACAAATGCCGTAACCATTAAAATGGACCCTACTTAAGCAAACAGGGCAATAGCAGCCCTCTTCTAGGTCAGGCCATACCATAACGACAGTTGGAAAGTCGACGCACATCATGTTTGGTGGGCTTATTGGGAAGGGTGGACAGGGCGCGAAAACCCAGCCAACTAACTAAGTGTACTACTTGAAGCTCAATCAAAATAACTGTGAATGGAGATTGGCGACTTGTTCAGGTGATGCTCCTTATCCAAGAACAAACCACGCAGCATGCGCTATTGATACAGACAAGCTATTAGTTTTTGGAGGTTACTACACATCTTCAGCACGTTTCAATGATACTTTTATCCTTAAGACAACCAATTGGCAATGGGTGCAGCCCCCCAACCAGAAGTCGCAAGGATCACCTAAAAACGCTGAGTCTAAAATAGGAGCCCCAGAACCGAGAGGTGACCATACTGCTACATTTCATAAAAATAAAGTATACGTTTTCGGTGGAAGTGGTGGAGTCGGTTACGCTCGCTAGAATTTTGACGACCTCTACATGCTTGATATTGAAACATATGAGTGGCAGAAGTTGGAACCGAAAGGCAACCCGCCAGAGGCGAGATGTGGTCATGCTGCAACGATAATGGCAAACCAAGACAAGTTAATAATATTTGGTGGTTGGAACATATCAACCCAGTTCTCGAATGCAATGATTTATGAAATTGGAAATAACGAGTGGAAAGATCCAGAGTTATCTCACGAAATTCCGCGATGGAACCATTCAGCAATAATGGCGCCTTCTATTCCTTCATGGAAGTACTTTATCTTTGGAGGGTCCACTGGCTCTTTCGAAGAGGGAGGAAACCGAACTACTTCTAAGTTCACAAATGACGTTTTTTATTTGGACGTGGATTCTATGGAATGGCGTCAAGTGGCCCTAGAGCCCGAAGAGGATTAGAAAAAAATAACTTAACCAAAGCCTCGAGAAAATGCTTCAATTTTCTATGATAGCAATGAGTCAAGAGTGCTAGTTTTTGGAGGTTGGGCGAATAACTGGATGGACGATATGTGGTCATTGAACGTCTCAACGATAACAGGACCCCCTTATGCAATCTTCAAAATTATGCCTAACCTCGGACCTCTTACTGGACGCACCAAAGTGCAGATATTAGGAGAAGGCTTTAAGCAAAGTCAAAACATTTCAATAAAGTTCCAATCAAGTGGCAAAGCCTAGGCGGAAGTGCAGGGAACATTTGTCAGCGAATAGGAACTAGCTTGTGATACTCCAAGCTTTGAAAATTTTGGACCTAAAAAGGTAACAGTTACAGTTTCGATTAACAAGGGGGACTACACCATAACCAGCTCTGAATACTCATACTTCCTGAACACGAAAGCAGAAAAGACCCTAGCTTATGGACCGGGACTGCTTTCCGGAGAGTTCAAGAATGCCGTAGGAGAAGAAACGTGCTTCATAATCCAGGCCCGTGACGGAGAGAACAAGAACCGAACAAGTGGTAATGATCAGTTCCTAGTTGAGATAATAAGACCCGATAAAATAAAGAAAGTTGAAGAGCCAGTGGAGGGAGCTGAAGGGTAAGCTCAAGCTGCTGGAGTATCAGGTAGTTAGCCTCAATCGAAACCTTAAACTCCCAATGAATAAACTTAGAATAGAAGAATTAAGCCAGCTGGAGAAGGTGAAGAATAAAAGGAGGGAGAGGGTGAAGGATAGTAGTAGGAACAGGAGCAGGCTAAACCTGAAGTGGAGGAAGATCAAAGCAAAGTTAAATTTACTATAAAGGACCTGAATAACGGATCATATGAGGTGAAGTATCGTGTAGAAGAAGAATGTGAAGTGATTATAGATGTGAAATACTTGGATGAGAATAATCAGCATTAGCCTATTCGTGGAAACCCATTCAAAGGATCTTTTCAATCTGGTTTGAAAGCAGATGCAAACCAGCTTAATGGATCAACAACAACAAACTTCGTAAAAACTTCTTTGAAGAATATTCGCGAGTTCCTGAAGGAAACAAATGAAGAAATTGACTATAAAGAAAAGAACTTGGAGAACGTAACAGACGTAATAACAATAATGAATGCACTAGGCCATATAGAGAGATACCAAGTGGACCACATGTTCACACTTGATACAATTGAGGAAATGCTAGAGAAGTTTAATTAAGCAGAGGAAAAAAAAGAGAATAAAGAACACATAAAGGAAGTTCACAAGTTACAGGAAGAGTGGCGCAAATTGACGCAGATTGCAACAACTGTAGAAAAGCACATTCAAACCCACAAAAAGGCGCACTCCGATAAGACAAAGGATAACATAAAGCGGTTTGAAGAGACACTAAAGGACTACACCAATTAGATTAAAAAGGAACCCTTCTTCCTTTACGACACTGGAGTTGAGGGTTCATTCTCATCAATTACAGCTGTAGAAACAAAGGTGTAGGAGTACACTACCTAATTGAAAGAGTTTGACCGAATAGCTTAAATCTTCCGGTTCCCTGAAGTTACAGATGGTTGTCACAAGTTCTTGGACCAGATAAACATCGATGTTGCATCCGTGAAGAAATTGTGGGACCACATAAGGGTATGTTAGACTAAGTTCCGTGAGTATCTTTAAATGAAGTGGGGCACAATCAACACTATGGATATGGAAGACGAAATCAAGAAGCTCCGTAAGTAGTTGGTGGACTTACGTGGTATTGATAAGAGATCAAACGCATACCTAGGCATTAACGAAGATCTAAAGCGGTGGGCTACTTTCTTGCCACTATTGGGTGAGTTGAAGGATCCGTCGATGGAGACAGAAGACGGGCGTCATTGGAAAAAGCTGAAGCAAATAGTTAAGCAGGAGTTCACAGTAGATGAAAACCTGCAACTGTAGACTGTGTGGGATCTGAAGTTGTTTGATTTCAAAGATGGCATTGAAGAAATAACGGACCAATCAAAGCAGGAGCTGAAAATGGAAAAGAACCTGAATGCAATCATCGACTTCTGGAAGAACATCGAGTTTGAGCTTCTACAACACAAGAATACACAGATCTTCACATTGAAAATGTCTGACGAAAACTTCGAGTCGCTGGAAGAGCATTAGTTGCAGATTAACAATATGCTACTGTCCAAGTACGTAGCCCACTACGAAAAGCTGGTGGAAAAGTGGAAACAGGACCTAGGTTCGGTTTATGATGTTGTGCAGCTGCTCAGCGAAGTGTAGAAGACTTGGAGCTTCCTGGAAAATCTGTTCATCTAGAGCGAGGAGGTGAAAAAGGAGCTGCCCAACGAAAGTAAACAGTTTGTGGAGATTGATAACGACATGAAAGAGATTATGAAGGGTGGTGAAAGCGAGAAAAACTGTATTAAATTTTGCACAGCTAGTGGGCTGCTGAAGAGACTGGAGAAAATTCAAAAAGACCTAAAGGTGTGCGAGAAGGCACTCAACGAGTTCTTAGACAGCAAGAGACGTGCATTCCCAAGATTCTATTTCGTTTCTGTCAACGACCTGTTGGACATTTTGAGTAACGGCAATTCCCCAGCCAAGATCAATAGACATATGAGTAAGATCTTCTAAGCCATCGGAAAGCTGACTCTGAAAGAAAACGGAGGGTAGGATGCTAGACCTTCAGCTACGGAGATGATCTCATGCGTCGGAACAGAAACAGTACCTTTCACAAAAGAGCTGGCTTTGGTTGGCAAGGTCGAAGTGTACCTACAAGATTTGATTAACACTATGATTTCTTCACTGAGAGACCAAGCTGGCTCTTCGTTTGAGGAACAACCAAAGATGGAGCGCGGCAAATGGATTGAACGCGATCCAGCCCAGATCACACTGCTTGTCAACAATATCTTGTGGTCTGGAGAAGTTGAGCAAGGATTCCAGAAGGTGCAGGGTGGTGACATGAATGCCCTGAAGAACTAGCTGGAGAAGTAGAAGGAGGGGCTCGTAGGGCTAATTAAGATGGTGCAAGGAGACTTATCAAAGCCTATGAGACAGAAGATAATGTGCTTGATCACCCTTGACACACATAGTCGTGACGTCGTGATCAAACTAATTGAAGAGCATGTGCGAAAGGCTGATGAATTCCAATGGCAATCCTAATTAAAGTTCTTTTGGGAGGAGAAGAATGCTAAGATCCGTATAGCAGATGCCTCCTTCTGGTACTCATACGAATATTTAGGCAATGGTCCTCGTTTAGTAGTTACCCCTCTAACAGATCGTATTTACGTTACAGCCACTTAGGCTCTTCATTTGAAGATGGGTTGTGCCCCAGCAGGGCCAGCCGGAACAGGCAAAACAGAGACCACCAAGGATCTGGCAAATGCTTTGGCAAAAGCATGCTATGTGTTCAACTGCTCTTCCGAAATGAACTATGAATCAATGGGAAATATTTATAAGGGTTTGGCTTCCTCAGGATGCTGGGGCTGCTTCGATGAGTTCAACAGACTGCTACCAGAAGTGCTGTCCGTGTGTTCAGTTCAATTCAAAGCTGTGACTGATGCCATTAAGCAGAATGCCAAACGTTTTGTATTGGAAGGTGATGAAATTTCACTGGATCCAACTTGCGGAGCCTTCATCACAATGAACCCTGGTTATTTGGGTCGTGCTGAGCTACCTGAAGGTCTTAAAGCATTATTTAGACCAATTACCGTGGTCGTACCAGATCTTGAGTTAATTTGCGAGAATATGCTGATGGCTGAAGGTTTCCAAGAGGCCAAGCTTCTAGCTAAGAAGTTCACTACACTTTACTTCCTGTGCAGAGACTTACTCTCTAAATAAATGCACTACGACTGGGGTCTACGTGCCATCAAGTCAGTGCTTGTGGTGGCCGGTAGCTTCAAACGTGCCGAGCCTGAAATGCCAGAGGGTGCTATCCTGATGCGCGCCTTGCGTGACTTTAACATCCCAAAAATTGCTTACCAAGATTTGTACGTATTTTATGGACTACTAGGCGACCTTTTCCCTAACACTGATCCTCCACGTAAGAGAGACATGGATTTTGAGAAGGTCATTGAAGGCGTCTGTGTGGACTCGAAGCTTTTCCCAGAACCCGAATTCATTCTTAAAGTCGTGCAATTATCAGAACTGTTGGCAATTCGTCACTGTGTCTTCATAATGGGTCCTCCTGGAGCTGGAAAGTCCTCTTCATGGAAGATGCTATCAAAGGCTCAAGACAAGGTAGGCAAGAAGACCACCGTGGTTGATATGGATCCAAAGGTCGTGTCAACAAAGAACTTTTATGGATATAATCTTCCCTCCAAGGAATGGAAGGACGGCCTATTTTCCAAGATGCTGCGTACTTTAGCAGAAATGCCTGATGAGGAAAATCCCAAATGGATTATGCTAGACGGAGATCTAGATGCCAATTGGATCGAGTCGATGAACTCTGTTATGGACGACAACAAGATTCTAACATTGGCCAACAATGAGCGTATCCCTTTAAAGCCACATATGCGCGCCATTTTTGAAATTAGAGATTTGCGCTTTGCCACCCCAGCAACAGTGTCCCGTGCTGGTATATTATACATTTCTGATGACTCCGGCCACCAGTGGAAGAGCTATGTGCGCTCATGGATTTAGTAAGAAGTTAACGGTGAGGAGAATAAGAAAGGACTTCAAACCCTATTTGATAGATATGTATAAGAGACTCTCGCCCACCTGCGCCGCACGATGAAATTCGTGATCCCTGTATCACCATTCTCACAAGTGGTCTCCATCTGCAAGGCCCTTGGACCGATGATCAAGCAAGAAGTAAAGAACTTAGAGTTCTAATTCGTATATGCACTTGTTTGGGCCATTGGAGGATGCTTAGCTGAAAAAGATGGCATCGACTACCGTAAGGACTTCTCCAACTGGTGGAAAGGCAACTGGAAAACGCAAGTGAAGTTCCCAAACAAAGGCACTATATTTGACTACTACGTTGATCAATCAGGTGAAGCTTCCAAGTTCTAGGAGTGGGCAGTGAAGCTAACTCCTCTTGATTTCGACCCAGCGGCTGGCATGCAAATGGGTGGCGTAACTGTGCCTACCATTTAAACACTGGCTACCTCCGAGTTCATCAAAAACTACCTCCAAGTAAAACACCCTTCACTGATGATAGGAAATGCTGGCTGTGGAAAAACACAATTGGCTAAGGGTATCTTAAAGGACATCGTAACTTAGAAACCAGATTTATTCGCCTATCAGCTCATAAACTTTAATTACTACACTGATGCCGACTATCTGCAAGCGCAGCTTGAGCAGACCCTGGAAAAGAAGGCTGGACGTCAGTTCGGGCCCCCAGGCAAAGTTAACATGATCTACTATATTGATGATATGAACATGCCTTAGAGAGATCTGTATGACACCCAAACTGCCATAGCGCTGCTTCGTCAGCACTAGGACTATGGCCATTGGTATGATATTTCTAAGCTTTCCCTAAAGGACATTATAAACACTCAAGTGATGGCTGCTATGAATCCATCAGCTGGTTCCTTCTTCGTTAATCCGCGTTACCAACGCCACTTCTGGACTATCTCCATTCCGTTCCCTGACAACGAGTCCCTGCATCTGATTTATGTGACATTCCTAAATGGACATTTGAAGCGCTTTAAATCCTCTGTACAAGAACAGGCAGCATTCATTGTGAGGGCCTCACTGCTTTTGCATTAATCTGTAACTCAGAATTTCCGTAAAACTGCTATCAACTTCCACTACGAATTTAACTTGCGCCACATATCCAACATATTCCAAGGACTTCTGCTTTCTTCTGCAGAGAAATACCAAGATCCTGTTAAGCTAATCACCTTGTGGATTCACGAATGTGAAAGAACCTATGGGGATAGACTGGTTTCCTATGAACACTTAAAAATCTATAAAGAACAGATCTATGAGAATATTAAAAAAACCTTTACCAAATTCAACTTCGCCAGATACTTTAGCGCTCAACCGGAAAACCTCATCTTCTCCAACTTTACTCTTGGTATCAATGGTGACCGTTTCTATGACCAAATGCCTAACGAAAAGCTCTCCTTCTATATTGAAGAAGCTCTTAAAGAGTACAACGATAATAACGCTTTCATGGGGTTAGTGCTCTTCGAGGATGCACTCAAGCACGTTTGCAGAATTTCTCGTATCATTTTGCCACCTTCTGGCCACGCATTGTTGGTCGGTGTCGGCGGTTCTGGAAAGCAATCTCTCTCCAAACTCGCCTCCTTCATTATGTAGTATTAGACCTTCCAGATAGTCATCTCAGCCACGTACTCAATGAATGATCTGAAGACTGACCTGCAGTCTCTTTACCAGAAATGCGGGCCAAAGGAGGAGGGCATCCTTTTCCTGTTCACGGAGGGGTAGATCACCAATGAAAGATTCTTAGTCTATATTAACGACCTGCTTTCATCTGGAGAAATCGCAGATCTATATAACCTGGACGAAAAGGAGCAGATGATTAATGCAGTGCGTCCAAAAGTCAAGGGTGAGGGCAAGCCAGACACTCGTGAGAACTGCTGGACCTGGTTCATAGATTCCATTAAGAAGAACCTGCACATGGCCATTTGCTTCTCCCCAGTTGGAGATATGCGTCGTCGTGCCCGTCAATTCCCAGCACTAGTAAACTGCACTGTCATTGATTGGTTCCACCCATGGCCATATGAGGCTCTCTTCAACGTTGGAAAGAGCTTCCTCTCACAGGTTGATTTAGGTGAAGATAAAGTACGTGAGGCTGTTGTTAAGTTTATGCCCTACTCATTCACTTTGGTCAATGATTTGGGAATCAAGTTACTTGAACAGGAACGTCGTTACGCCTACACTACCCCGAAGTCTTTCTTGGAACTTATCAAACTTTTCATTAACATGCTTGCTCAGAAGCGAGATGCTTTAGACAAGAATAAAGAGCGTTACGAGACTGGTCTCATAAAGCTTAAGTAGACTGCCGAACAGGTTGCAGTCATCGAAATTGAAGTGAAGGACAAATAGGTGGAAGCTGAGGCCAAGAAGAAAGAGGCTGATGCCTTCGCCGAAATCGTTGGCAAAGAAAAGGAAATCGTTGAGAAGGAAAATGCTAAAGCCTTGATCGAGTAGACCAAATGTAACGAGATCAAGACAGATGTCGAGACAAAGAAAGCAGCTACACAAAAGGACCTAGATGCTGCTCAACCTTTGGTGGAGCAGGCCAAGGAGGCCTTGGATAATATCAACAAGAAAGACTTCCAATAGGCTAAATCCTGGGCAAATCCTCCAGCAGGAGTGCCCGAAGTCTTCGCAGCTACCATCTACCTCCTAGCTGGCTTTTACCCTGAAGCCATTGAAGTGGATAAGAACAAGAAACCTAAGAATTCCGATTGGAAAGCCTGCCAGAAGCTGATGAAGTCCCCTGAAGAATATCAGTTGAAACTCCTGGGATTTAAAGACATCGTGGACCAGAACCTAGTTCCGAATGCCAACGTGCAGTTTGTGAAGTCAAACTACTCAAACTAGCCTTATTTCACAGGAGAGCAAATGGCTGCTAAATCAGGTGCCGCCAAGGGAGTGTGTGAGTGGGTCATCAATATCTTGAAATATTACGATGTGATCCAGGATATTGAACCCAAGAGAAAAGCTCTGAAGGAATCAGAAGAACAATTGCAATCAGCCACAGTAAAGCTCAACGAAGTAAACGAGATTGTGCGTGTACTCAATGAGAAGTTAGACAAACTAAAGGCTGAGTTTGATAAGGCTAACGCTGAGAAGAATGCAGCCATTGCCGAAGCTGACAGATGCGCCCGCCGTTTGAACCTGGCCTAACGTTTAGTGAAGGCACTTTCTTCCGAAAACGAACGATGGGGTAAATCTATCATCGCTCTCTAGCAATAGCTAGAACTAGTCGTTGGAGATGTGCTTCTAGCCTCTTCCTTCGTCTCTTACGCAGGACCCTTCAACAAAAAGTTCAGACAAATCATGATCAATAAAGAATTTCTCAAGTATCTGGTTGAAGCCAAGGTACCAATGTCTGCTGATCCGAATCCAGTTAAGATACTAACCGCTGAATCAGTGATAGCATTGTGGAACAAGCAACTGCTGCCAACAGATCAGGTCTCTATTGAAAATGGTACTATTCTAACCAATTCAGAGAGGTACCCACTCATGATTGACCCCTAGCTTCAGGGTATTACCTGGATTAAGCAGAAGGAGAAAAACAATAACCTTAAGGTGTTACGTCTCGGCTCCAAGAACATTAACCGAGATCTGGAACTTTCACTGGAAAACGGATATTCTGCTATTATCGAGAACATGGGAGAGCGCATTGACGCCATCTTGATGCCAGTCATAGCCAGGCAGTTCATCAAGCGTGGCAAGAATAAAATCGTGAAGTTCGCTGGAAAGGACCTCACCCTTTCTGATAAATTCAGACTCTTCTTACACACCAAATTATCAAACCCCCACTACCCACCTGAAGTATAGGCAGAAGCTGCCCTTATCAATTTCACTGTCACTGAGGCCGGTTTAGGGGATCAACTGTTGTCCCTGGTTGTCGGCCGAGAGAGACCGGACTTGGCTAAGCTCAAGATCGAACTCATTTAGCAATAAAATGACTTCATGATCAAGCTTAAGGAACTTGAAGATGAACTGCTATTCAAACTGGCCAACGCAAAAGGCGATATTCTTGATGATATCGCACTTATCGAGAACTTAGAATATTCAAAGAAGCTGTCCGTTGAGATCGAAGAGAAGGTTGCCATTGCCAAGACAACAGAGGCTAAGATTAATGAAACTTCCGAAAACTATCGTCCTGCTGCAAACAGAGGTGCCCTTTTCTACTTCTTATTATCAGACTTGTCCAAGATTCACTCATTCTACCGTTACTCCCTGGAAGCATTTATCATCGTGATTAATCGTGCTATCGATAACATTTCCGAAAAGAAACTGTACAGTGAAAATAACATGATTCCATTCACCGGTAAAGAAGAGGAGCTCGCTGCCAATTAAAAGAAGGCAGGTGATGAAGATGAGAATCAAGAATAGGCCTAACAATAGCCTGTTGAGGAGAAAAAAGAAGACCCAGAAAAGCCACCACAAGAGGAAGGCGGAGAGCAACCTAAACAAGAAGGCGAAGGAGGTGAGGAAAAACCCGAAGGAGTAAAGCCTGAAGGATAAGAAGGTGAAGAAGTTAAATAAAATGGTGAAGGCGAAGGTTAAGAAGGAGAATAAGTGCAAGGCTAAGAAAACCCAGATGAAGCCTAGAAGGAAGCAGTTGTCGATGAGTAAAAAGACAACAGCGGCATCGCTGCTGAAGAACCAATGAGCCCCAGAAGCCTGAAAGCACGTGTAGATGAATTGATTAGTTCATTAACATACACAGCATTCTAGTACACGAGAAGAGGTTTATTCGACAGACACAAAATCATAGTTGCCACCATGTTAACATTACGTGTATTGCTGCGCTCAGAAAAATTATCCTCTGAAGAGGTGGACCATCTGATCATCGGTAAAGTAGATGCAAATGCTCCACCTATGCCCGATGTACTAAAGAGTTTTATCAGTGATGCATAATGGGCAGCTTGCAGGGCTATGGAAACTTTACCTTCTTTCCACGGCTTCTGCGCCAACTTGGAGCAAGAGCAACTTCAATGGAAAAAATGGTACTCAGAAGAAAAGGCTGAAAGCGCAGACCTTCCCAAAGCTTACAAAGACATTAGCAAGTTCCATCGTCTGTTGCTGCTGCGCGCTCTGCGTCCCGATCGATTAACTTCCGCTCTCTCTGTTTTCGTTATTGATTCAATGGAAGAAAAATATATAGAACAACCACCATTCCAAATGGCTGACACTTTCCTTGAAACAACTAAGAACATCCCCGTGTTCTTTGTGCTATTCCCCGGTGTGGACCCCACCCCAGATGTGGAAAAAGTTGCAGCCAAATTCGATATTTCCTCCAACAATGGAAGATTCACTAACATTTCCATGGGTTAGGGCCAGGAAGACAGAGCCAAGAAGGCCATCTTTGATTGCGCACTTAAGGGATACTGGATCATGCTTCAGAACATCCATCTAATGTAGAGCTGGCTAACTGGGCTTAACGGGCTTGAAGGCTTCCTCGAATCAGTCTTTGCTTCCCCCTCAACTCATCCCAACTTCCGTGTCTTTATCTCATCAGAACCTCCTCCACTACCCAATCAACAGATAATTCCTGAGTCCATTCTACAGGGCTCCCTTAAAATTGCCAATGAAGCTCCCTAGTTCCTCAAAGCTAACCTTCGTAGAGCTTTCTCCAAATTCAACTAGGAGTTCTTAGACAAATGCGATAAGAAGCTCAACGAGTTTAAAGCTTGTTTATTCGCCTTGTGCTTCTTCCATTCTTTGATGCTCGGCCGGAAAAAATTCGGATCACAGGGATGGTCCCGTGTATACAACTTTAACGATGGTGATCTAACCATCTGCGCTGATGTCCTCTTCAACTATTTGAGCAAGTACGAAGTGGTGCCTTGGGCCGATCTTCGTTACATCTTTGGCGAAATCATGTATGGTGGACACATTACAGATGATTGGGACAGGAGAACCAACAGGACATATTTGGAGGTGCTCATCCGCCAAGAATTGCTTCAGCTTAACTTCAACTTGGCTCCATTATTCAAGAACCCCGATCCCGCCAAATTCGACTACGAAAAATATAAACAATACATTGAACTCAATTTGCCAGTCGAAACTCCTTAAGTCTACGGTATGCATCCAAACGCAGAAATCGGATACCTCACCCTTATGTGTGACACCATCTTTTCCACCATCCTCGAAGTGCAAGGAGGCTCTTCAGGAGGAGGGGCCAAGAAGGATGACGGAGTGATGACACTTCTCACCGACTTCCAGAAGCGCACACCACCCGAGTTCAATATGGTATTGATCAACGAAAAAGTCAAGGATAAGACACCGTTTGTTGTGGTTTGCCTGCAAGAGTGTGAAAGAATGAATTAACTTCTTCTCGAAATCAAAACCTCATTGGAAGACCTTAAACTTGGATTGACCGGAGCCCTAAATATGACTGATGCTATGGAGACCTTGGGTATGTCTCTCAACTACAACAAAGTGCCTGATCTTTGGGAAAAGAAAGCCTACTTTTCCAAAAAGGGTCTTGCTCTGTGGTTCGCAGACATGATCGAAAGAGTTACCCAGCTATAGGAGTGGAGTAAAGAGCTTGAAACTCCCAAATCTCTATGTATTTCATATCTCTTCAACCCAATGTCCTTTATCACTGCAGTTACTCAATTTACTGCCCGTCAGAAGCAATTGCCACTTGATAATATGACCATTCAGACCAATGTCACTGCCATTAAAGGTCCTGAAGATGTGGTAAACAAAGCAGAAAATGGTGCATACATTCATGGACTGTTCCTAGAAGGAGCGGCCTGGGAACTTGGAGGTGAAGGATAAGACGGCTACTTAGTGGAACAGAAGCCCAAAGAATTGCATCCTCGCATGCCTGTCATTAACATCATTGCTGTACCACTTAAAGAAAAGAAAGTACTTGGTCAGTACTAGTGCCCAGTATATGTTACCTCTGCCAGAGGTATGACCTACGTGTTCACAGCCAACCTCAACATGGAGAGTGAAGACGCCTCCCCATCCAAATGGATTTTGTCTGGTACCTGTCTATTGATGAGTGATGACTGATCTTTCTGAATATCTGTCGATATATTAATAATAAAAAGCCACATATATAAATATTAATCGTCATTTTTAAAAATA
>Ga0272412_1000401_pt1 | contig 12720 bp, 27 predicted proteins | sample WWTPWeurt_MetaT_FD_193540 | JGI IMG/M metagenome (GOLD analysis project Ga0272412, IMG submission 193540) | Metatranscriptome of activated sludge microbial communities from WWTP in Nijmegen, Gelderland, Netherland - WWTP Weurt (Metagenome... | ecosystem: Engineered > WWTP > Aerobic digester >...
AAAAAATTGAAATATAAACACAATGGAAGATTTGCTGAGCCCAGGCCAAAAGCCAAAACGGGCTCTTATAGCAAGACTGTACAAGAATTTCAGTGTGGGACAATTCGACAAGACAAATGAAAGCATCCAACCCCGTCAAGACTCCACGATACTGAACGTGCAGCAGAGCTCCTCCATGTTGAGTGTGTTCAGCGACCGAAACAAATTGGTGCCTAAAGTACAGATTCAGAAACGTCTTAAGCCGCTGGAGTAGCACTCATCACTGCCAGTAATGATTCAACAGGGTAAGATCCTGGTCACCACTGGAACCAACCGATCCATCCTAAGCAACAGCATCCACCAGGGAGCACAGACCTCCAAGATTCTCAATTAAAGCCTAGCTGCGCGTAGCATCACGGACCAGTCGATCATTCACTAATCTATGGATCTAACATAAGCCAATAAACTCCCCTTCCAGAAGAAGGGTCTTGATAAGATTGATAAGAATAATCTTTCCCAAAGCGCACAGCGATTTTTAACTAAGGAGGATGAACAAGCCATTACAAAGCAGGACACAACCCTAGAAACTTCTACGCTGGCTAAGGGTTAGACAGGACAGGGCCAGGGCCAGAGCCAAGTGTTGAAGCAAAAATTAAAAGAAAAACGAGCAAATTATGGCAAAAAACCCCAGAAAGGCAATGCCAAAGGCGGCAAGAAAAAGGATGATAAGTAGCAGGAGTACCTTACACCAATGGATTTTATTCACCTGATTCGAACAGACCCAGAAATGGCGGACGAATTTTGTTACTTAAACAAGTGCGGCCACCCCTATGACTTCAAGATTGTTGAATTTGATGAGCGCAACCCACGCGAGTACATGACCATATCAGCTCGCGGCATTACACATTTCATTGATGACGAGGCTACTTTCATGACAGTGGAAGAGTGGGAGCGGGAAGCAAAGATGTTCCACCAGCTGTTGGATATCGAATTTTTCAAGATTTACAAGAAATGGAAGTCTTTTTCCCTGTGGAAAAGACTTATGAGGCGCAACATGATGAAGGAATGCTCCCAGGTACTTAATCAGTAGCTATTTAGTGTGGATCGAAACCTGGGTCCTGCACTGCTGAAGGTACGAGAGTTCTGTCTTATGAGTCAAGACATAAGGTATCTTGAGTTGAATATAGCAGAGCCCTTCAGATTTGAGGAATACAAACGTAGCCAAGAAAATTACAGGATGTCAGTGACTGACGTAAAGTTGGACACACTGGAAAACCACATAAAAGACTTGGTGGTTGATAATTGTAAGAAATCTTTAGTGACTTTCAAAGAGGAAAACCGTATTCCGATTAAGAACGAGAACGAGGACGATGTGGGTGGAGCAAATGAGGAAGAGCAAGCACCATTGCTAGTGGGTGATGAAACGGGGAAGGAGATGCCCTACACATAAGAAGCAACGATTAGGACACATTTTAAGAAGCTGAATAAGTTCGTGAGATTGATAGATTATTTGATTCTAGACGCTAAAATAGCGATGATCTAGAACTGCACAGTTTCAATCCATACGCAGATCGATGAGCTTAACCAGCTTGTGATAGACGCCAAAAAGCACTACAATAACCTTTCCTGTTGGCTTATTGTGGAAGGCTCTTAGAAGCTAGGGTAACTAGTTTATACACCTGATCGCGAAACTCTGAAAAAAATCTTTGAGGAAATCGTGCAAAAATCTGTTACGCGAATCTGCTCAAAGCACAAGCTGTTGGTTAATCTAGCTGAGTTACAGCAGTTCATTCGTTCTTCAGATAGTGCGAGCCTAGGTCTAGATGAGCGCGGATAGTCTACTGATGATAGCGTGGACCTGCTTCAGATAGTAACAACAGATCAGTCATTTAAGTAAGCCTAGGAAAACATCAATGTGGTATTAGATACAGCCTTTAACGTAGTAGAACAGGAATCTCAATTCCTAACACCTTTCATAAAGATTTATGAAGAGAACACTAATATGGACATTAAAAAATACGAGAAAAAGGAAAACGAGTTCTTGAAGCAGCAGATGGTCAAATTGAGTGAGCAAGATGCTTCATTCCAGGCATTGGAACCTTAAAAGGAGCTTGGTTTGATATTGTTTGACAACAACCACTTGAAAGACAAAATTAAGAACTGTTCATAAATCTGTCTCCAGCAGATCTAGCAAATGCTACCAGAGCTACTGTTTAAGCGCGCGAAAGAGTTTTGTGAGACTATTTCAGCTCTGAATCTGAAAATCGGATTTCCACCAACTACTGTGGAGCAGTTCGTTAAATATCAGGAAAATGTTAGCGAGATCAATAATAAAATGGAAAATATTAGTCAAGAAAAAGCAGAGATTGAAGAGCTTGATCTGATAATGGACGAGTTTAAAATAAAGATGAGAGAAGAAATAAAACAGAAAGCAAAAGACGCATATTCTTAAATGAAGTCGCTAAGGTAGAAGCTTGACGAAGCAGTAGCTCAAAGTGATTAAAACACTACTCGTTTCAAGAAGGAGCTGGACCGCATGATTCCCTCAATTGACCTCACATAGAAAGACCTGCAAAGCCGATTAGAAGAGATCCCCTACTAAAAAAGAGAAGCGGAACTTGGCAAGACAGTGGACTCTATTAAGGTATTGTCAAAAGAGCTGACGGAGCTTAATCAGCAAGCTAAAAAGATCAGAGACTGGCAACTGATACTGGGTACTGAGATTTCTATGTTTGAGAAGCTTGAGGTATTTTCCAGAGAGTTCTAGATGATTGAGAAGCTATGGAGTGGTCGTCAAGAATGGTAGTTAAAGCTTGAGAAGTGGTTTGCACAGCATTTCTCAAAGGTGGATATGGACGAAGTAGCTCTAACAATCGAGAAACTTTCAAAAACAGCTAATCTATGTGCCAAAGAGTTGGAGGCCAATGAAGTATCCCGAATATTCAAACAAGACGTTGAAAAATTCAAGGGGATGGGTTTGTTGCTGGGTTCATTGAGGGATCCTGCACTGTCAGAAGAACCTTGGGGTAAGATTCGTGATGTATTGATCAACGGTGGTTCTGCACGGTACGAATAATGGAAACAAACACCCCCATTCCACGATCTGGCTGATCCAATGTATACTGTGGGGTGGATTGAAAAGCATGGCATCGTTGAATGGAAGGAATAAATTGCTGAGATAGCCTTACGAGCTGCAAAAGAAGCCGAACTGGTGAAAATGCTTAAAAACGTAGAGTTGTTCTGGACAACAGCAGCTCTGACTGTGGTACCCTACAAGGACAGGACGGATGTTAGCATCCTCGGTAACAATGAAGACTTAGTTTCGAAGATAGATGATACTATGTTAACAGTAAACAATATTTTGGCTTCACGGTTTGTGGAGGGCATCCGCGACAAAGTGGAGAAGCAGATGAAGCTGTTCCGATACCTGTAGGAACTGTTGGATGAGTGGATGCTTCATCAGAGAAACTGGCTCTACCTTGAACCGATACTAACTTCTCCTTACGCCCAAAAAAACATGGTTAAGGAAGTAAAGAACTTCAACAACGCGGACGGGTAGTGGAAGAGAATGATGAAGACAGCCTCGGATAACCCAGTGGCCTCTAAATTTGCACAGGACTATAAACAACAGAACTACATAAAACTCCTTAAGAACAACAATCTGGAGTTCGAGAAGATCTAGAAGGCCTTGGACGAGCTACTAGAGAAAAAGCGTGAGGCCTTTTAGCGGTTCTTCTTCCTTTCTAACGACGAGTTGCTAGAGATTCTTTCATAGGCCAAAAACCTCAAAGCTGTTATGCATCATCTCCGCAAATGCTTCGAAAATATAGTTAAATTGGAGTTCAATGCTTTAGATGTCGTAGAATTCATGGTCTCGGCGGAGGGAGAGAAGGTGCAACTAAAGAACTACATGCAGAAGACGGACGACGTAGAGGTTTGGTTCAAAGATTTGGAGGAGGCAATGAAATAGGCTCTAAGGATAATAACACGACAGGCCTCATCTAAGTATGACGCAGAGGATATGACACGCAAGATCTGGGTACTTATGTTCCCTTCACAGATTGTCCTCTCACTCGATGCCACGTTCTGGACTAAGATTACAGAGGAGAACTATCTAGCCCCTGATGCCTCAGGAGACCTCTAAGATTGGTATGAAGGCAATGTAGGCCAGCTAGAGGAGCTCACGGAGCTGATTCGAGGTGAACTGTCTGACCTGCATCGTAAAACGGTTGCAGCTTTGGCTGTTTAGGATGTGCACTTCCGTGACATTATTGATTAACTAAGTCAGGAAGGTGTTGATGGCATCATGGATTTCAAATGGCAGTAGCAGCTGCGGTTGTACTATGAAGAGGACGCTTTACACTGCCGCTAGGTGAACTCGAAACTTCCTTACGGTTATGAGTACTACGGGGCAACAACAAGACTGGTCATCACTCCACTTACTGATCGCTGCTGGATGACTATCACCGGCGCCCTTGGAATCAAGCTCGGTGCTAACCCAGCTGGACCTGCTGGAACAGGTAAAACAGAGTCTTGCAAGGACTTAGCCAAGATCCTTGGCAAGTACTGCATCGTGTTCAACTGCTCTGACCAAATTAATGTTAAGATGATGGAGAAATTATTCGCAGGGCTTTGTTACACTGGCTCATGGACGTGCTTGGATGAGTTCAACCGTATTGGTATAGAAGTGCTGTCCGTCATTGCCCAACAGGTGTTGACAATCCGAGAAGCCTTACTAGAGCATAGACAGAGCTTTAACTTTTTTGGAAAAATTGTCACATTCCACGTAAATGCAGAATTAGGTATCTTTCCAACAATGAACCCTGGTTATGCAGGCCGTACAGAGCTTCCTGACAATCTAAAGACACTTTTCAGACCCGTTGCAATGATGGTGCCAGACTACACACTAATTGCAGAAATTATGCTGTTCGCTGAAGGCTTCTCTGATGCCAAGGGTCTATCTTCCAAGATGACCAAACTGTACAAGCTCTCTTCTGAGCAGCTCTCTTAGCAAGACCACTATGACTTCGGTATGCGTGCCGTCAAGTCTGTGCTGGTAATGGCTGGTGCCTTGAAGCGTGCAGAACCTAATGTTTCTGAAGACATCGTTCTTATTCGCGCAATGCGTGACTCGAACGTCCCCAAGTTCCTTTCGCACGACATACCCCTATTCAATGCTATAGTGCAAGACCTCTTCCCAGGCAAGGAGATTCCTCCAATTCAGAACGAGTAGCTGGAGTTAGTTATTAAGTCTACATTAGAAGCATGCAATCTGCGACCCGTGCCCTCCTTTGTTGAAAAGATACTTCAATTCCACGAGACTCTTAAAGTGCGTTTCGGAGTCATGATCGTCGGACCAACTATGGGAGGCAAATCTACGTGTCTCGACACATTACGCAAGTCCTATATCACTTTAGCCGACAAAATCGTTAAAGAGAGCGACAAAGGCATTAACTTGCACAGAGAATTTTAGAACATCCTCATCCAAATCCTCAACCCAAAGAGTATTTCAATGGAGGAGCTCTACGGGGATTTCGACCCGCTTTCACAGTCCTGGACCGATGGTCTAGCTTCCACGATAATGAGAAACTTTGCCAACAACGAGTCTCGCGATAAAAAATGGGTGGTTTTCGACGGCCCTGTAGATGCACTGTGGATTGAAAACATGAACAGTGTCCTCGATGACTCTCAGACACTCTGTCTCTCCAATGGAGAGCGTATTAAGCTCAAACCATAGCTACGTATGCTTTTCGAGGTTTTAGACCTCGCTGTTGCTTCCCCAGCAACTGTCTCCCGTTGCGGCATGGTCTTCATTGATGAGGACGTCGTTGGTGTCAAACCAATCGTTTCCGCTTACTTTGATAACGAGCTGGCTAACTACTTCCCCCGCCGCGAAGACCGTGACACTATGCTCAATAATCTTCTTCTCTTCTTCCGCAAGGCAATGTCCAACATCAAAAAAATCATGAAGTAGCCCATTACCACCATGGACTAGAACCTTGCTATAGCCATTTGCAGAAATATTAAACTTGTATTGGAGTTAGACACTGGTGCCCGTAAAGCCCTCGAAAACTCGCCTGAAACCGCTCGTAAGGCACTTGAGAAGCTTTTGTTATGGGCCTTTGCTTGGGGCATTGGTGCCACCCTCTCCAAATAAACTCTAGATAAATTTGAATCTTAACTCATTGATATCTTTTCTGCAGACATCTGTCCCAAGGGTTCCATCTACCAATATTTCTTTGCTTTCACAAGACCTGAGGGAGATTTCGTGCCATGGACTGACATCGTCCCCAATTTCGCATACACTCAGGATATGTCCTACTTCGATCTGGTCGTCCCAACCAAGGACACTGTATGCTACTCCTGGTTCATAGAGAAATCAGTACTTCTCTTATTCCCTCTTTACATTACAGGAACCACTGGCACAGGTAAAACTATCATCGCCAATTCCACAATCAAAAAAATGATAGATGATGGCATTATAGCCTCCCTCTCAATGACCTTCTCTGCAAAGACAGCAGCATTAGCTACTTAGCTTCAGATTGAGAATCGCCTTTAAACATAGCGTAAAAAGGGTAACACCATCTTGATGCCACCCCCTGGCAAAAAGCTCGTTATCTTTGTTGATGATATTAACATGCCAGCTGTTGAACAGTATGGCGCTCAGCCTCCCATCGAGCTACTACGTTAGTACTAAGACTACAAAAAGTTCTATGACCGCAAGACTCTCACAACCAAAGAAATTGAGTCTACTGTATTGATAGCTGCCTCGGCACCGCCTGGCGGAGGACGCTCGGCCCTCACTCCGCGTTTTTCAAGACACTTCAATATCATGAATGTTCCAGACAGCTCTGAAGAAATCCTCATGGATATATTCTCTGCAATCTTCCGCAATTTCATAAAGTCGCGCCCCTTTAAGAAGGAGATCATCGAACTCGCTGAAAACAACTCCGTTGTGTCAGCAACACTCTCCATCTACTAATAGATTCAGAATGAACTTCTGCCAACACCTGCAAAATCTCATTATATCTTCAACTTAAGAGATGTCTCTAAAATATTCCAAGGAGTTTTGTAAGCTCGACCCCTAATAATATTGTCATCTGATTCCTTAGTCAAACTATGGGTCCATGAGACATCACGTATCTTTTCGGATCGATTAATTAATGATTAAGACCGTCTGTGGTTCGAAGATGCAGTTGCCAAGCAGCTGTTCCTTTCCTTCAAAATTGAATGGAATAAGGAGGAACTGTTCCGTGGTAAGACTCCTTTAGTATTTGGAAACTTCTTAAAGCGTGGTCTGGACCCTGACTAGAGGCAATACGAAGAAGTAAAAGATATCGTCACACTCACAAAGATCATCAACGACTACATGATGGAGGAAACCAAGCTCAATTTGGTTTTGTTCAGAGATTGCATTGAGCATCTCTCTCGTTTGGCAAGAGTGCTAAGCTTTCAAAGAGGACATGCTATGCTCGTGGGAGTGGGTGGATCTGGTAAGAAGTCCATCATATAAATGGCATCAGCACTATCAACTTGCTTATTGGACACCGTAGAGCCTAAAAAAGTGTATGGGAAAAAAGAATTTAAGGAAGACTTGTACAGAATGATGAAGAAAGTGGCTTTCCAGAACAAGCAAGTCGTGTTCATGTTCGTGGATACATAGATTTTACAGGAGTCCTTTTTAGAAGATGTCAATAACCTGCTCAACGCTGGGGAGGTTCCTAACCTATTAGTGAAGGAAGAACTTGACGAGATCAACAACGAAATGGCTTAAGAAGCTCGCGAGAAGAAGACCAACGACACATACTCCCTCTTCGTTAATAAAGTTCGCAACAATCTGCACATAGTATTAGCCATGTCCCCCATTGGCCCCAGTCTTCGTGTGCGTATGCGTATGTTCCCTTCCATTGTCAACTGCTGCACCATTGACTGGCTTAACCCATGGCCTGAAGAGGCTCTGTTAACTGTAGCTAAAATGAACCTTGACAACTTCGAGTTCGATGACTTGAAAGCCGAACAAAGAGCCAAACTCGCTGACTGTTGCATGTATGTGCATCAATCGGTCGAGTTGCAATGCGAAAAGTTCTTCTAAAACCTGCGCCGCAAAGTCTACATTACTCCTAAGAGTTACATCGATCTAATTGATGCCTATAAAGATCTTCTTAAACGCAAATACGAAGAAATCTCCAATTCTAAGAATAAACTTTCCAACGGTCTTTTCAAGCTCAAGGAGGCTAATGACATCATTGTTGATCTAAAGGCCAAGCTCACTGAACTTCAGCCCATCCTAGCTCAGAAAACTATTGAGATAGACATCCTCATCAAGAAGCTCGATCTTGATAGTCAAGAAGCCAATAAAAAGAAGGTAATAGTTGAGGAAGAAAAAAGATCTGTTAATGAGAAAGCTGAAGAAATTTAGGAGATGAAGAACCAAGCAGACCAAGTCTTATAGGCTGCACTACCGATGCTCTAGCAGGCCAATGAAGCCCTTAACATCTTATCAAGAAACGTGGTCTCCGAGATCAAAGCCAATAACAACCCAAATCCACTTGTGCTCTTCACTTTGGAGTGCGTCAACTGCTTATTCGAGGAGAAACAAGACTGGGATAGCATTAAGAAAGTGCTAGCAGATCCAAACCTGGTTTCCAGAATGAAGAATTTTGATGTTTATAGCATAAAGGAGCCAGTTGAGAAGAAAATCAAGGCCAAAATTGCTGGCAACCCAGAATTCACGCCAGAAAAAGTCGAAGTTAAAAGTTAAGCAGCCAAGGCCATCTGCTAATGGGTGCTTGCAGTTGCCAATTTCACAGATGTCAACAAATTAATCTAAAGCAAACAAGCTGCTGTTAATAAACTTAACGCCGAGTTCTAGAAGGCCCAAGCCGAGCTTTCTGGCAAAGTGGCAGAACTCAAGAAGGTCACTGATCAAGTCGAAAAGCTAGAAAAAGAGTATCAAGAAAGCAAGACTGAGAAGGACCGTCTCGACGCTGAGAAGCAGCGCACTGAAGAACGACTTGTCCGTGCTGAACAGTTGACCGTGGGGTTGGCTGACGAGTAAGTTAGATGGAAAGAAAACGTTGAGACGCTCACTACAGACCTCAGTTTGATAGTGGGCAATGTGTTTATCGCCGCTTCTTCCGTCTCTTATTACGGTCCCTTTACAGGCACTTACAGATAAGAACTCGTTGATTAGTGGCTTGCGAAATGCGCCGAAGTAGAAATAGCTTGCAGTGAGAAATATAATATTTAAAACGTGCTTGCGCATCCTGTTATAATAAGAGATTGGAATTCTAAGGGATTACCCTCTGACAGCGTTTCAATTAATAATGGCATTCTTGCTTTCAACTGCCGCTCCTATCCGCTTCTAATCGACCCTCAATTGTAAGGTAGTCGTTGGATCAAGAAGCTCATGGAAGACAAAAACATCCGAGTTTTAAAAATGTCCTCACCAGAACTCCTAAAGACGCTGGAAGCATGTATTCGAATGGGCATGCCATTGATGATAGAAGATATGGAGGAGACACTCGAAGCGATGCTAGAGCCACTTCTGCTAAAACAATTCACCATTGCTAACAGGTGCAAACTAGTACGACTGGGTGATTCCGACGTTGAATTTGATGAGAACTTCAAGCTGATAATCTAGACGAAGTTACCCAATCCTAATTTCCTGCCTGAAATTTTCATCCGTGCAACGATCATCAACTTCACGGTTACGCAGCTAGGTCTGGAAGAGCAACTGTTGGCTGACGTCGTTAAAAAAGAGATGCCAGATGTGGAGTACTAGAAAAATGAATTAATCATGTCCATTGCCAAGGGTAAACAAGACTTAAAAAAGAATGAGGACAAGATTTTAGAGCTGCTTACCAGTTCTAAGGGTATGATACTGGATGACGTTGAACTAATAGAAAATCTGAAACTATCAAAAGAGACTGCCACTATCGTGAAGGAACAAATTGAAGTTGCTGAATAAAAGAATGTAGAAATAGATAAGGCGCGTCTGCAGTACTAACCAGTAGCCGAGCGTGGATCTGTACTTTATTTCGTGATTGCAGACCTAGCATTGATTGATCCGATGTACTAGTTCTCGTTATCATATTTCCAACGTCTCTTTAACATTATTATTGAACAATCTGCCAAAGCTCCAACCATCGAGGAGCGCGTTCAAATACTTATCAACCAAATAACATACACGATCTTTATCAATGTGTGTCGAGGCCTTTTCAACGATCATAAAAAGATATTTTCCTTCCTCGTGGCTTCTTCTATTGCCATCTAAAAAGGAACAGTATCTAGAATGGAATGGAATGTCTTCAATAGAGGAGTTGCTTTCCCTAAAGATAAACCCCTGCCTATGCCCGATCACACAAAGATCAACGAAAAAGTATGGAACGATCTTAACAAGCTACGAGATGCGCATGCCAACTTTGAAACTCTTCCTAAATCCATAACAGAGAACCTCAAGGAGTGGGAATAGTGGATCTATTCTAATCCAGAACCCTACCTCAGCCCCATGCCGAAATCCTTTGCTTCTCAAGTTCAGCTCACGCCTTTCTAGATTCTCATGCTCATTCGAATAGTGAAAGAAGAAAAAACTCTTTATGCCATGAGTTTCTTTGTCGACCAAACTCTTGGTAAGAAATTCACATAGATCGCTCCACCAACTATGGACGATGTCTTTAAAGATACAGACTATAGAACCCCACTTATATTTATACTCAGTCAAGGAGCTGACCCACTCCTCGGCCTGTTGCGTTTTGCTAAAGAGATGAAGATCTCTTAAGATAAACTGGTTGTCATATCTCTTGGACAAGGTTAAGGCCCGATCGCCGAGAAAAACATTGATATTTCCATTAAAAGTGGGGGCTGGGTAGTTCTCCAAAACTGTCACTTAGGCAAGAGCTTCATGCCAACTTTGGAAAAGCGCATCGAAGGCTTAGAAAATCCAGAACTCGAATATAATCCTTAGTTCAGACTATTTCTCACTTCCATGCCTTGCGATTACTTTCCTGTGTCTATTCTGTAGAATGGAGTTAAATTGACAAATGAACCACCCAAAGGAATTAAGGCAAATTTGCAGAAGACTTATGGCGACATATCTAATGAGAGAATTGAAGGCTGCGCTAAGCCAGAAGTCTGGAAAAAACTCTTATTCTCCTTGTCCTTCTTCCATGCCATCGTCTAAGAGAGACGTAAATTCGGACCGCTTGGATGGAATATCCGCTATGAATTCAATGACTCCGACCTCGATACAGCAATCACGATACTAAAGAATATGTTGGACTCCCACCAAGAGATACCTTGGGATGCATTGAGGTACGTGATCGGCGAGATAACTTACGGAGGACGTGTAACTGATGATAAAGACAGGCGTACGCTCATGGCTATTTTAAATAATTTCGTGGTGGAAGACGTCCTTGAAGACAATTTCTCTTTTTCGCAGTCAGGAAACTATGTTAACCCTGTCGTTCTGTCACTGGATTAGTATCGTGCATTTGTAGATAAATTCCCTGAATACGAGTAGCCTGAAGTATTCGGAATGCACGACAACGCTAACATTACATTCCAGTTGAAAGAGTCTAAAAACGCAACGGAAACTATACTGTCTATCCAGCCAAGAGATGTAGGTTCTTCTGGATCTGGCAAGTCTTCTGATGAAATAGTTGCTGACTTATGCAAGATGTTTGAAGAAAAGTCACCTGCCTTACTTAAGAAGGATACCGCTGCTTCTACAGTATCCAGTAAAAAATAATCTGTTGTAGCACAGACTTAACGAGATGCTTAAGCCCTCAGCGCATTGGCAGCTTAATAAACCACGATCGATTCGCTTCAAGTTTGCATGCAGCAAGAGTGTGACAGATTTAACAAGTTACTTGGTGTCATTTAGCGATCTTTGGCTAACTTGAAAAAGGCCATTAAGGGTGAGGTTGTTATGTCAGCTGAACTGGATAAAGCCTACTCATCACTCATTAATAATTAGGTGCCTGACATGTGGAAATCAAAGGCTTATCCTTCTCTAAAACCCTTGGCCTCCTGGTTCGACGATCTAATTAGCAGGATTGATTTCTTTAGAAGCTGGCTAACTGGCGAAGATAAACCCAAAGCTTTCTGGATCAGCGCATTCTTTTTCCCTTAGGGATTCCTCACTTCTGTCCTACAAAGCTACGCACGTGCTAACATGATTGCAATTGATAAACTCGGATTCAGTTTTAAGTTCCTTAACATGCATGACAAAGAAAACTTGGTTGTGGCATCAGAGCATGGTGCATATATTTATGGTTTATACATTGAGGGTTGCGCCTTCGACGCTCAAAAAGGTTTTTTAGATGACAGTTAACCTGGAGTCATGTTTACAAAGGCACCGGTAATCGAGTTCATTCCAACTGAAGACTACAAACCAGAACCTAATGAATATAGTATGCCGGTCTATAAAACTACGGTACGAGCTGGTACTCTCTCAACTACCGGTCATTCGACCAACTTCATTATATCTATTGAGACTCCAACCAAGAAGAAACCAGAATACTGGATCTTGAAGGGAGCTGCTTTCGCATGTGCGCTTAATGACTGATAATCGATCCACTTTGCTTTGGGTTGATGTAATATTTTTTTACACATACCAAAACTGGCGAAGATAAACCCAAAGCTTTCTGGATCAGCGCATTCTTTTTCCCTTAGGGATTCCTCACTTCTGTCCTACAAAGCTACGCACGTGCTAACATGATTGCAATTGATAAACTCGGA
>Ga0272412_1000403_pt1 | contig 12692 bp, 15 predicted proteins | sample WWTPWeurt_MetaT_FD_193540 | JGI IMG/M metagenome (GOLD analysis project Ga0272412, IMG submission 193540) | Metatranscriptome of activated sludge microbial communities from WWTP in Nijmegen, Gelderland, Netherland - WWTP Weurt (Metagenome... | ecosystem: Engineered > WWTP > Aerobic digester >...
CAGATCGACGCGTACCTGTCGACCAACTGGAGCGGCGACGTCCTCAAGGAGAAGCTGAAGAAGCTGTTCCCGGCGGACGACATGAAGGCCTTCATCGACAAGCTGAAGGAGGACGACGTCGGTCGGTTCGCCGGCAAGCTGCGCGCCGGCGTGCACTTCGCGTCGCCGGTGTTCGACGGCGCCGACGAGAGCGAGATCAAGACCGCGCTCAAGATGGCCGGCCTGCCGTCCAACGGCCAGGCCCGGCTGATCGATGGCAAGAGCGGCATCCCGTTCGAGCACTCGGTCACCGTCGGCGTGATGTACATGCTGAAGCTGCACCACCTGGTCGACGACAAGATCCACGCCCGCTCGATCGGCCCGTACTCGCTCGTGACCCAGCAGCCGCTGGGTGGCAAGGCGCAGTTCGGCGGTCAGCGACTCGGAGAGATGGAAGTGTGGGCCATGGAAGCCTACGGCGCGGCCTATGCGCTGCAGGAATTCCTGACCGTGAAGTCCGACGACGTCGTCGGCCGTACCCGCATGTATGAGTCGATCGTCAAGGGCGAGCACAACCTGGAATCTGGCCTGCCAGAGTCCTTCAACGTGCTCTTGAAAGAGCTGCAGTCGCTCTGCCTCAACGTCGAGTTGATCGAAGACCCCAGCACGCCCGCTCGCGACAATGCGCCGTCGATGGTGCAGCAGATGGCCCGTGAAGTCGCGGCAAAGATCGGCGCCTGAACGAACTAAGGAGAGATTCCGTGAAGGATCTTTTTAACTTCTTCGAGAAGCCCAAAGACCCGCTTTCGTTCAGCGCCATCCGCATCAGTCTGGCGTCGCCAGACAAGATTCGCGAGTGGTCGCACGGCGAGGTCAAGAAGCCTGAGACGATCAACTACCGCACGTTCAAGCCCGAGCGGGATGGCTTGTTCTGCGCCAAGATCTTTGGCCCGGTCAAAGACTACGAGTGCAACTGCGGCAAGTACAAGCGCATGAAGCACCGCGGCGTCGTCTGCGAAAAGTGCGGCGTCGAGGTCATCCAGTCCAAGGTCCGTCGTGAGCGCCTGGGCCATATCTCGCTGGCTACGCCGGTCGCGCACATCTGGTTCCTGAAGTCGCTGCCGTCGCGCATCGGCAACCTGCTCGACATCACGCTGAAGGAACTGGAAAAGGTCCTGTACTGCGAGTCGTACGTCGTCGTCGATCCGCGTAGCAGCGGCCTGCAGGTCGGCGAACTGCTGAGCGAAGAGCGCTACCAGAAGCTCAGCGAGGAGCTTGGCGACGAGGCGTTCGAGGCGCGCATGGGTGCCGACGCCATCCGCGATCTGCTGATCAAGATCAACATCAGCCAGCTCTCGGATCAGCTGCGCAACGAAATGCGCGAGGCGACGTCCGAGGCCAAGCGCAAGAAGATCGCCAAGCGCCTCAAGGTCGTCGAGGCCTTCAAGGAATCCGGCAATCGTCCCGAGTGGATGATGCTGGAGGTGATCCCGGTGATCCCGCCGGATCTGCGCCCGCTGGTGCCTCTTGATGGCGGCCGCTTTGCGACCTCAGATCTGAACGATCTGTATCGCCGCGTCATCAACCGCAACAACCGCCTCAAGCGCCTGCAAGAGCTGAACGCGCCCGAGATCATCATCCGCAACGAGAAGCGCATGTTGCAGGAGGCGGTCGACGCGCTATTCGACAACGGCCGTCGCGGCAAGACGATCACCGGCCCGAACAAGCGGCCGCTGAAGTCGCTGTCCGACATGCTGAAGGGCAAGCAGGGTCGCTTCCGTCAGAACCTGCTCGGCAAGCGCGTCGACTACTCGGGTCGTAGCGTCATCGTCGTCGGTCCTGAGCTGCGCTTGCACCAGTGCGGTCTGCCCAAGAAGATGGCGATCGAGCTGTTCAAGCCGTTCATCTACAACAAGCTCGAAGAGCGCGGCTTGGTCACGACGATCAAGAGCGCCAAGAAGATGGTCGACAAGGAGCGTCCCGAGGTCTGGGACATCCTCGAAGAGGTCATCAAGGAGCACCCGGTTCTGCTCAACCGTGCTCCGACGCTGCACCGCCTGGGTATCCAGGCCTTCGAGCCGGTTCTGATCGAAGGCAAGGCCATCCAGATGCACCCGCTGGTCTGTGCCGCGTTCAACGCCGACTTCGACGGTGACCAGATGGCCGTGCACGTGCCGCTGTCGATCGAAGCGCAGATGGAAGCGCGCGTGCTCATGATGTCGACCAACAACATCCTGAGCCCCGCGCACGGCAAGCCGATCATCATTCCGTCGCAGGACATCGTCCTTGGTCTGTACTACATGACCCGCGAGCGCCTGTTCGCGCGCGGCGAGTACCGTGAGATCAAGGGCAAGGATGGCAAGATCGCCGGCGTTCAGGGTGTGTACACCTCGCGCGAAGAAGTGCGCATGGCGTACGACCACGGCGAGCTTGAGCTGCAGGCGCGCATCAAGGTGCGCATGCTGAACCCGACGGGAACCACGCCCGACCAGTACCAGATGGTCGAGACCACCTGCGGTCGCGTGCTCCTGTATGAGATCATGCCGACCGAGCTGCCGTTCCGCTTGGTCAACCGCGTCCTCGGCAAGAAACAGCTCGCCGATCTGATCGACGCTTGCTACCGCCAGGGCGGCCAGAAAGAGACCGTCCTGATGGCCGACAAGCTGCGTACCCTCGGGTATACGCATGCAACCTCGGCCGGCATCTCGATCTGCATCGACGACATGCGCATCCCGGCCAAAAAGAAGGTGTTCCTCGACCGGGCCGAAAAGGAAGTCGCCGAGATCGAAGACCAGTACAACGAGGGTCTGATCACCTCGGGCGAGCGCTATAACAAGGTCGTCGATATCTGGGCCCAGGTCGCCGAGCAAGTCGCCGGCGAGATGATGAGCGAGATCGGCACGTCGGTGTCCAAGGACGAGCGCTCCGGCGAGGAGAAGCGCCAGCCTTCGTTCAACCCGATCTTCATCATGGCCGACTCCGGCGCTCGTGGCTCGCAGCAGCAGATTCGTCAGCTCGCCGGGATGCGTGGCCTCATGGCCAAGCCCTCAGGCGAAATTATCGAGACGCCGATCACCACGAACTTCCGTGAAGGCCTCTCGGTTCTGCAGTACTTCATCTCGACGCACGGCGCGCGCAAGGGTCTGGCTGATACGGCGCTTAAGACCGCCAACTCGGGGTACTTGACGCGTCGTCTCGTCGACGTTGCGCAGGACGCGATCATCGCCGACTACGACTGCGGCACGCTGGAAGGCATCGAGATGACGCCGCTCGTCGAAGGTGGCGAGGTCATCGAGCGCATCGGCGATCGCATCCTGGGTCGCGTGTCGCTGGAAGACGTCGTCGATCCCTACAGCGGCGAGGTGCTGGTCCCCGCCAACAGCGAGATCAACGAAGAGCGCGTCGCGGTCATCGAGAACGCCGGCATCGACAAGGTCAAGATCCGATCGGTGCTCACCTGCCAGACGCGTCGCGGCATCTGCGTGCAGTGCTACGGCCGCGATCTGGCGCGAGGCTACGTCGTCAACATCGGCGAAGCGGTCGGTGTCATCGCCGCGCAGTCGATCGGCGAGCCGGGCACGCAGCTTACGATGCGCACCTTCCACATCGGCGGTGTCGGTCAGGTCCGCATCCAGTCGTCGAACCTTGAGTCGCGCAGCACAGGTATCGTTCACTTCGAGAACGTGCAGAGCGTCGAGAAGGTCAACCCCAACGCAGCCGAGCCGCACCAGCGCAAGTACCGCGTGGTCATGAACCGCCACGGCGAGCTGGTGATTCGCGACGAGGCCGGCCACGAGCGCGAGCGCTATGGCCTGACCTACGGTGCCAAGCTGTTCATCAACCACGGCGATCGCGTCGAGCCGAAGCGCCTGCTGTCGGAGTGGGACGCATTCTCGCTGCCGATCCTCACCGAGGTCGCTGGCGGCGTGAAGTACGGCGACATCATCGACGGCGTGACCATGCAAGAGCAGCTCGACGAGCACACTGGCTTGTCGCGCAAGGTCATCATCGAGTCGCGCGACGCCGATACGCGTCCACGCATCACGATCAAGGACGACAGCGGCAAGACGCGCAAGATCCCGGGCACCAACCAGGAAGCGCGCTACTTCTTGCCGATCGGCGCCAACATCAGCGTCAACGAAGGCGACAAGCTCGAAGCCGGCGACATCATCGCGCGTATCCCGCGTGAGACGGTCAAGACCAAGGACATCACCGGCGGTCTGCCTCGTGTCGCTGAGCTGTTCGAAGCCCGCAAGCCCAAGGAGCATGCCGTCATCTCGGAGATCGACGGTGTGGTCTCCTTTGGCAAGGACACCAAGGGCAAGCGCAAAGTCATCATCACGCCCGAGATCGGCGAGCCGAAGGAGTACCTCATCTCCAAGGGCAAGCACCTCTCGGTGCGCGACGGCGATCGCGTGCGTGCTGGCGAGCCACTGATGGACGGCAGCAGCAACCCGCACGACATCCTCAAGGTGCTCGGCGAGAAGGCGCTGGCCAAGTATCTCGTCGACGAAGTGCAAGAGGTCTACCGTCTGCAGGGCGTCAAGATCAACGACAAGCACATCGAGGTGATCGTTCGCCAGATGCTGCGCCGTGTGCGCGTCGTCGACGTGGGTGACACCACCTTCCTCGTCGACGAACAGGTCGAGCGTCACCTGTTCGAAGAGCAGAACGAGCGCGTCCTGGCCGCGGGCGGTCAGCCGGCCAAGGGTGAGCCGCTGCTGCTCGGTATCACCAAGGCCTCGCTGTCGACGGAGTCGTTCATCTCGGCCTCGTCGTTCCAAGAGACCACCAAGGTGCTCACCGAGGCTGCGATCCAGGGCAAGGTCGACTATCTGCGCGGCCTCAAGGAAAACGTCATCATGGGCCGCCTGATCCCCGCTGGAACGGGCATCCCGACGTACAAGCGCCTGACGATCGTCATCGACGATCCCGAGCGGCAAGCCATCGCCTCGCGCAGCGACGGAGGCGCCCTGCCGCCGATCGCCATCGAAACCCCGATCGAGACCGCGGAAGCGGCCTCTGCCAGCAAGGCCTAACAGCCAAAACCTGAGAGGTTTAGCGAACAATCTCCGAGAGAGATTCTGAGAGAAAAGCAGAAGTTCGATCTTTTGCTTGACTCACTTTGCGACCTCCGTATACTGCGTTCCTCTTCGCGATCGGATGGATGTTGTGTGTTTTCGCGGAGTTGGCGCTTCGAGTAGAGACGAAACAGTCAGATGCCGACGATTAACCAGCTCGTAAGAAAAGGTCGAGAGAAGCAGGTGCGGAAGACCACCGCCCCGGCTCTCAAGGGGTGCCCGCAAAAGCGCGGCGTCTGCGTGCGTGTCTACACGACCACGCCCAAGAAGCCGAACTCCGCTCTGCGCAAGGTCGCCCGTGTTCGCCTGACCAACCAGATTGAGGTTACGACCTACATCCCTGGTGAAGGGCACAACCTCCAAGAGCACTCGGTGGTCCTGATCCGCGGCGGTCGTGTGAAGGATCTTCCCGGTGTTCGCTATCACATCGTGCGCGGCACGCTCGACACCGCCGGTGTTGCCAACCGGCGGCAGGGCCGCTCGAAGTACGGCGCCAAGCGGCCCAAGTAGTAGACGAGGAAATCCATGCCCCGCAAAGGTGAAGTTCCCAAGCGCGAAGTCCTGCCCGATCCGAAGTTCACGGATCAGACCGATGAAGTCCGTCGCCGCCTAACCAAGTTCATCAACACCGTGATGGTGTCGGGTAAGAAGGCGGTTGCTGAGCGGATCGTCTACGGCGCCCTCGACAAGGTCGGTGACCGAGCCAAAGAAGATCCGATCAAGGTCTTCGAAAAGGCTCTGGGCAATGTGAAGCCCAAGCTGGAAGTGAAGTCTCGCCGCGTTGGTGGCTCGACGTATCAGGTGCCGGTTGATGTCCGGCCTGAGCGCTCGCAGGCTCTGGGGATGCGCTGGCTGGTCACGTACTCGCGCGGTCGCGGTGAAAAGACCATGACCGAAAAGCTGGCGGCCGAAATCCTCGATGCTGCAAACAATCGCGGCAATGCCGTCAAGAAGCGCGAAGATACGCACAAGATGGCGGAGGCCAATAAGGCCTTTGCTCACTACCGATGGTAAGTGGCGCTCGCAGCGGGTCCTGATAATTCCCGGGCCCGTGTGGTCTCGCCAAGTCTGAAGGTTTGGATCGCAAAAAGAGGCGGCGTCCAGCACAACGCGGCTGGCGCATGAGCACATAAGGAAACCGCAATGGCTAAGGAAAAATTCGTTCGTAACAAGCCCCATGTCAACATCGGCACGATTGGCCACGTTGACCATGGGAAGACCACGCTGACCGCGGCCATCACCAACGTCATGGCCAACAAGATGGGCACTTTCAAGGCCATCAGCTATGACCAGGTTGCGAAAGCGTCTGAGTCGCAAGGCCGCCGTGACGATACGAAGATTCTGACCATCGCCGTTTCGCACGTTGAGTACGAGTCGAACGCCCGCCACTACGCCCACGTCGACTGTCCGGGCCACGCTGACTACGTCAAGAACATGATCACCGGTGCGGCGCAGATGGACGGCGCCATCCTGGTGGTCTCCGCAGTCGACGGCCCGATGCCACAGACGCGTGAGCACGTGCTGTTGGCTCGCCAGGTCAACGTGCCGCAGCTGGTCGTCTTCCTGAACAAGGTCGACGTCAACGGCGATCCCGAGCTGCTTGAGCTGATCGAGCTCGAAATCCGCGAGCTGCTGAACAAGTACAAGTTCCCCGGCGACACGGCCCCGATCGTTCGCGGCTCGGCGCTGCAGGCCCTCCAGGGTGTGCACAGCGACATCGCCGATGGTGCCATCTTCAAGCTGATGGATGCCTGTGACTCGTTCATTCCGGCGCCAATCCGCGAGACGGACAAGCCCTTCTTGATGCCGGTCGAAGACGTGTTCACGATCTCGGGTCGTGGCACCGTCGTCACCGGCCGTATCGAGCGCGGCATCGTCAAGGTCGGCGAGACGGTCGAGATCATTGGCTTCTCCGAGACGCGCAGTACGGTGGTCACCGGTGTCGAAATGTTCCGCAAGCTGCTCGATCAGGGCGAAGCGGGTGACAACGTCGGCTGCCTGCTGCGCGGTGTGAAGCGCGAAGAGATCGAGCGTGGCCAGGTTCTGGCCAAGGCCGGCAGCATCAAGCCGCACAAAAAGTTCAAGGCCGAGGTCTACGTCCTTAAGAAGGAAGAGGGCGGCCGTCACACGCCGTTCTTCACCAACTATCGGCCGCAGTTCTACTTCCGCACCACGGACGTCACGGGTGTGGTCCGTCTGCCGGACGGCGTGGAAATGGTCATGCCCGGCGACAACATCCAGATGAACATCGAACTGATTACGCCGGTCGCCGTCGAGAACCAGCTCCGCTTCGCCATTCGCGAAGGCGGTCGCACGGTCGGCGCGGGTGTCGTCACCGAGATCATCGAGTAGTACCGAACCCTCGCAACTGATAGAAGCTCGACATGACGACTCCGAAGATCCGAATCCGGCTGAAGGCGTACGATCACAAGCTGCTCGATCAGTCAGCCGGAGAGATCGTAGACACCGCGAAGCGGACAGGCGCCAAGGTGGCCGGTCCCATTCCGTTGCCGACGAAGATCAACAAGTACTGCGTGCTGCGCTCTGTTCACATCGACAAGAAGTCGCGTGAGCAGTTCGAGATCCGCACTCACAAGCGCTTGCTCGATATCCTTGAGCCGACGCAGCAGACGCTAGACGCGCTGATGAAGCTGGATCTGTCAGCCGGAGTCGACGTCGAGATCAAGACCTGAACCCACAGGAGAGGACGCCTGCACCTACCGGGTGCTAGGCACTGATTCCGGCACGGCCCGGCCGCTTCCCGCGTACGAGTGCGAGACGGTCGGGCGCCTGCGCGTTTACGCGTGATGTGCCGATGTAAGAGACCCATGGCTACTTTCGACGTAGTGAATGCCCAGGGACAGAAAGTGCGAGCCATCGAACTCGATGACTCGGTATTTTCTGCCGAAATCAAAGAACATGTGCTCTGGGAAGTCGTGAAGCAGCAGCTCGCTGCGCGACGACAGGGTACCCACTCAACCTTGCACCGAGGTGAAGTGCGCGGTGGCGGCAAGAAGCCGTTCCGCCAAAAGGGAACAGGTCAGGCCCGCCAGGGTTCGACCCGTGCCCCGAATCACATCGGTGGTGCCAAGGTCTTCTCGCCGAAGCCGCGAGACTACGAGTACACGCTGCCAAAGAAAGTGAAGCAGGCAGCGCTTCGCTCGGCTCTGTCGCTGCGCGCCAAGGAAAAGAAGCTCATCATCCTTGAGGATGTGAACTTCGAGGTTCCCAAGACCAAGCAGGCGATCGCGCTGCTGGCTGCACTGGGAGACTCCAAGGCGCTGCTCGTGGCTTCGGGGGAGGGTACAGCTCTCGCCAAGTCCATGCGCAACGTCCAGAGCGCGAAGTATCTTGCCGTCGAAGGTCTCAACACCTACGACATCCTCAAACATCCTTCGCTGATCCTCACGGAGAACACAGTGAAGGCTATCGAGTCGCGGCTCAGCCTGCGCTCGGCGTCGTAAGGGTGCTGTGATGAAGCCACATCAGATCATCAAGCGGCCGCTGCTGACGGAGAAGAGCAATCGCCTGAAGGAGAGCGGCGGTCAGCTCAATGCCGACGAGTCTAGCCTGCGCCCGCAGGTTGCCTTTGAAGTGCATAGCGATGCCAACAAAGTGCAGATTCGCGACGCGGTGAAGGCCCTGTTTCCGGACGTTCAGATTGCCGACGTTCGCACCCTGATCGTGCGCGGCAAGGTGAAGCGCATTGGCCGTTGGATCGGTCAGCGGTCCAACTGGAAAAAGGCCATCGTCACCCTGCAGGCCGGCCACAAGATCGAGTTCTTCGAGGGTGTGTAATGGGCATTAAAGTTTACAAGCCGACCTCGCCCGGTCGACGTGGAATGACCGGGTTCGACTTCGCTGAAGTCACCAAGGATCGCCCCGAAAAGTCGCTGACCAAGGGCGCCAAGCAGCAGGCTGGCCGCAATAACCAGGGACGCATCACAACGCGTTTCCATGGCGGCGGTCACAAGCAGCGCTACCGCGTCATCGACTTCAAGCGCAAGAAGACCGGCATTCCGGCCAAGGTTGCGGCGGTCGAATACGATCCCAACCGCACCTGCCGCATTGCCCTCTTGCACTACGCGGATGGCGACAAGAGCTACATCCTGTGCCCCGACAAGCTCAGCGTCGGCGATACGGTGATCTCGGCCAACAGCGCTGACATCAAGCCGGGCAACTCGTTGCCCCTGCGCTTCATCCCGCTGGGAACGCCGATTCACAACATCGAGCTGAAGATCGGTGGCGGCGGCCAGCTTGTGCGCTCGGCCGGCAGCGCGGCACAGCTGATGTCCAAGGATGGCGACTGGGCTCAGGTTCGTCTGCCGTCCGGTGAAGTTCGCCGCGTGCACATGAGCTGCCGCGCCACGGTGGGCCAGGTCGGCAACCTCGACCATGGCAACATCCAGTGGGGCAAGGCCGGTCGTCTGCGCTGGAAGGGACAGCGTCCGCACAACCGCGGCGTGACCATGAACCCCGTCGACCACCCGATGGGTGGTGGTGAGGGCCGTTCCTCCGGTGGTCGTCACCCCTGCTCGCCTTGGGGTATGCCGACCAAGGGCTATAAGACGCGCAAGAACAAGAGCACGGACAAGTTCATCGTTCGTCGCCGCGGAAGCAAGGGGTAAGGCTCGATGGCTCGCTCGATTAAGAAGGGTCCGTTCGTCGACAAGCACCTCCTCGGCAAGGTTGTCGAGGCGAACCGTAGCAAGTCGAAGAAGGTCATCAAGACCTGGTCGCGACGTTCGACAGTCACTCCTGAGATGGTTGGACTCACGTTCGCCGTCCATCAGGGCAAAAAGTTCATCCCGGTCTTCGTGACCGAGAATATGGTCGGGCATAAGCTCGGCGAGTTTGCGCCTACGCGGACCTTCCACGGTCACTCCGGTGATCGGAAGGCAAAGACTGCGGCGCCTGCGAAGCCGGCGGCCCCGGCCAAGAAGTAGCACTTCGGTGCTCAGTAGAAGGACGCCATGGAAGCCAAGGCCGTTCTGAGACAAGTTCGAATCTCGCCTCGCAAGATGCGCATCATTGCCAATCTCGTGCGGGGCCGCCGCGTGGACGACGCGATGGCGATGCTGAAAAGCACGCCCAAGCGAAGTGGTGAAGTGATCCGCAAGCTACTGCTTTCGGCCGTCGCCAATGCGGAGCACAAGGGTCAGACCGATGTCGACTCGCTGGTAGTGCGTGGCTGCACCATCGACAACGGGCCGATCATCAAGCGCTGGATGGCCCGCGCGATGGGCCGCGCCAACCGCATTCAGCGGCGCACCAGCAACGTCACCATCGTCGTCGGTCAGGTTGAGTAGCCACAGTAGAAAGACTGGAAAGTAGGCGCAATGGGCCAGAAAACGCATCCCATCGGATTCCGTCTCGGCGTAATCAAGAGCTGGACCTCGAAGTGGTACGAGGAAAAGAACTACGCGAAGTGGCTGCACGAGGACCTCAGGCTCCGCAACGAGATCCGTAAGAAGCTGGCGCACGCTGGTATCGCGGGCGTTGAGATTGAGCGCGCCGCCAACAAGGCGAAGATCAACATCTATACGGCGCGTCCCGGTATCGTCATCGGCAAGCGCGGTGCAGGTGTCGAGCAGCTCAAGAAGGACATCCAGGCTCTGACGGAGAACGAGATCTTCCTGAACATCCAGGAAGTCCGCAAGGCAGAGACCAATGCTCAGCTTGTGGCAGAAAACATTGCCACGCAGCTTGAGCGCCGCGTTGCCTTCCGTCGCGCCATGAAGAAGGCCATTCAGACCGCCATGAAGTTCGGCGCCAAGGGCATTCGCGTGTCCTCGTCGGGCCGCCTAGGCGGAGCCGAGATGGCTCGGTATGAGTGGTATCGCGAGGGTCGCGTGCCGCTGCACACGCTGCGCGCGGATATCGACTACGGTTTTGCAGAGGCCCACACCACGTACGGCGTCATCGGCGTGAAGTGCTGGATCTTCAAGGGTGAGGTGCTGCCCACCCGCTCTGCACCCAAGGCTTAGGAACAGGTAAGCATCCATGCTTTCTCCCAAAAGGACAAAGTTCCGCAAAGCGCAAAAAGGCCGTCGACGCGGTCTTGCCAAGGGCGGTTCCGAAGTTTCGTTTGGCGACTTCGGTCTGCAGGCTGCGGAGTGCGGGTACATTACGTCGCGTCAAATCGAAGCGGCTCGTATCGCCATCAGCCGTCACGTCAAGCGCGGCGGCAAGGTGTACATCCGCATTTTCCCAGACAAGCCGACGACCAAGAAGCCGGCTGAGACTCGTATGGGTAAGGGCAAAGGCGCTCCCGAAGACTGGGTAGCCGTCGTGCGCCCGGGCCGCGTGATGTACGAGCTCGAAGGCGTTCCGGAAGAGCTGGCTCGTGAAGCCTTTCGTCTTGCCCATCACAAGCTCCCCATCGCGACGCGCTTTGTGGTGCGGGGAGGTGCCCTGTGAAGCGGACCGCAGTCGTTCGTGAGATTCGTGAGTCGTCGGAAGAGGAGCTGCGTGGGCGGCTCAGTCGGCTTGAGACGCAGCTATTCAAGCTGCGCCTCAAGCACTCGACCAACCAAATCGAAAACACCAGCCAGATTCGCACCACCCGTCGCGAGATCGCGTGCGTGATGACGATCATGGCTGAGCGGCGTCGCGCCAAGCAGCCCGACGCGAAGCAGTCCTAGCGATAGGCCTTAGGCAATCAACATGAGTACGCAGAAAAGCCCGGCCCAAGCCGCAACTGGCACCTCGACGAAGGCATCCTCCAAGGCAGCTACGCCCAAGGCGGCGAAAGCGGCTGCACCTGCTGCTCCGGCGCAGGCTGCTCCGGCTGCGGCCCCCGCCGCCAAGCCGACGAAGGCCGCGACGCCGGCGGCGACTGCTAGCGATGAGCGAGGCAGCCGTCGTCATATGATCGGTGTTGTGACCTCGGACAAGATGAACAAGACCGTGGTCGTTCAGGTGACGCGCCGCGTGCGCGAAGCCAAGTTCGGCAAGTACACGGTGCATCAGGCCAAGTACAAGGCTCACTCCGAGGACAACGGCGCGCACGTCGGGGACAAGGTTGAGATCGTTGAGTCTCGCCCGCTTTCCAAGGACAAGCGCTGGCGCGTTGTGAAGTTGATCGAGCGCGCCCGCCGCTCGCAGTAGTTCCGTGATATAAGGTGCGGCACCGCGGGCATGGAGTCCGCAACCACACCTGAAATGAGACGGCCGCAAACCGCTCGCTTGTTAGGTTCGCCATGATTCAGATGACCACCATTCTCGATGTCGCCGACAACTCGGGTGCAAAGAAGGTCTTTTGCATCAAGGTTCTGGGCGGCTCGAAGCGAAAATATGCCTCCCTCGGAGACGTCATCGTCGTCTCAGTGAAAGAGGCGATCCCGAACGCCAAAGTTAAGAAGGGCGACGTGGCCAAGGCGGTCATCGTCCGTACAGCCAAAGAGGTCGCGCGGCCGGATGGCAGCTACATCCGCTTCGACACGAACTCTGCCGTGCTGATCAACAAAGAGAACGAGCCGCTCGGGACCCGTATCTTCGGCCCGGTCGCTCGTGAGCTTCGCGCCAAGAAGTTCATGAAGATCATCTCGCTGGCGCCAGAGGTGCTCTAATGCAGCGCATTCGAAAAGGTGACCTGGTAGAGGTCATTGCTGGCAAAGAAAAGGGCAAGCG
>Ga0272412_1000404_pt1 | contig 12677 bp, 9 predicted proteins | sample WWTPWeurt_MetaT_FD_193540 | JGI IMG/M metagenome (GOLD analysis project Ga0272412, IMG submission 193540) | Metatranscriptome of activated sludge microbial communities from WWTP in Nijmegen, Gelderland, Netherland - WWTP Weurt (Metagenome... | ecosystem: Engineered > WWTP > Aerobic digester >...
CTTCATCTCAATGGCGCCGCCCGTCTCCACGTCATAGGTGATCTGCACACGCGGCGGCCGAACCCGGTCCAACTTGTGTTGAGTGCTTTCACGTGCCATGGGAATCCTCCGTAAGTTGATTGCTAAGGAGTTTGCTCATTCGTTGGCCGGCTCTGTGTCAGTCCCAGCGTTTCACGGACGTTGCCAAGCACGTCGTCGCTCTTGATGACCTCCTGCAGCCATTCTTCCAAGGGCATTTCTCCCCACCGCGCTGCGCGCTGGACGAGATAGGCCACAGGACTATGCGGTTCTGTCCGACGGAAAAACTCAGCCACGGCTCCTAGTCGCCGCAAGGCATCCGCGCGGTCAACCGGCATAATGCCCGATCCGCTCGCCGTCATCTGTACCACCGGTGCCATATCGGCCTCCCGGGGAGCATTGTCAGGTTGACTTACCGTGGATGCCCCGACGCCCCCCTTTTTTCGGACAATTCCATTCATCAGAGACCGACATTCGCTTACGGCCTCCTTAATGAATCGCAAACTTGGCGCCTCCGGGCGATATTTGTCATCCACGATTCGCTCGAACTGTTCAAATTCATCCCCACATTGATTCAAATTCTCGAGAATTGTTGAGCAATGAGTCAGGGGTGTCATCGCCACGGCTTTCTCGAATTTTTCACCTTCGAGTTTTCCTTCCTCCAACGCTTCAGCAAGCGCACGCTTTTTATCCCCGTCCGTCGAAGCCCCGCGACGGAGATTCTCAACTTCTTGGGACTCTTTATACTGCCAGTAGCTGTACGCCGGCCCGCCGGGTGGATGAATCAGAGGCATGTTGAGGATGGCGATCGGCAGGGTCTTATTCAGTGCGTCGAGTCGTCCACCGCGAAATTCCAGATCGCCGTCTTCGATCACGGGGTAAAAATGATCCCAGTACTGCTCGTGCAACCCGCGTAGAACCTTGAGTCCATCCCGAAGTCCCGCTGAAGCGTGTTTTTTGACCAATCCTTCTGCCAGCCAGGCAGCCACCTGGAGATCCTTCCCCTCTGTCGACAGAATTTTTGTTGCGAGTTGGATAACCTTCGGCCAATCAGCGACCTTCACCTCGCGCTTCCAGTCCCCCTGACTCGCGGAATCTTCCTCCCGACGAGCTTCCTTCAGCAGCTCAAAAGATATGCCGTCCCGAGGATCGGCTCCACAGGGCTTGCCGTCTGAAATCGGTTTGAGAATCGCATCGATATCGACTGTTGGTACGGAAGCCATGGTCTCCTTTGCGTATCACACCGCCGCCAACACCTCGAACTCCAATTCCCCAATCTCCAGAATCGATACTTCACGGTCGTCCACGAGAAACGTTTTTTGTCCGACTCCTCCGGTCAATCCTGCGCCAAGATCAATCCATTCGGTAATCCGGCCAAGACGCACCTGGTCATCTGCCTCTAACTCCGAGCCGGCGTAGAGCACAGGAAGAAATACATCCCCCACCGGTCCGTCCTCTATTTCCAATGACGCCGGCACCCACAACAAATCTCGCAAATGTTTTGGTTGCGGGATGACGACTTTGCGAATCCGCTCGAATGGCACCCAGATGTATGAGTTGCGCACGATCACTTCCAGGATGCCCGCCGTGCGGTCGTCGGTGTCGCGAAAAGACGTGAAGGGATGGCCCTTCATCCTGCCACGTATTTCCGGCTGTTCGCCTTGAGCTCGCTCATACAGCGCCTTGGCTTCGGCCGCATGGTGTTCGCGCAGCTGGTTATGCGCGTCCATAGAGAGCACGACATGTTCAGGAGGATCAAACAGAAAACTCGGCTTGATTCCCTCGGCAAACATTCGTCGCCGGGCGGCTTCCGCATGGAGAATATTTTTGTAGACCTCCACACCGATGCCGACTTTCTCGTTTTGATGTCCGATGACGTCAAGCTGACGTTGTGCACGTTCATAGTCGCCGGCGAAGCACAGGAGTTCAAAAAGAAATGTTCGTAGTCGGGCGTCCGTCGGATGCCGTTTGATGTCTTGATTGAGCTCGCTAATTGCGGCGGAAAGGTGATGTTGATCGAGTAACTCTTTAGCTCCCATACAAGCACCTCCGCTGGGCTGGAAGGGTTTCCATCCTAGTGAAATCACAGGAAAAGCGCAAGGCTACCATAAGGCAAATACGTGTATTCCATGGTCGTTCCAGCTCCCCATCGAAATTCGCGAGACCGATGGCACTGAATGCAGCGCTGCCTCTGGCACAAACGATCGACTTTCTGCATATCCCTATGCCCTGAGGCCGGCTACCCGATGCAGGAAAGCCTCCAATGTCACCTCGCCATCATCAAGCAGCGCGCGTCCCGCATCGGACAATTCCTCCGTCTCTTTGCCCGCACCAGACTGTTCATTCTCCCAACCCTCCGGATGGATGAGATACAACAGCAATTGAGGCGTCGGGCTTTCGAGCGACACAAACAGCACCGGCTTGTCCCTTGTGAACCAACGATTCCAGAAGAGGATCCCGGCATCGAGCCTGTGGTCGGACGCATGAGACGCCACATCCATCCAAAACGGGAGGTCATAGGTCTCTTCCCTGCTGGAAGACAACAGGGGTAATTTTGCCTGCCACTGGAGCGGGCCCGAAGAATTCAATCCTACCCCCCGACGTAATAATGACTGCAGCACCTGGCATTTCCGGGAATTGCCAAACTCGCCAAACAGATCAGCCCAGTGATCACGCAGCCGTCGGCGGAGCAGTTCTGCGTGGTATCGCGTCTCTATAGAAGAGGTCTCAGGCCCTTCCACCGGTGTCAGCGCCTGTAACCGAAATTGCAAACGAGCCAGATCAGATTCGGCACCGACATCTGTCAGCAAGCGATGACTTTGCGCGAAAAACTCTTTGAAATGCATCGGCGCACACCAGGGAAGCTCATGAAACTCTTCCCTCTCCAGCAGCAGATATACCAGGAATGGAAACTCCCGTTCCGCCTTGTCCTGACTCGGTTTCAAGAGACCGATAAGGAATCGCCTCCCTTGACGAGGTACGTATAAGAACCCCCATGGGTTCCCTTGTGTAAAATCCTTAGACCAGGAGGATCCTAGGCGCGATTTCGCGTGATACATCCCTTCGCGAAGCCATCGATCCAATTCATCAACTTCGGCCCCTGAGGCCTGACACCGAATAAATTCCGCGGACAGAGGGAGCTTTCCGTAATAACCAAGGATAGAGCTATACATCTGAGTCACATGAGGTGTTGCGCGCAGTTGAACTGCTCAAAAAATCCGGAACGGAATGGATTCCTGGCACTCCGGCCCTTCACGTCATACCGAACTTGTAGCGGCTTTGCATCCGGGGACTGCAGTTCCCATCGGACCTTGACCATAACGTCACTATGATCGGCAGTCTCAACCGACCCGGCATTCATAAGTTTGAAGAGTCCCCAGACATCTTTGTACTCCCTCGTGACCCAGGTGTTGCCTACCTGCACAAGCAGCGTGGCTCCGGCCGTGGGGGTGGGCCCAGGCCATTTCATCTCCCACCATTCTTGAGGCTCCATGCGATAACGCAGCGGTTGACCGCCCACATCCAGCCGCACCTCGGTGACCGTTCGACCGGCAAATCCCTGTGGCGGGTATGGATAGACCTCTAGGACTGTTCCCAGATCGGGAGAGCCTTTTGTAAAAAGTCCATCTGAAATAAATCTGGCCCGCTCCATCGACTCCAAGAACGTATCCGAAAAGGTCATCCCGATTCCGTTCCAAACCTTGCGAACCAGCCGTTCACCGCTCTCCTCCATAAACGCCTTGAGCTCTGCCTGGTAAAAACGCCACAGCGTGCCATTGGAGGGGTGAAAGAAGTCCACGACGTCGGCGACTACCGCATCCTCGCCTGACGCGCGAAATGGGAACTTCCCTTCAATCGTCCGTTGACAGGCCTGAAATACGTCGGCGCCCCAGCGTCGATCGATATCTGATCGAGTTCGCTCCAACACACCTCGCATGGTCATCAACCATGGCTCGGACAGCACTGCCAACATCGATTCACGCAATTCAGTATCCAGCTTCTGCAGCAACGCGTCCGTTTTAATGACTCCTTGCAGAAGGTCGTTGGGCTCTCCCGCCACGATGCTCTTCGCAAGGGTTTTCGTGTCCGGCCCGACGGTCTCCGAACGGAGAAGCGGTCGAAACACCTGATGCGCCTTTCGTAACTCTGCCAGATATTGGATAAAGGGAGCCTCCTCTTTCGCATCCTTCTGGGCAGCGATCAGGTTATGCATGGCGAGGAAGTGTATGGTCACCCCGCCGGGAAACTCAGCGGTATCCGGGTCTCTTTTGGTCTTCTCAAATTTCTTGCCGACGGATTCCAACCCTAACTTTTCTTTGACCTTTCCCAACAGGCCGGCAGCGGTGTCCTGGAGTTTTTCGATGCCTTCCGGCTCAGGCACGGTGTTGTGGTCGATCGCTTCCAATATTCTCATAAAAGGCGAATCTGTCTGGCTCAGCGTTGAGAGCAATTCCTCAATATTCGCCGGAGTGACGGCCGGCCCGAGTTTCAGTGACTTGAGGAATGCCCGCCAATGAAGCACATAATCTTGAAAATAAAGCCTCTTAATCCCCCGCTCGAGATCAACTTGTTTCGTATCAGGCTCACCAATGACCCAGGCTTCATTTCCTAGACCTTCGAGCACCCGCGTCATTGCACTCTGAAACGGCCCCTTCCACCCCTCAAAGGTGAACACCCCCGGGACAACATAGTCGCTGACCACACTCCCTTGATGACTGCCCTGAAGCGCTGTTTCCACCGAAAAGGGGCGCAATGATTCGTCGATTTCACGAAGACTGAGGCCATAAAGACGTTCCACGATGGGAATATCACGCAATTGTTCCTGCACACTTGCCACGAGGTGCTTATTTAATTCGACCCGTCCCTGCTGCACACGGGCCAGATACCTGGCATAGAGGATCATGTGCCGCTTGATACTTGATTGCACCCAGTCCGGAACAGCATAGGTCGCATACAGACGGCTCAGCTGCTCGCTCCAGTGCGCCGTCAGCCACCGATCCAAGTATGCGGTGCTCACACGCTTGGGCTCACCCAGCATGATGTACGCTTTGAGCATGGCGTAATAATAATCACTCGAATGCGCTGTCGTTCTGGGGACGTCTCCTGCCGTAAACCGATATAACTCGTCTTCCATATAGCGCTTGGTGGGAATCAGGAAGATCTTCTCGAACTGTCTCGCATAGACCTCCTGAAGATCGTCAAGAAGACGCTCGCCACGATAAAAACCCCATAAACGCAGAGGTGCGCCGTTCTGGGTATAGGAAAGAAGCTCATCGAAACGATCGCCCAGCTTATCAAGGTACTCCGTGTTCCTTTCAAGACTTGCCGCATCTGTCAATGCGACGTCGGGCGCATTCAACGCTGCGGACAAGGTACTGCTGACCAGCGCCTTGTTTCCGACATACGACCATGCGAGTGCGACGACGGAGACTGCGATAAACACCGTCGCCGCGGCAAAAGAGGCAACGCGCAGGAACCCCCGTTGCTTGTGTATGGTAGTCGTAGGCCCGGCCAGAAAGTGATCGGGAAAGATTACCTCGGTAAAGAGGTCCTTCAGGAAGTAGCTCTTCGTCTCTGCCGGCGAGAACATTGAGGCGACCATCTCTCCAAGTCCGGAAGCCCTGCTGATGGCCCCCAGGATCCGATCAATCGGTGCGCCCTCCTGTGTCCCGCTCGTCAAATAGAATCCCCGGAACATCGGATTTTCCTGATAGGGATTTGATTGAAACAACACGTCCACAAAATGGTTCAACTTGTCGGTCGCAGAGGCGAGCTGGAGAGGAAACGTGAAAATATTGAGCTTGTACGGTCCCCGCGCGTTCACGAGGCGCGCGAGCCGCCGGGATTTCACGGAGGCGAGCAACTGATCAAACTCGGCCTTAAAGCGCACATGCGCCGGTTCTTTGGCGGAACTCTTGGAGAAGGTGCAGCCCCAGATTTTCTCCCGTTCGGTCTTGGTCAGCTCCTCAAAAAATTCAACAAAGCCCCTCACCAAGTCACACTTGGTAAAAATGAGATAGACGGGAAAGGTGATCCCGAGATGTGTCATCAATTCATCGACCCGGCTGCGAATTTTCTTGGCATGAGCTTCTAACTCTTCTTCGCTGGCCTGCATCAGATCAGCGATACTGATCGCCGCAAGGATTCCGTTGATGGGTTTCTCCTTCCGACATCGCTTCAACAGATCGAGAAAGCCCAGCCATTCTTTCTGATCTTCCTCATGCGTGACATAGCGACCGGCCGTGTCCAGCAGGACGGCGTCATTGGTAAACCACCAATCGCAGTTTCTCGTGCCTCCCATGCCCTGAAGTCCCTGTCCGGATTCGCCGAGATAGGGAAACTGCAATCCGGAATGCCGCAGGGCCGTGCTCTTTCCCGACGCAGGTGGGCCGATGAACATATACCAGGGCAACGCATAGAGAGCCGCTTTCCCCTTAAGCCCCTTTCCGATGGTGGACTCTTTCAATGCCGCCACGCCCTTATCGAACTGACGACGCAGCGCTTCCAGCTCCTCCTTATGATCTGCTCTGGCCGCCGCCACTTGTCTTTGCGCTTGCTGTTGAAGCGATACCTCCAATTGGGTTGCACGGCGCTGAGAGACGAGATGGTGAACGATATAGAACACGAACCGAAGCAGGCCGATGACAATGATCACCTGTACCCGGCTTTCGACTGATTCCAGACCTATCTGAGGCCCAAGCAACCACACCAACCAAATCAGACAGACCACTCCGAACTCGATCACCAAGCGCGGATGCCGGAGTATGGCCACCATGATCGATCGTATCTTCGAAAAGATTCCGCTCACCCTCGCACCTCCTGCAAGAGGCGCTTCAATTCATGATCCACATAGCCGACATCTTGTCCGATCAGGAGAGACAATCCCACGTAGAACAAGAGAACCAGAGAGGCGCTGGTCACCACAATGACCCAGACGGGAAGTTCACGCTTGACCATCTCAAGCAACTCTTCCGGACGCCGTCCCCGCGGCGAGAGCGGTGGGACCTCCCCGCGTTTTCCCTGAATTTGGCGTGTCAGATCTTCAACCAAACCACGCAGCCGTTCACGATTTTCAAGTTTGTACTGTCCCTCGAATCCGAGCATCAGACAATAGGTATAGAGTTCGAGCAGGTCGGCATTGACCGGAACTCCACCTCGAATATGTTCCAGACGCTTGAAGAAGCCTTCTCCCGCGACAAATTCGCCGAAAAATTCATATTGGAGCGGCCGCGCGGCCCATTCGTCCTTGTGCGGCCAACGCGAATTGATGAGCATCTCGTCCATAAACGCGGCGACCGCGTAGCGCGCTTGGGTCAACGTCTCTTGAGGCATGCCGGCTGTTCGCCCACCTTCTTCTGCCGATTGAAACAATTCATGAAGCCGCGTGCGCAGGCTCTCGACGCTTCCCGGATTAGTCGCTTCACGGAGTTGTACACCCAGCACCAGGAGATCGTTGAACACGTCGCTCAGAGAACCCGTCGTCTCACCTCGAACGGTAGCCATAGTGGTTCACTCCTTCGTGGCCAGAAGTTGCAACCGGAGCGATTGCACGCTTTGGGGAACGTGCAGAGCAACAATCTGCGACTTCTTGATTTCTTCCCAAAACACTCCTCGATCATCTAGGCGAAAGTATTGCTGCCCTACCCGAACCGGCAATGTCGCCGGAGGCCGCGGCGTATGGTACAGCCGGACTCCGGGCATCGCGGCAGCCACAATTTCTTTCAGCTTCGCCGGCGAGCCGATTTTGATGAATTGTGGCACCTGCTGGCGAATCTGATCCTCGCTGAGATCACCCGCAGCCACTAAGAAAAATTGAGACGAAGCGAACAGGCGGCTTTCCGGTACTCGCCCGATCCACACATTATCCCCGCTGGCCTCAAGGGGAATGGTCAGGTAGTGCGTGGGTTGGAAGCGGTCTACGATGGCACGGATACGGTGGTCCAGATCCTGGAACGTGGCCGACAAGTTGTCATGATAATAGGGAGGCACCTCCAGCGGCTCCATCGGACCTGCCAGCATCGTGAGCGCTCCAGCCAGCCGGGCAAGCACGAGATAGAGATGTTCCGGATGCACTTTTTCGACGAGACTGATGTGCTGCAGGACCGGCAAACTGACCATGAGGGAGGCGATGAGGTGATATTTCCCTACATCCATCCCGATCGCCTCTAATATCCCCCGTTGAGCGTTTCCATACGATCCGATTTGAGCAGTCAAAAGTTCGATCAGGCCTCTGAGGAGTCGCAACAGATAGGGAGAAGCAGAAATCCATAAACACGAGGGAATATACGTTTCCTTTAGAGCGATGGCGCCGGCCTGCGTTCTGACCAGCTCGCCGATCTTCAGGACCACCATGTCGATGGTTGGTTCGCCAGAAAACACAATCCGAAGGTTCTTTTTTGCAACCAGGATCTCACGCGGATTGCCACCCGTCGTGGTGTCCTTCCGTTCAATATAAGCTGAAGAATACCGGGCGGCTCGGGCTCCAGAATCGCCTTCTAATAGGCAATTGATGCCTTCCGTCTGTTCAACCGGGACTGCCAGAAAAACATCCAGGTGATCGACCGAGGCCGGAAACAAATCGCCGATAAGACGCGTTGGGGGGGCAATCTCCTCTTCCGGAATCCTCACGATGAGTCCATCCGGCAAGACCCCTTGAAAGCCGAGTAAGGTCACTCGCCCGTTCAATAACCCGTCATGATCGAAATCCAGACGCAGCACCCCATAGCCGAAGGCGATCAACGCATGGAACCGCTCATTGAGATGAGACTCGTAATATTGGTCCCACTGTTGGAACAACTGCGGCGTGAGAAGCATCCCCTCACTCCAGACGACTCGTTGGTTGTTCTCCATCGTGATATCCGACGCCCTTCTTTGTTAGTCCTTCAGTTTGATCGTGTGTTCATCCAGAACAAATTTCACTCTTGGAGTCCGAAAGGGAACCCACGAGGACACGTCCGAAGAGGTGACCTGTCGCCACAACTCCCCTTCAGGCTTGCGAAACAACGCCATGATTCCCAGAAACTGCACTCCCTTTCTCTGATCCACTTGCAACTCGACAGAGGTCTTGGTTTCGGGGTAGACCGTGACCTCCTGTCGTTCGAGCAAGTCCCCCTCCAGAACCTTCTCCTCATTTTTCCAGAGCGCACGAAAATCAGCCCGTTCAAACCGGTCCCTATTTTTCAGCTGATAGATACGTACGACGACAGACAAAGGAGCACCAGATTCATCTGGATTCAATCGGTGGGTCGGCAGCAGGGTCACGCGGACATCCTTCACACCACTTCCACAGCCGACGGTGATCCCCCCCATGAGGAGCATGAGCAGGCAGACAGAAAGGTTAACGACTGCGTTGCGTCTTTTGAACATCCAGATAGCCTTTCGCAAAATGTGGGGCCAGTATCTGCTCGAAGATTCTGACCTCTTCCTCAGTAAATCGTCGATGTTTGCGCTTGAACTGCTTCCAGACGCCCCACTTCTTAAAAAGGCGAAAGGAGGGAGGAAGCCGCAACGGCCCGATTTGTAGAGAAGTGAGCGCGAAGTCGGCTTCAATGGCCGCTGGATCAAACTCTCGTAGTACGGCACGAAGACTTTCTTCGAACCCTTTGATCAGTCCAATTTGATGGAGAGCCAAATCGCGAAAGACACGTTCGAGGTCTGCCATCACGACTTCTGCTTCTTTGGGATTGGACAGTGCGTCGAGAAGGTACGCCCCTACCTGCTGTTCGCTTTCCGACTGCTTAAGCTGATTTGGCGCCCAATTGAGGATACGGGTTGCTTCCACCTCCAATTCGCGAGCGAACTGACGCCTTCCTCGCAACGATTCCAGGAGGTTGCCGAAGGTAATATGGAGCACCTGGTCGATGCGCAGGGCGAACTGACCGATGAATCCAGGGGTCATCGGCGTGGGAACCATCCTGCAGTACTTCTGCGCAATAGCCAGGAGCCCTCGGTACGCGGCCTCATTGGCAGTTGAAGGCGTAGGCGCTGGGGGCTCAGAGGGCATCTCCGGAGGCGTTGGGCTCCCCGGTTGACCCAGTCGTTGGAACAATGTCGCACGAATTTTTCCAACTAACGCCTCACAGGCGGAGGCATCCTGTCCTGCCAAGATCTCCCGCACCATCGCTGACAACTCCGCTTCGCGTTCGACCGTACTACCTCGACTGAGTTCCGCGTAGCGACGACACAATTGATACACCAGGGCATCGGCATCTCCGCTCTGACTAGCGGTCTGTGATCTCTTGAGCACATGATGCGCAGTGCCATTGGTCTCTGGCTTCTGCCATGAAAATAGAAGGGTAAAACCACCGATGAGGATCCGGTCTCCCTCCTGGAGTGGGTACTCACGCCGCGGGACCAATGGCTGCTCATTCACGCTGGTTCCGTTGGTACTCCCGATGTCAACCAGTACACAGGCATCGCCCTTCCGGCGGATTTCGGCGTGACGGGAAGACACCACCCTTCCGGGATCCTCCAACGCTACGTCGTTCGAGGATGCTCGTCCGATGGTCACCTCCTCTTGATCAAAGACCTGCGCCCAGACCTGGCCACTGCCGAGAATCTCGCGCGGGTGAATTTCCAATCGAATAGCCATCCACCAAACTACATATGCTCAGCCAAAACCAGATCGCAGATTCGCAGAAGATCGCGATGACGAGCAGCGGCTTCAAACAAATCTATCCTCGCCTGTTCGGCCAGATGTTCCGCATCCTGCACTGCACCAGCTAACGCTTCCGGTATAGATGCCGCATCTCTTGCCCCGGCATTGTCACAAAAGCTAAAACCCGGAATGCGTGACGCCAGCCGTAATCCATAGATCAACGCGTCGTACCAAACGAACTCAGACATGCCATTAGAGGGCGGGGCAAAGATGTCAGGCTGTTCCTTTAGTCGTCCACTGACCCGCGAGAAGAGAGTCCAAGGATCATCCGGATTCAGGCCCTGAACGAGTGGCTCCAATCTATCAAGTACCGCACTCAGTTCGCGCTGCACGACCTCGAACGGCCGAGATGGATTCACAAGGAGGCATCGAAAGAACAACATCCCTAAACTATAGAGGTCGCATGAGTAATGGAACGCGCGAAAGACCTCTGTGCGGGCATCGGACAGCACTTGTTGTTTGGCCCGTTCCAATTGCGACCATGCGGCCTGTGAGATTGCATCCGTCACACCGCTGACGACCAGCCCCCGCTCCGCCTCCTCGACTTTTCTTGCCCACAGAGAAATTTTGGTCGTTCCACTTCCAGGTAACCTCAGGCCTATGTGAAATACGTCGTGTTCGGAAAAGTCAGCGAATGCCACCTCATCGGAAAACATATGAGCTCGTATGAGCCCGCGTGAAGCTTGCTCATCCGCATCATCCGGAATACGCTCAACGGAACGAAGCAGAACCGTGACCGGAAGTTCACGACCCATCGGCCATTGCTGCACGGCGGGCGCAGTGTAGGCCGGATCAATCTCTCCAGAGGGGACAAAGATTTCCTGAGTCATTTCCTTTCGCATCGTTTCATGGACCAATGGGGTTGCCCCTTGCCCCTCATCTAGATTCACCTCAAACAACCATCGCGCCGGCAGCCACGTAAACGTAGGGTCGCTGGGATGCGCCCTGATATGTTCAGGGGCTAGAGACAAATGAGGACGTTGATGCTGCCGATAAAATTCAGCTGTAGCGCGACAGAGGCAGGCAAACCCGCTGAGCTTTAACCACAAACATTCAAGCGGAAGCCGGACAGGATCATCCTGGAAGAGAAACTGCCGACCTACAGAGAATCTGGCTCGAAATGGAGGGAACGATTGCACCAACTCAGGGACCGTTGACCAATCGGCTCCACCTAGCAGGTCACAGGCGATGTCCCATCGAAGATCTGGCGCCGCAGCTCCAAATGAGGGAATGTGTGGCCCATGATTAGGCATAGGGCAGTCACCTTACAGGACAAACGGCCACACTATCGATGCAGATGACTGGGTGGGTCTGTGGCGGATCGGAAGGTAGCTCTTTCAACGAAAGAAATCAAGCACATAGATATTGAAATGGAAGTATTTTATTAACACCCCGGCCTGTGTCCTAAAGCCTATCTGACTCTGGCTTAGTACGGGAAACTTAGAAAGGAGAACCACCGCCATCCCCCACCAGCATGAAGGGGGCCCAGGCGTGGGGATGGGCAAAGTAGCTCTTTTCGGGATGCCCCACAGCGATATCGATTAGTGCTAGCATTCCCTCCCGCAATGCTTTCGCAGGGGGAATGGATTCAACATCAGTGTAACGTTGAAATATCTGTTCCATTAGTGACTTGGTCGCTTCATCATCTACGCTCCACTGACTCACTAATAGTGCCTTGGCTCCCGCAAAGAAAAAAGCCCGAGATAACCCTGACAAGCTCTCCCCACTTCCGTCTGCTCCCGCAGTGTTACATGCCGACAAAATGACCCACTCAGTCGAGTGCAACTTGAGATCAAAAATGTCCTCCATAGATAAAAGCCCATCGTTTTCCTCTGTAGAAATATCTGGCGGTGTGAGGACAAGTGCCGGCTGTGTGACTCCCTGAAGCTCCCCGGCTAACAATCCATGAGTTGCAAACGAGAGAACCTTTGTGCCTCCTAGACGACCAATAGAGTTAAGTCGACGCACCTCTAACTCGGTTGCACGACGATTGATGAATACA
>Ga0272412_1000406_pt1 | contig 12644 bp, 8 predicted proteins | sample WWTPWeurt_MetaT_FD_193540 | JGI IMG/M metagenome (GOLD analysis project Ga0272412, IMG submission 193540) | Metatranscriptome of activated sludge microbial communities from WWTP in Nijmegen, Gelderland, Netherland - WWTP Weurt (Metagenome... | ecosystem: Engineered > WWTP > Aerobic digester >...
CTCGCCCAAGACAATGATCGACCTGCCCCAAGACAACGATCATCCTCTCCCATGATCCCATTCAGCTTGTTCTATGGGCGGTGTGCTGAGTGACGGGGCTTGTCCTCGGCCAAGCGGGCCGGGGGCTTGTCCTCGGCCCACCAGCGATCCATCACAAAGAAGCCTGCCGGGTCTTCGTCTCGGGGGTCCATATGGGCCGCCTTCCCCCGCACGCACGGTTAACCGGGCGTAGTAGGCAGGGCACAAGAAAAGATGGACCAGGACGGAACCTCACCGTCTCGTTCCTGTTTCCAGTGTGTTGACGAAACCCGCTCTGTATTGACATACACAGAACCGTCTCGAAGCGCAGTGGTTCCCTTCAGATTTGTCACGTAGGTCTCGGTTCGTTGGCTCCCGGTTGATTCGTTTACCTTGCTACCTACATATTTCCAATGAGGATATTTGTCGTCGTGCCCGTTGAGGTCAGCAATCATAACATGCACAAATTCAATCTCATCCTGTTCAACAAACTGGTAACAACCGACAAGATGCCATCCACAATGCCCATTGTGACTCTCTCCGCCTTTCCCTATGTTGATGGTGCATTTGATTTCCAGACCCACACGCTTTCGAGGACTCGCTGAAATTTCTCGCTGGATGAGATCTGGGTACTTCTGATGATTGTTGTGCTTGTAACTCGAGAGCTTGTCGAAAGAATCTGTGAGTACATTGGAAACCAACCCAGAAAAGTTGTTTCCCTGGATGAAAGATCGCAGGGATTGTCCTGCCTCCGAGATGAGATTGCGGTTGATGCGATGAATCAGCCACTGTGTTCGATTTATCGCATCCTCAAGCTGAGTCAAAGTCAATCCATCTGGCAAGGGAACACCTGAACGGAAAAACCGAGGATTTAATTTCGGCGGTTCTGTTGGCTTGGCTTCATAGGCAGACTGCACCAATTGGCTCAGAGGAACATCCAACGCCGATGACAGTGCCTCCAAAACCTGCACCGAGAAATTTTCCTTTCCGGTTTCGACACCGGACAGGTATTGGTAGCTGATGCCCGCCTTGGCTGCCAGGTTCTCCTGCGTGATTCCTTTGCGTTCGCGAAGTGCCCGGATCGATGCACCCAGAAGGGTTTGTGCGTTGTTCATGCCGGGCACTGTACTTGGTGGATTCTTGACGGTCTTTCAACTATAGGCGAAGGTTCGTAGATGGCTAGGTACCAGATTCATCACGCCAACTGTTTCGATTGGCTCAAGGAGCAACCGAACAGGAGTTTTCATGCGGTCTGCACAGATCCGCCTTTTGGGATTGTCGAATTTTCCGCTCACGAAATGAACAAACTCCGCAAAGGTCACGGTGGGGTTTGGAGGATTCCTCCCAGCATCGGCGGCAGCGTGCGCGATCCCTTGCCCCGATTCACCACGCTTGGGCCGTTGGAACGCGAGCGTGTTCGCGCTTACTTCCGAGACTTCGGACATATTCTGGCAGAAAAGCTCGTGCCCGGAGCGCATGTGTTGATTGCTGGGAATCCAATGTTGCAACACTTGGTGCAAATGGGGATGTCCGAAGCTGGATATGAAGTGCGCGGCGCGATCGTGCGACTTTATCGTGGTTTTCGCGGAGGGGATCGACCGAAATTGGCAGAACGCGAATTTGAGGAAGTCTGCGTAACGCCTCGCGGGGCGTATGAACCTTGGATGTTGTTTCGTCTTCCTATCGCGGAAAAGACGGTGGCCGAGAATCTTCGTGTTTGGAAAACAGGCGCATTGCGTCGTTTGCAGATCGAGCAACCACTGCCAGACGTCATTCAAAGCGGCAAAACCCCTGTTATGGAAGAGACCGTAAGTAACCATCCAACGCTAAAGCCGCAACACCTCCTGCGCATTTTGGTACGCGCTTTGTTGCCCTTAGGAGAAGGTATTGTGCTGGACCCCTTTGCTGGCTCGTTTTCAACGATAGCTGCCTGCGAGGCTGTTGGCTATCGCTCTGTGGGCGTTGAAGTGGATGATGAGTATTTTCACGCGGCAGAGAGAAACATTGGCATTCTCTCTGGTTTTTATCCGTATTTTAAAGGTGAACGCTTGGACATGGAGGTTCGACCCGAACCTCCAAGAGCCGCTGCCCCTCAACGAAGCGAACAAGAGAGCTTGTTCTATGGGCGGTGTGCTGAGTGACGGGGCTTGTCCTCGGCCAAGCGGGCCGGGGGCTTGTCCTCGGCCAAGCGGGCCGGGGGCTTGTCCTCGGCCAAGCGGGCCGGGGGCTTGTCCTCGGCCAAGCGGGCCGGGGGCTTGTCCTCGGCCCAAAGGGGCGGTGCGCGGGGTCAGACTTTGGTCAGGTCTTCGTACATCTCGGGGCGGCGGTCGCGGAAGAATTGCCAAATGCGGCGGACCTCTTCGATCATCGAGAGGTCGAGGTCAGCGACGATCAGCTCGTCGCGATCCTCGCTGCCGACCGCCAAGAAATTGCCCCTGGGATCGACAAAATAGCTGGTGCCGTAGAACTTGCCGATGTTCCAGGGGGCCTCGGTTCCGACGCGGTTGATGCAGCCCATGAAATAACCGTTGGCGACGGCGTGGGCGGGCTGTTCGAGTTTCCACAAATACTGGGACAACCCGGCGACGGTGGCAGAGGGGTTGTACACGATCTCGGCACCGGCCAGGCCGAGCGCCCGCGCGCCCTCTGGAAAATGCCGGTCGTAACAGATGTACACGCCGATGGTGATGCCGGAACTCAGGCGAAACACGGGGAAACCAACGTTGCCGGGTTTGAAAAAGAATTTTTCCCAAAAACCGGACGTGTGCGGAATGTGAATTTTGCGGTACTTGCCCAAGTAACTGCCGTCGTGGTCAAGGACTGCGGCGGTGTTGTAGTACACGCCGGCCATCGCGCGTTCATAGACGGGAATGACCATGGCCATGCCATATTTCTTCGCGATGGGGGCCAGGCGCTCGACCGTGGGGCCGGGGACGGGCTCGGCGGCGTCGTACCACCGCCGGTCTTGAGAGGGACAAAAATAGGGGCCGTTGAAGATCTCTTGGAGACACAGGATTTGCACGCCCTGCTGGCCGGCCTGCTCGATGAGCGGCAGGTGTTTCACAAACATGGCTTCCTGGATTTCGGCAACAGGGCGACTTTCGTCGTTCAGGGGATTGGCACATTGAATCAGACCGGAACGCACGATGCGGCGGGACGGAGCAGCACAGCTTGTCATGGTTTCACCTCGAAGGTGGGCGATACCACAGACGGAAGCGGCGCGTAAAGCGGGGACGCAAAGGAAGGGAGCGAAAACCGTTACTTGTGGGCAGCCGGCGCGATGGGAACCGGAGGCTTTCCCGCCGGAAACACATGCTTTTTGCCCGGCTTTAGGTCAAACGTGATTTTGGGAAACATGACTTCGCCCGCCGCCTCGGCGTGGAACTTGCCCGGCGCTTTTCCGTAATACGTGCTCGGTTGGCTTGGGTCGTTCGCGATCGCGACACACAGCGTCAGGTCAGCGCCCCAACGGCTGAACACTTCGATGAAGAGCTGCCCATTTTCGGCGAGCTGGTTGTGCCCCAAAATGTGCGCATTCGGTGCCAGACAATCCGAATCCTGAGCGACGAACGCATACGCATGTTGGCCGGGCGCGAGTTTGGGCAATTTGAAATCGCCAAACATCTCGACCTCGCACACTTCGGGATGCGCAGGGGCAGGAGGGGCCGTCGGAGAACCGGGCTTGGCCGGACTCGCCACCGGGGCAGCAGGCGATGCGGTCGCGGCTTTGGAGGGAGGCGTCGCGGCTTTGGAGGGAGGCGTCGCGGCTTTGGAGGGAGGCGTCGCGGCTTTGGAGGGAGGCGTCGCCTCATTCGCGTGTGTCACGGAAACATTCGACAGAAGAAGAGCAAACAACGGAGCCGAGAGTGTGGAAAAACGCATGGTCGCCACCCTACCGTGCGCAAACGAAAAGAACCAGAACTACAACTTGGACGACAAAACGCCGCCCTGTTGCGTCCCGACCCACAGCCGCCGCCCATCGTACAAAAGCTGCGTCAGGTTGTGCGTCGTGCCGCTTTCGACCGTGCTGATTTTCTGTCCATCAAACCGAAGCACCGTGCCCCGATCGCCGACCATCACGACTTCCTTTTCGCTGCGACAGAACACCCGGCGCAGCGTCGTTTGCACCGGGTTCGGAATGCGGTGCCACCTGGACCCATCCCAGCGAAGCACGACGCCTTTTTGACCGACGGCCCAGACGTTGCTGGTTCCGCAGGCGGAAACACCGTACAACGGCTCTGTTACACCCGTCGTGATTCCGCCCCATTGTTCGCCGTCGTATCGAAAAGACGAACCCGCATCGCCCACCGCCCACATGTCGCGCGCCGAACTTCCGCCCACCGCATTCAAATGGTCCGTTGAGGGTTTGCTCATCACGATCCAATCGTGCCCGGTGTAATGCGCGATGGTTCCCACCATGCCCACCGCCCATATGTCTCGCGGAGAACTGGCCCACAGACCCTGCAAACTGGACGCCCCACGCCCGAAAAGTGTGGTGTCGCGCCATTTCTTGCCGTCGTAGTGACGAACCGTCGCGCCGCCGCCGATCGTCCACAGGTCATTTGCCGAAAAGCCGACCATGGCTTTGGTTTGCTCAAAACCTGTCGTCGGAAGTTTTTCGATCGTCCATCGACCGCCGGAAAAACGAAGCAGCTCGTTCCCTCGAATCGCCCACACTTGGCTCGGCTTGTTCGCCCACATCGCGTTCACCGGCGTCGCCACGATTTCTGCGTCCTTTTTCCACGCTTTCCCGTCGAAATGCGCCATGCGTCCATTCGGACCCACCGCCCACACATCGTGTGGACCGGACCCCCACAGACCGAGCGCAGGGACGTTCTCTTTTTCAGCCTTCCATTCGGTGCCGTCGAAGCGATACAGCGCGCCCGTCCCTGAACTCCCAAACAGGTCGCTTTTCCCAAAACCAAACAACGCAGAAATTCCGTGACTCAAATACGTTCCCTGCGTCGTCACCCCACCGCCCGGTTGCAACTGAGCAAACCGTCCCGAATACGACGACCCCGTGCCAAAAAACACGTCGCGCGGCCTCGGTCCATAGATGGCCGTCACGTCGTAATAACCGCTGTGTTGGATGAACTTCCAATCGGTCCCGTCGAAGTGACGGATCAAGCCGCGTGAACCACCGATCCAAACATCCTCGGAATCAAAACCGAACACGGAATACAGTGTGGAGTCCTCTCCCACATTGGCGTTGTGTTTCTTGATGGTTTTCCCGTCGAAACGAAGCACCGTTCCTCGATTTCCAACCATCCACACGTCCGATGACGAACTTCCCCACGTTCCGCGCAAGGTCTCTTTGACAGACGTGTCCACTTTTGACCAAGAAATCCCGTCGAAGTGAAGCGCAACACCCTCTGTCCCGACAGCCCAAGCGTCTTTGGGAGACACGCAAAACACGCCGTACAAATCCGCTGTCGTCTCCGCCGGGTCGCGACGCCAAGCCTGACCGTCGTAGTGCAAAATCGTTCCTGCGTCTCCGACCGCCCAAATGTATCGACTGGCCACCCCGGACACCGATCGCAGCGGGTTGCCTTGCGGCGTCGGCATTTGCCAGCAAAAACCGCCGCGCGAACAAATCAAATCCGAGGAATCGGTCTTGTCGCACGCGCCCAAGGAAAGCAGAAGACCGAAGAAGGCGATGTGGGTCCCAAAACGAAACGACTGCTTCACCAACATGAGAGGTTCAATGTATCACGCACCGAAAGATCCGATCGTCAGCCTCTTGATTCGTGTTTTTAAGGTTTCGTAACATCCGGCCCCATGCGTCGGGTTGCCCGAGACTTCATCGATTTGTTCAAATGGGTCAGTTTTGCGCCGTGGTCGCTGTTCTGGATGTCGTCCGCAATTCTGTACGGAATCGTCTTTCGCAAGGACCCTCATACACCCCTTTCTTGGGCTCGCCGTTTTTGGGGGAGTGGCGCGATCGTCATTTCGGGGTGTACGTTGGTCGAACATGAGGGGTTCGTTCCTGAGACGGGAAAACCCTATATTTTCATGATGAATCACCAGTCGATGTTCGACATCGTTTGCGCGTTCGTCCACATTCCGGTCAACGTCCGTTTCATCGCCAAAAAGATCCTGAAATACATTCCTTTTCTGGGTTGGTACATGTCTGTCACAGGAATGATCTTCATCGATCGCCGCAATCGAGAACAGGCCCTTGCGAGTTTGGAGGCCGCCTGCGAAAGAATCCGCAGCGGCATTCCGATTCTGGTCTATCCCGAGGGCACACGGTCCAAAGATGGTGCGATTCTGCCTTTCAAAAAGGGGCCTTTCATGTTCGCGCTGCAAGCCGGCGTTCCCATCGTTCCGGTCGCGATCAATGGAAGCATCAACATTTTGCTTCCGGGAAGTCCTTTTGTGCGCCCCGAACGTGTGGACATCGTGATGGGACAACCGATTCCGACCGACGGTCTTGTCCTCGAAGATCGCGATATGTTGATGCGTACCGTCCGAGAAGCAATCATCGACCTTCACGTCTCCATTGGAGGAAAAGGGGGCGACAAAAACAGTTTCCTGGCCGCCGAGGGAAAAGAAGGCGTTACCGAATAGCACACAAGGGCGGCAACGAAACGTCTTCTAGGAAACGGTCCCGTTCCTCGCGGGTCATGTCCCGACCTGCCAAACGACAGGCTTGAGCGACCAGCGATTTTTCCTGCAAATCCCACACGCGCAACGTCCCATCATGGCTGACAGAATAGGCCGTGTTTCCGTCGGGACTTGTAGCCACGGACGAAATGCTCTTGTGATGCCCCACAAGACCCGTTCCGACCGCTTGCAGCCTGTTCAAATCCCACAACCGCAGCGTCTTGTCCTCGCTGACGGAAAATGCCCTCGCCCGATCCTTGTGAATTGCGATGCTTGTAATCCGCGCCGAGTGCCCCTGCATCGGTTCCCCCAACGTTTTTCCCGATGCCCATTCCCAATAACGGAGGGTCTGGTCTTCACTGCTGCTCAGCACATGTCCCTCGTCGGAAAAACGGCACGCGGTGACAGCTCGGCTGTGTCCAACGAGTTCTTTTTGACCTTCAAACAAAGACATATTCCATACGCGCACCGTTTGGTCTTGGCTGGCCGTACACAGCACTTTTCCATCGGGCGAAAAGTCCATCCCCCAAATCGCGCCGTGATGTCCCAAAAGCCGTTTGGGAGTCCCACCCAGCGCAGACAAATCGTACAGCCGAACCGCAAAATCAAACCCGCCCGCGCCAAGCCATTTTCCGTCAGGAGAAAACGCCAGCGCATGGGTAATCTCGTCCCCGGATTCGACAGTTTTCCCTTCCCCTGTTTCCAATGTCCACAGCCGCACCGTTTTGTCAAAACCTGCCGACGCCAGCGTCTTTCCGTTGGGAGAAAACGCCACCGCACTCACACTTCCGCTGTGACCCGAAAGTACCCGGTCGAGCAACAGCCTCTGGCCTTCTGTCTTCCACACTTCGATGGCTTGCCCCCAACCGCCCACCGCCAGCCGCGTTCCGTCTCGGCTGACCGCCAAGCAAGACAGTTCGGTCGAATACTGCTTTTGGTCGCGCAAAAACGGAGACCGCTCTGACAAGTCCACTTCCAGAAGCTTCCCCTCATTGGTGTATGTCCACAAAGAGGAGTCCTTTGCCGAAAGCGACACCGTTTGCAAAGCTCCCCGTCGAGGACTCATCACCACCGTCGCGTCTCTCCCTTCGGTGGTGTGCCATTTGATCACGCTGCCATCCCAGCTTACGGACAGAAGCGCACCATCCGCCGTAGACCCAAGTCCCGTGACCGCAAAACTGTGTCCGTGCAGCGGTTTTCCGAGCTGCTTGCCCGTCTGTGCATCCCAAAACAGCACATTCCCATCCCAATCTCCCGCCGCCGCGAGTTTTCCGACGAACGACACCGCTTGCACCCTTTTCTGCGCACCCTGGAGCACATGTATCCTCTTGGCCGTTTTCGCATCCCACACCCGCACCGTTTGATCGTCGCTGCCCGAAAGCAAAAACCTGCTGTCAGGACTGTACGCAAGCGCCGCAACCGCCTTTTGGAGTTCGCGCAAAGGAGGCCCCGCCAATTCCCCTGTTTGCTGGTCCCACAACAGGATCGTTCCATCGTCGCTGCCCGATGCCAGATACCGACCATCTGGGCTCGCCGCCAGGGCTTTGACCCAAGCCCCGTGTCCCACAAGCGGCATCCCGATGCTTTCCCCCGCACGATCAGACGGTGCTGACGCAAACGCACGCACGAGTTTGTCCTCTCCACCCGAAAACAGGCGCGTTCCGTCCGCCGAAAAAGCCAGCGCGCTGGTTGCACCTTGGTGCGCCAAAGTGGTTTTTCCGAAACGTGTCCCCGTTTGTGCGTCCAAAAACCACACCGCACCATCATCGAAACCCACAGCCAACACGTTGCGATCCAAAGAACCCGCCAACGCACGCGCCGGCACATTCCCGACGTGGATCATCCGCGAAAGGGGGGCGTGGCGCTGCAACAGACTCAGCAACAGACCTTGCGCTTCCGGGCCTGCGTGTAGTTTCTCTGCCGCGACCCCCAAAAGCATCGCCAAGTCCGGCGTGCTGTCCTGCCGCACTTGTGCCTGCGCAACCAAAAAGCGCAGCGTCGCCAGCCGTTGCTTTTCATCTGCCAGTTTGCGGGCACGCGCTTCCTGCTCTGCAAAATAACGCGCTTGTTCTTCTCGAAAGTTCGCCCACTTCCGTTCCCGCAGCGCCCACAGAAGAAGCGCCGTCGCTGAGACCGCCAAAAGGAGCATCATCGTGGCCACCGTTTTCCACCACTTTGCGCGCCCCCTTTCCCGTTCCTGTTCCAAAAGCAGACTCTGCCGCGCTTTTTCAATCGCAGCGTCCTGCTCCGCTCGGGCTTGCTGGTCCACATGCGCCCGACTCTGTTTCACCCATTCCCGAACCGCCTCGCTCGTTCCCAATTCTTGTGCGTCCGGGCTGTTCAAAAATTGCTCGGCCTCGCGCGTTTCGACCGGATCGAGCAAGCCGCCCCCCAGACTCGCCAACCGTTTCCATTCCGTTGCCTGTTGTTCCAGTCGTCGTCGGACATCCTCTGCGTGCCGAAATTCCGACAAAAAACCGCGCAACCTGGGCCACGCCCGCAACATCGCTTCGTGCGCCAAATCCACCAGCACCACTTCGCTTCGCTCACTTGCCGGGACGCTCGGTGGCTGTTTTCCCTCCTCGCGCCTACTTGTGCCCACATGCGTCGTCAAAAGCCGAGCCCGCAAGAGGCGTTCCAGCAGCGCCTCCGTTTTGCTTCGTTCCTGTTCGCCGAGCACAAGCTCGGCCCACGGTTGCTGCCGTCGCGTATGCGGACGACCTTCGCCAAACTGCGTCAAACGCAGCAGCGTCCGACGACACAACCGTTTTTCCTCGTCGGATAGATTTGACCACACCCCTTCCGCATGCAGCGTCAGCGCCGCGCCCAAACCGCTTCCGTGTTGCGCTTGTCCCGGCACCATCGGCTCCGTCGGCTCCGTCGGTTCAACCAGGCGAGCCAGGTCCACATACGCGGGCAGTGTCATCCTTCGACCCACACGCCGTTCCCACAGGAGAACCAGCGTTTCCTGAAGCAGCGGCAGCGCACCCGGTTCATCCGCGACCTCGGCGCGCAACCGTTCGAGCAAACCCGTTTCCAGGTGCAAGCCCTGATGATTGGCTGGCTCGACGATGGCTTCCACCAAACGGTCGCCCGCAAGTGGCGCAACTTCCAGCCGCAGCGACGGGTCAATCGGCCAAATGGCGCTCGCCAAAAGTTCTGGAAACACGTCTGCCCGCAACACCAGCACCACCGTCACAAACCCGAGCGCACACAGCGCCTTCGTTTGTTCAAAAAAATCGGTCTGCGCAGATCTGCTGCTCGACAAAAACAGTTCTTCGAGCTGATCGACGATCAGCAAAAAACGCTGCGCTTTCTTCTGGGAAAGGCTCGCCGTCACTTCGTCTTTCGTCGGAAGCGCAGTCTTTCCGGGACGCAGCAGCAGGCTCGTCCAATCGGCAAACAGCCTGGGCACAAGCCCAGCCTGCACAAGAGACGTTTTGCCCGACCCCGACGCACCAATCACCAGCAACAACGGTTGCCGACGAGCGTGTTCCACCAACCAGTCGATTTCGGCGCGGCGGCCAAAAAACAGTTCGCTTTGTTCCGCAGAAAACGATCGCAGACCCGGATACGGACACGACAGCGTGGGCAGAGCTGCACCCACAGACGGCAGTTTCCCCAACAATTCCGCCACCGGACACGCAAACACACTTCCCGCGACCGAATGCCCGTCCTCGTCGAGCGTCGCCCACCGCAAAATTCCAGCCACCGTTCCATTCACAAAAACCGGTGCCCCCGACAAACCCGCCAGCGCTGCGCCTTGACCCGCCGCAGCCTCGTCCGAAAAAAGCTGAATCGCCGCCGCTCCTCCAACTTGAGCCAGCGTCGAACGAATTTGGCCCGAAATCCAAAGCCCATCGGGGCGCGCATCGGGAAAACCGAACGACACCCACGTTGCCGGCGCTTCCGTCAAATCCTCCTCGGTGATCGGCGCAAGAATCAGCGGCGAAACCGGAGGTCCGCTCCCCTCTGTGAGTTTTTCTGCCGGAGTTTTCTCCAATTCCAACAGCGCATAGTCCAAAAGGCGGTCGGAAAGAACCAACCGCGCGCCCACCTGACCCGATGGGAAATGCAGCACAATCGGCCCCGACGCGACCGTTTTTTCCGCGTGCCGATTCGCCACCACGTGCAGCGCCGTCAGCGCATGTTTTTGCGACACCAGAAACGCTGTTCCGCGCCGTTCTCCGTCGGGTGTCTGCACTTCGACCCGAGCCACCGCTTGCGAAAGCGTCCGCTGGTTCGCGGGTCGCGACATTACAGTTTGTTCCCCGCTTGATACGTTTCGACGGTCGCACGAACCACTTTTTCGTCGCGTACTTCCAGTTTCACATACGTAGGCCGCTGCATGATGAGCCGCTGGTACTGTCGCTCGTTGATGTTCTTGGCCAACGTGCGCAATGCCTCAAACGCGCGTTGCTCGTCGGGCTGGAACACTTCAGGGGGGATTTTCATCAAATCCGCCCACGTTCCGCTGTTCAGATAAAACCCTCCGCTTTCCAGCGGCAATTTCCGAGCCAAATGGGTGTGTCCCATGACCACATATCGAAACCGCGTTTTTTGGCCCAACACCTTCGCCGCCGCATAAAAGGGGTCTTTCGGCGGAGACTTGTCGAGGTCAAACAGCGACGGGTCACAAAACGCCCGCAGCGCATCTTGCAGAGAACGAAGCCGTCTCTCTGTATCTCCCCCCGCAGACAACAGCAGTTTCACCCACGAAAGACCGCCCTGAAAAGCCGACGTTCGGCCCTGGTCGGGAGACCTCGGACTTGGCGTTGGACCTGCTGAAATGTCTCCGTGATCGGGAGTCCGTTTTCTCAGGAGGGATTCCGTTTGTGGGGTTCCCCCTTCAAGTTCGCGCAAAAACGCTGTGGCTTGCGACGCGCCCAGCGCACTTTCCAACACGTGTCGAAGATCCGCATCCTCGTCCCCCATACCGACCCGACGATCCAGATTTCCCAAAACCTGCGGGGTCCGCACGTCCGCCACAATGTCTAAAGTGGGTTCGCGAACCCTCAGCACATCTGCCGAAATGTCCCCCAATTGCTTGGGAACCGCCCGCACATCGGCACCGTGTTTGTTTGCAGACAACGCCAATTTCGCCAGTTTCGCGACCAGAGACCGCGCCTCTGGTTTCAAGACCAACAGAAGCGGCACCGCCGCCGTCGTTTCCGGTTTCAGCAAATCAATGAACGGAAAATCGACCTTGATCGGATTCATGACCTCCGCGACCAGCCGACTGCCCGCAGGTGGCACAAAACGACCGTCTTTCAAAAGATCCTGTCCGCGCGAAAACAGCGAGCACGTTCGCCTGAGCGCGTCGTAGTCCAGCGCATTCCACTCGTCGTACCGATTCCCGTGTTCGATCAGCGCATCTCCTATCGAATACGCCTCTCCGTCATGCAAAAAACGCATACCCACCGACGACGGCATACCCAAAATGTTTTGCAACGTCTTGCGCACCACTGGATAGGCCAGCTCAATGTCGTGATTGCCGAGCAGCACCGTCAAAGTATGTCCGGCCCCCACAAAACCCTTCAGTGCAGAGAACACCTCGGGATGCCGAGACACGATCTTTTGAAGAAGCCTCGCCGCTTCCTCTTCGTTTTCGCGAAGAGGGGTCCATCGGGGTTCGTCCTCATCGGCTTTTTCGTTCGGTTCCGCCAGGAAATCGACGAAATCCCCGGCGATCACCAGCTCAATCGTCTCGTTTGCCGTTGTTTTCTTCGACAAGCTTTCAATGAACTCCGCAAGCAGAGCCGTTTGCGTACACAGTTGAAAACCTCGGCCTCCGTTTGGGCCCCCCTTTTCACCACCCAGGTGCAAATCCGAAATGATGTAGGCGCAATGGGAATTCGACATTTTCCGTCCTCCGAACCGCGGTTTGTTCTTTCGGCCACCCACGTCATCCTACGCAGGGCCACCGTGCAGGTACATACAGACCCTAGGACGTGCCATCGCCCTGATCCGTATTCAACTTGTGACGCCATTTCCTCTTCTTCAGAAATTGTATTTTGAAA
>Ga0272412_1000407_pt1 | contig 12641 bp, 19 predicted proteins | sample WWTPWeurt_MetaT_FD_193540 | JGI IMG/M metagenome (GOLD analysis project Ga0272412, IMG submission 193540) | Metatranscriptome of activated sludge microbial communities from WWTP in Nijmegen, Gelderland, Netherland - WWTP Weurt (Metagenome... | ecosystem: Engineered > WWTP > Aerobic digester >...
AATAAAGAGAAAAGCAACTTTCAATAGAATACAAATACTGTGTATCAGATGCTAAACAGTCCTGGAAGAAAGCAAAATCAGAATATATTTGAAGATGTTGAGGCAGAACAGAAGCGAGAAAAACTGTTCAAACAATAAATGGCAGCAAAACGGTTTTCAAAAGAGAGGTTTTACAAGACCCGATTCGAACGGAAAAAGACTGCAGACTTAATCGATCTGAGCCAAGCCAACCAAAAGAAAATCTTGACTAGAAAGGAAAAATATGAATTGCTAAAAAAAGAATACAATTAGCAAGACTTGGAAAGTCTTCTGATTGCAGAAGGCTGTGACTTTAACAACCCTGACTTAAATATTTAATGGCTGCCTTTGCACTACTATGACGACTATCAAATGGAGCAAATCTTTATAGACGACAATATTGACTTTAATGGTATTTACACTGATGAAAAAGGCAACAAGCTGGAGGCAACCGGCTAAGCGCTTTGGCGAATTGATGATTAACACGAATATAAGTGGTTCCCAGTGCAGATCCTCGGTTATGTAGAGTCAAAGCAGAAGTTTAAGTGCCTTTTTGAAAACGGGGAAAAGAAGTTGGTCCCGAGAATATATATTTGCTTGGATATTGAGGATCCACAAAAGTTTGCTCTCAGAATGTCGGCGGCTTTTCAAAGACGTCTGTATGCAGATTCTCTGATTCGTTACAAGTTCTACATAGCAGCAATGCCGACGGAGCATCTATCAGAGGTATCTGTGGAGACGAAAAAGAACCTGGAGCGACTGGTAAGAAATAAGAAATTGGAACATGCAGAAGTTACTGCTCTGTTGATGGAGGTGTCATAGGAATACGCCTATAACCAGAACGGTATAATATTTGAGAAGTACTTGGCGGAATCGACAGGAGACCTTGTCCCTCACGGATTGGTTCTACCTCCTAAGCCGGAAGATTTGGGCCAGGAAGGCGAAGTACCTTACTTCGGCATGCTGGAACTAGAAGCTAAAAAGGGTGCAAAAGACATGCAAATGTATAATCCATATGAAATAATGAAGTCAGACCCAAAAGACTTCACAGAGCTCTTCAAGGAGTTCTGTCTGCAGTCGTTCTTCATAACCCCAGAAGCAATAACAGTAGTGCGTGAACTGGTGAGGGAGTGCAACAACATCCAAGACTACCAGTTTTTCAGTCTTACAGTGCCATCATACCCTTATCGTTTAGAGGAATTTAAGCAAGAGTAGGACTCGTTTGAGCACGCAACGATGACCAAGTTAAAGTAGGGATGGGTACCCAATATCGAGAAATTGATAGCAACTGAGTTCCAAAAAAGCGATAAAGGGTGGACTAACCTGAAGGAATCAAGCATCTAGGCTTATGAGTCAGGAAAGCTAAAGAAATTTATGAAATTGGTAACTCAAAGAATGCAGGATACGCTACTGTCAGTAAGCCAGAAGTCATTTAAGAACTTCTAAGAATTTGTAGGGCAGTTCGTACCATAAACGGTAACTATAAAGGATGCTTCGGACATAGTAAACCAGTTTAGAAATGGAGTGGTTCTGAATTCAAAGGACCCAGAAAGCTTCTTTAGCCCGCACGCAGTGAAGCCTCTATTCTTGGTAGAAGTGCTCAAGAACATTGAAGAAGAGAGCTTTTATTACTCGACGACCCCGAAGGCGTTTGTGCAAAACATTTAGATGGTGTTCGACAAGGTGTTGGATGATCTTAGCAAAATTCCTCTTGTCGAGAAAACAATGATGCATGACCTGTTCCGCAAGAACGGCATCATAAAAGAGCTAACTCTTAAATCGCCTAGGAGACATAAACAGGAAGAGGTCGGATTTGTGTCAGCAAACAATCTAGAATGGGACGAAAATAAGTGGATAACAGACCTCTTTGCAGTAGTGATGGCTGATGCCTAGAAATCGATTGAACCGTTGGCAGAGTACATAAAATGCTTCGAAGTTTACAAGGGAATCCTGAAGATGAACCCCGAAGAGTATGTAAAAGCAATAGAGAAGGACGAAAACAATTAGCGGGATGTCGAATCCCTCAGGGATGAAATAAGGGAGAACTACAAGAAGGAGAAGACGCTGCTTAATTCTATGCCGGACACTGTGTAGGTGTCCTGCTTCTTGATTAAGTGCAAGGAAACAATATAATACTTGGCCAGCAAATACCAGCAGATGGGCAAGCTGCTCACAGAGCTTATAGCTCAACGTGCCCGGTTGATGACGAACGATCTTTTCTAACAGATAAATGCCATAAAGGATAAGATTAAGGAAAAACCAAACAACATAGAGAAATTAACAGAAATCCAGGAGTTCATGGGAGTAGTGCCAAACGACCTGGAGAAGATAAAAGTAGACATCGAGAAATCAATGGATATATACTTGATAATGGACGAATTTCAGTTCCACTTCCCAGAGGAAGACATTAAGCGGAAATGGTAAGTATTTGGAGGACCAAAAGACGTATTAAAGATGATTGATGAACAAAAGGTGATTTTGGAGAAGGAAAAGATTAAATTCCGTGATAAGATGGAAAATGAACAAGTGGAGTTCAAGCAGGACCTGGAAGACGCAGAAAGAACAATAATGAACTTCAGCCAATATACGAACATCAAAGATCACGCAACAGTGTCAGACATTGCTTCTGAGTTGCAAGAAAAGCTGAAGGAATTCTAGGAACGGGCTAGAAAGTACAATTTGCAGGAAGCCCTGTTCGAAAGAGAGATGACTGATTACAGTAAAATTAACTAGTTGATTAAGGAGTTCTCGCCCTACTCTAATATGTGGATAACGAGTAACAGGTGGTTCAAAAACATCGAAGGTTGGAACAATGGTCCGTGGAACTCGCTGGATGCCCCCGCTTGCGAGAAGTTTGTTGAGGATGCAGTGAAAACTTTCAACTAGGTTATAAACTTCTTCAAGCAGAGACAGATTACAGCAGTGCTGAAGATAGCTGAAAATGTGAAGTCACAGATTGATACGTTTAGACCAAAAGTCCCATTGATGGTAGCCCTGAGGAAGCAGGGGATGAAGGAGCGTCACTGGAACCAAATTTCAGACAAAGTTGGATTCAAAGTGGACCCGACTGCAGAATAGGCTGATGGGAGCGATTTTACATTCACGAAGCTACTTAACCTGGGTCTAATGGAGAATTTGGAGCTTTGCTGCGATGTGGGTGAGAGAGCATCGAAGGAGTTTCATATCGAAACGGAGTTGGGGAAGATGAAGAAAGCATGGGAAGACATAAACTTCCTTCTCTCTTCTTATAAGAATGGATTAACCTTCATCATAAAGGGTTTTGATGACATTAACAACACGCTGGATGAACATATCGTGCAAACATAGGCAATGTTGTTCTCACCCTTCAAGAAGCCTTTCGAAGAGGAAATTAATGAGTGGTCTAATTAATTGAAGCTTATGAGCGATATACTGGATGAATGGGCCAAATATCAGGTGCATTGGATGTACTTGCAGCCGATCTTCGACTCCCCTGATATCGCAAAGCAGCTGCCCGGTGAGTACAAGAAGTTCAAAACAGTGGATAACAACTGGAAGCAGACAATGATTCAAACAAAGCAGATAATGAATGTGTTGAAGGTTACTCAGATGGAGGGATTGCTGGACAAACTAAAGGAGGGAAACACAAATTTAGACATCATTTAGAAAGAGCTTAATAACTACTTGGCGAGAAAGCGTGAACGCTTTGCTAGGTTTTACTTTTTGTCTGATGACGAGCTTCTGGAGATTCTTTCGCAGACCAAAGAACCTACGGCAGTGCAACCGCATCTTCGAAAGGTCTTTGAAAATGTGCACTCGCTGGAGTTCGATGCTCAGAAGAAGATGCACGCTATGTTTTCTGCAGAGTAAGAGAAGGTAAAGTTTGTTAGATATGTGGACCCGTTACATAAGAATGTTGAGGATTGGATGAACGAAGTGGAGGAACAAATGAGGTTGTCAGTGCGTGCAGCTCTCTTAAACTCCATTTAGGATTACTCCAAACGTAAAAGGACTGAGTGGGTTATATCGCATCCAGGCTAGTGTGTGCTCAACGGCTCCCAAACCGTGTGGACATAGGAGGTGGAGACTTCTATAAAAGAAAACAAAGTTAAAGTATACTGGGAAGGTTTGAATGCTTAATTGAACGACTTGGTGGACTTGGTGCGCTAGAAGCTTTCTAAGCAGGCTAAAGTGACAGTCAATGCATTGATTGTGCTGGATGTGCATGCCAAGGACGTGGTAGAGAAACTATGGAGGAATGATGTTGTTGATATCGGCGCTTTTGAATGGATTTCGCAGCTCCGTTACTACTGGGAAAATGACAACCTTTACACTAAATGCGTTCAAACAAATTTTCCCTATGGTTATGAATATCTTGGTAATACACTCCGTCTGGTGATCACTCCTTTAACAGACAAGTGCTATATGACGTTAATGGGAGCGTTGAAACTTAATTTAGGAGGTGCACCTGCTGGACCAGCTGGCACAGGGAAAACAGAGTCTACTAAGGATCTGGCAAAGGCTCTCGCCAAATAGTGTGTTGTGTTCAATTGCTCTGATCAGATGGACTACATTATGGTGGGAAAGTTTTTCAAAGGACTAGCTTCAGCTGGCGCCTGGTGTTGTTTCGACGAGTTCAATCGTATTAACATTGAAGTGCTCTCTGTGATTGCTCAACAATTGCTGATTCTGTTTACAGAGAAGGCAAAAGGATCAACAAAGGTAGAGAACTTCGAAGGATCTGACATCGTTCTCTAGCCTACCTTCTCAGTGTTTATTACAATGAACCCAGGTTATGCAGGCAGAACAGAGCTTCCTGATAACTTGAAGGCGCTTTTCAGAGGAGTCGCAATGATGGTGCCAGATTACGCCTTGATTGGGGAAATTATGCTGTATTCGTTTGGATTCCGACTGGGTAGAGACTTAGCCAAAAAGATGGTGGTTACATTTAAGCTAGCTTCCGAATAGTTGTCTTCTCAAGACCACTACGACTACGGCATGCGTGCAGTGCGTTCAGTGATCAATGCAGCAGGTCTCCTTAAGGCGGCAGAGCCAGACATGAATGAGGAGCAGCTTCTTCTACGAGCTTTAAGGGATGTTAATGTACCAAAATTCCTAAAGGATGATATCCCGCTATTCGAAAATATCATTAAAGACCTGTTCCCTGGCATCGAAAAGCCAAAAATTGACTACGGTAACCTGCTTGAGAGCATCAACAATGCTTGTAATGTCTTCAATTTACAAAGCGTTGACACTTTTGTGCAGAAAGTTCTTTAACTATACGATACGCAGTAAGTGCGACACGGTATGATGCTGGTGGGCCCTACGGGAGGTGGAAAGACAAGCAATTACAAGGTGCTGCAGCGTGCCCTATCAGATCTGAACAACAAAGGCTTTTACAAGGTTTTCTCACACATAATGAATCCGAAGTCAATTATGCTGGGTTAGCTGTATGGGCAGTTCAACGAGGTTTCTAGAGAGTGGAATGACGGAATTCTTGCATACACGGTGCGTGAGGCATGCAAGGATCAGAGTTCAGACAGGCATTGGATAATTTTCGATGGTCCTGTAGATGCCATCTGGATCGAGTCAATGAATACAGTGTTAGATGACAACAAGAAGCTGTGCCTTAATTCCGGCCAAATTTTGACTCTGACTCCATATATGACTATGATGTTTGAAGTGGAAGATCTGTTGGTTGCTTCTCCGGCCACTGTTAGCCGGTGCGGAATGGTTTACTTGGAACCGGTGTCAATGGGGCTGCAGCCTCTGATAAAGAGCTGGTTGAATTCAATTCCGCCATAAATCGCTGCACTTAAGACAGTAGTTTCAAATCTGACTGATTTATTCCAAAAGTACATTGACCCATGCGTAGAGTTTTTAAGAAAATCCACAAGGGAAACAGTAACAACAATGGATAACAATATATGTCAGTCTCTAACGCGAATCATGAACTGTTTCTTCAATAACTACAAAGAAACGGAAGTGAAAAAGGTATCGCCAGAAGAGCTACAACTGCTCGAAAGCAATATTGAATCTCTATTTATTTTTTCACTGATTTGGAGCATTTGCTGCACCTGTGATTACGATGGAAGAAAAAAATTTGACTAGTTCCTAAGGATGCATATGGCTAACCTTAAATCGAAAGTGGTTTTGCCCTCAGAGTCTCAGCCGACAGAAGAAAAACAGGTGGTCTAAAAATACTCCATTTATGACTTCCAGTTTATTGAGAAAACCAAATAATTCGTGCCTTGGAGTGAGCTTAACCGCAACTTTGAAATCGACCAAAAATTATAATACAATGAAATCATGGTCCCCACCAACGACTCCACACGTAATATTTTTATGATGCGTCTGCTACTGACCAACAAATACCACGTGCTGTTCCCAGGCCTAACAGGCACAGGCAAGTCTTTGAATGCCAACACTCTCCTTTCTAAAGGCCTAACAGAAGATTATCAGTATATTTCTTTAATGTTTTCAGCCTAGACCTCAGCTAACCAGACACAAGACTCAATAGACTCTAAATTGGAGAAACGAAGAAGAGGTATCTATGGCCCCCCAGTTGGTAAAAGGTGTATAATCTTCGTGGATGACCTGAACATGCCCAAAAAGGAGGAGTATGGAGCTCAACCACCCATAGAATTGCTGCGACAATATTTGGACCACAAAGGCTGGTACAACCGCAAAGACTTGCAGTTCATGACATTAGAAGACATAATTCTGCTATCAGCGATGGGGCCACCTGGCGGTGGTCGCTCCTCAATTACTGCACGTATCATGAGGCATTTCAACATAATTTCTTACACAGAACTAGATGAGGGAATCATAAAAGAGATTTTCAAATAGATAGTGACTTCTTTTTTGATTAGGTTCCCTGAAGCTGTCCGCGCGTTGACACCCCAGTTGATCGACACTGTTCTGATCATTTTTAATAGAGTGAAGTAAGAGCTGCTTCCCACTCCCAAGAAATCACATTACACGTTCAATCTTAGAGACATTTCAAAGGTGTTTTAAGGTATTTGCGCAGCTTCTCAGAAATATTGCACCGATGTCCCTGCATTCCTGAGGCTGTGGTACCACGAAAATATGCGTATTTATCACGATAGACTCATCGACGAGGAAGATAGAACGAGCTTCAAGCAGATGCTGGCGGAAGTGGCTACAAACAATTTCTGCAACAATCTGAACTTGAAGATTGAAGATGTTTTGAACATCGAAAGAGTTATTTTCGGTGATTTTCTATAGGGAAGAGACATGGAACCACGTCACTATTTCCAAGTGGCTGATTTGAAAGAATTCATTAAGAAGATGGATGAGTTTTAAGAAGACTACAACCAAGATCCTTCTTTTGCAGGGGTTTCTGGCAAAAACGCAATGAAGCTGGTCCTTTTCTTGGATGCTTGCGAGCACATTGCTAGGATTTCCCGTGTGTTGCGGCAACCTTCTGGAAACGCTTTGCTTCTGGGAGTGGGTGGTTCAGGCCGACAGAGCTTGTCCAAGATGGCCACGTTTATTGCGAATTATAAACTGTTCCAGATTGAGGTCGTGAAAGGATATAACATGCGTTCTTGGCGTGAAGACGTTAAGAACGTGTTGATGAAGGCCGGTGTGGAGTAGCAAGCTGTAACCTTCCTGTTTGTGGACACTCAAATTATTAACGAGCAGTAAGTTGAAGACCTTAACAACGTGCTGAACTCTGGAGATGTGACAGGCATTTACCAAGAAAAGGATATGGAAGAAATTGTGAAAGCTTGCAAGACGGACTGCATCAAGAAGAACCTTCAACCAAACAAAATGAACATTTATGCACAGTATCTTATCAGAGTAAAAAGCAACATTCACTTAGTCATGGCCATGAGCCCACTTTCATCAATGTTCTAAACGAGACTTAGGATGTTCCCCTCCCTCGTTAACTGTTGCACCCTCGATTGGTTTACAGAGTGGCCAGAGGAGGCGCTTTTGGGAGTTGGTAAGGGACAGCTGATGGACTTCTCACAAGAAGTTGGTATAGAATCTGAATAACTGTCGGCGCTGGTCGAGGCCTTCAAAACAATGCACAAATCAGTTGAAAAGATCTCGATTGCTTACAAATCAGAGCTTCGCAGAACCAACTTCGTTACACCTACCAGCTACTTAGAGCTTTTGACCATGTTTAAGACTATTATGAAGTAGAAAAGGCAAGAACTAAAGCAGAGCATCACACGTCTAAAGACGGGACTGGACAGACTCATCGAAGCTAATACATAGGTTGCCGAGATGTAAGTTCAACTGAAAGAAATGCAACCGCAACTTCAGGCGGCATCCATTGAAACTGACAAGATGATGGCTAAGATAGAGGTGGACAAGAAGGAGGCTGACGAAACTCAAAAGATAGTCTCCGCAGAAGAAGCAATTGCTACAAAACAAGCTGAAGAAGCCCAGGCTTTGAAAAGGGAGGCTGAAGATTCAGTGCGTGAAGCGAACATGAAACTAGAAAAGACTCTCGAAGAAGTCAAGTTACTAAAAAAGGACCATTTAGTAGAAGTAAAGTCTCTGAAGACACCTCCAAAAGCCTGTATAATTATTCTAGGAGCTATGTGCATCCTGATGCAGGACGAGTTGGCTAAAAGAGGGCAAAAGGGTATTATAATGCGTAACGTGGAAGGTTAAATTGGAAAGAAGGAAGAAGATTACTTCAAAACTGCCGCTATTCTCTTGAATGACCCCGTTGCGTTGCTGGATCTGCTAAAGACTTACGATAGAGAACACATAAATTAAAATTATATAGTGCAGCTTAAAGCGAAGATTCTTCCCTGCGAAGACTTTACACTTGACAGAGCTAATTAATGCTCATACGCCATTTCATTCATTTATAAATGGTGCATGGCTATGTACGATTTCAACACGGTCTTCAAGGAGACTCAACCGCTACGTGACAAGTTGGCTGAACAAGAAAAGATTCTATCAGAGAAGATGGCTGAGTTGGCTGTAAAGAAGAAAGCCCTGCAGGACGTCAACGATAAAATAGCACACTTGGAGGCAACTTACAGAGCTAAACTAGCTGAAAAGGAAAAACTCGAAAACGATATTAAGATGTGCGAGCTAAAGCTGGATCGCGCCCAGAAGCTTACGGGAGGTCTTTCTGATGAAAAAGTCCGCTGGGGACACGATGTTGGTGTGCTCCAATCGCGTGAACCGTTGATTCTCGGCGATTCGATCATCGGAGCTGGTATGGTTGCCTACTCGGGTCCTTTCACTGCGCAGTATCGTTAAACTCTGGAGCAGACCTGGGTAAAGAAACTAGACGAGATCTAAATACCACATACAGAAAACGTTACAATGTCTAAATTCCTGGGCGAGCCTGTAAAGATCCAGGCTTGGAATATCGCTGGGCTTCCCAAGGACGATTGTTCCATCGAAAATGGCATAATAATAGACAAATCCCGACGCTGGCCTCTCATGATCGACCCTCAGACACAGGCGAACAAATACATTAAGAACATGGGCAAGGATTGGGAAGAGGGTATTGATGTGGTGAAATAATCAGATCCCAAACTTATGCAGACGCTAGAAATAGCCATTTAACATGGTAAATGGGTTCTTGTAGAAAACGTAGGCAAGGAACTAGACCCTTCTCTTGAGCCGATATTACTGCAGCAAGTTGTTAAGAGCGGTTCTTCATTATCCATTTAGATAGGAGATAAGACTCTTTCCTACGACCCTCACTTCCACTTCTTCATGACCACTACAATCCCCAATCCTTCTTATTCCCCAGAGACCTTCGTTAAGGTGTGTATCATCAACTTCGCCATCACTCCACAGGGACTGGAAGATCAGATGCTTGCTCAGATCGTGGCTCTAGAGAACCAGTAGCTAGAGCAAAAGAAAGTGGAGATTGTGAAACGAAACGCCCAGGACAAGAAGGACTTGCTGGATATCGAAAATAAGATCCTGAAATCTCTACAGTCAGCAGACTCTATCGAAGGCTTGCTGATGGATGAGACTCTGATTAATACATTGTAGAATGCCAAGCGCTTCGCCGCTGAAATCAACCAACGTATGAAGGACTCCAAAGTAACTGAGGAATAAATCGACAAAGCTAGAGAAGGATACAGGCCTGTTGCCTTCCGAGCTTCCTTACTCTTCTTCTGCATCGTAGACCTCAATGGCATTGATCCCATGTACGAGTATTCTCTGCAATGGTTCATTAAGCTGTTCAATATCTGTGTCGAAAAAGCTCCCGACTCCAAAGAGCTCGATCAACGACTAGAAAACCTAAATGTCACGTTCACTTATTCCTTGTACGAAAATGTGTGTCGTTCTTTATTCGAAAGGCACAAGCTTTTATTCAGCTTCTTGCTCACTGTAAAGATACTGCAAGGCGATGGCAAAATGGTGAATGAAGAGTGGCGCTACCTCTTAGCTGGCCCTTCTGGTGAAATAAAAATTCCCAAGAATTTCACTACCTGGGTTTCAGAAAATGGATGGGCTGACTTCTATCGCCAGGTGTACGGAATGAGTAACTCGCTTAAAGCATTCAATGGATTTTTGGAAGAATTTGAAAAGAACCCTGATATGTGGCAACCGCTCTTTGACTCTCCTTCCCCTCACACATTGGAATTACCTGAAAGATGGTAGAATTCTTTATCCGGCTTTCAACGTATCATTATGCTAAAGGCCATTCGCCCAGACAAAGTGATTCCTGCCGTCGAGCTCTGGATCGAGAAAATGAGAGGTAGGGAATTCATCATCCCACCAGTATTCAATTTGCAGAAGTGCTTTTCAGACTCGTCCATGTCCACGCCATTGATCTTTGTGCTTTCTCCAGGTTCTGATCCCGTGGCAGATTTCAAGCGATTTGCGCAAGAAATGGATATGTCAAAGAGGCAAGAGTCTATTTCACTCGGCCAGGGACAGGGATAGAAAGCTGAGCGCATGATCAGAGAAGCTTCTCAACGCGGAGGTTGGGTCCTCCTACAGAACTGCCACTTGGCCATTTCGTGGATGCCTGAACTCGAACGCATATGCGAAGAGTTTAACGAAGGGCTGCATGTAGACTTCAGACTATGGTTGACGTCCATGCCTTCAGCTTCGTTCCCTATTTCTGTTTTGCAGAATAGTGTTAAAATGACGCTTGAGCCACCTCAGGGCCTTCGCTCTAATTTAAAGAGGAGCTACGTCGCACTTGATGATAACTTCCTCAAAAACTGCGCTAAGCCTGAACAATTTAAGAAATTGACATTCGCTTTCTGCTTCTTCCATGCTATCGTGCAGGACCGAAGGAAGTTTGGTCCTATAGGATGGAATATTCCTTATGAGTTCACCATGGAAGACCTTGATGTTTGCTTGAAGCAACTCAAAATGCTACTTGACGAGTACGAACAGATACCCTACAAGGTTCTTAACTATATAGGAGCTGAGATCAATTATGGTGGTAGAGTCACTGACGATAAAGACGTTAGACTTATCAAAGCCATCATGCAAGTTTACATGAACCAGAATATGCTTGAAGACAATTTTAAGCTCTCCGAATCAGGCATTTACTACTCGCCACCTGCTGGGGAGCAACAAGACTATATCACCTACATAGACAGCCTTCCATTAAATCCCCAGCCTGAAGTATTTGGTCTTCATGATAACGCAGACATTACTAACGCTTAAAATCAGACAAGAATTATGCTAGAGAACATTCTTTCTGTGCAACCTCGAACATCTTCACAGGGTGGTAAACAAAGAGAAGAAATTATTGAAGAGATAGCAACCTATGTGTAGAGCCGAACCCCACCCGTCTACGACTTTGATGATATTTTCAGGAGATATCCAACCGACTACAACGAGTCAATGAACACAGTACTAGTACAAGAAGTTGTCAGATACAATAGACTGTTATCTGTTATGAAGGAATCGCTGGTCAACGTTAAGAAAGCCCTGAAGGGATAAGTGGTCATGTCCGAGGAGCTTGAAAAACTAGCTAACAGCTTGTTTGATAACTAGGTGCCCAAGCTGTGGGCAGACAAAGGATTCTTATCATTAAAGCCATTGGCCTCATGGACACAGGATCTCAACGATAGAATCAAATTCCTCTCCGACTGGATTGACAAGGGTACCCCAGTCGTATTCTGGTTTTCTGGGTTCTTCTTCCCACAAGCTTTCATCACAGGAACTCTACAAAATTATGCTCGAAAAAAAATTATTGCTATAGATAAACTCAGCTTTGAATTCATTGTCGTCGATGATTTGCAGTATACCGATATTAAGGAGAAGCCCGAGGCTGGTTGCTACGTGTATGGCATATTCCTAGAAGGAGCCAGGTGGGATTCCCAAACACATTTGTTGACTTCTTCAAGACCTAAAGAACTCTTTTCCACCCTTCCAATGATGAAATTGCTTCCTGTCTCAGACAGAGCTACACCCACTTCTGGAATATATTAATGTCCACTCTATAAAGTGGTCAGCAGAGCAGGAACTCTCAGCACCACTGGTCATTCCACAAACTTTGTTATGTTTTTAGAATTATCATCTGACAAAACGGAGGATGCCTGGGTTGTTGCTGGAGTGGCAGCCTTCTTAGCGCTGCGTTACTGATTGCTAAATAATCTATATTTCCAAACAAATGTATTCTGTTTTATATGTAATTTTTATGTATTAAATGTTCGGTCAAC
>Ga0272412_1000408_pt1 | contig 12630 bp, 24 predicted proteins | sample WWTPWeurt_MetaT_FD_193540 | JGI IMG/M metagenome (GOLD analysis project Ga0272412, IMG submission 193540) | Metatranscriptome of activated sludge microbial communities from WWTP in Nijmegen, Gelderland, Netherland - WWTP Weurt (Metagenome... | ecosystem: Engineered > WWTP > Aerobic digester >...
GCCTCAAAGAAGTAATAGATACTGTTCAGTCATCGCTCAATAGGAGACACGTTCCTGATAGAATCCATTTGTTGGGATCGCTGTCTTCGTTTTCCATGTTTAAGTTAGCCGTGAAGACATAGGTTTGTCCTCTATTGCTGGTTACATAAGTGGGGCATTGATATTGCCCAAGTACTTTTCGATCTTTGTTTGGAATTGCAATAGCATTAACGACAGGCAATCTAGGATGCAATTCCTTTGGTTTTTGATCAATCAAGTAGCCTTCCTGTCCTTGACCACCTATTTCCCAAGCTGCACCTTCTAGGTAAAATCCATGAATGAAGGCACCATTGTCTGCTGGTTTCAAGACTTCTTCAGGAGTTTTCAGGTAAGTGACATTAGTCTAAATGCTTATGTTATCAAGGGCGTATCCCTTTTGTCTAGCTGTATACTGCATAATAGCTGTAAGGAAAGACATGGGATTGAAGAGGTAGCTTATACATAGCGACTTAGGAGTCTCTAGCTCTTTTGACCACTCTTGCAATTGATTGTTTCTCTCAATTAGGTCAGAAAACCACATTGCAAGAGTTTTTTTAGAGAAGTAAGCATTGCTTTCCCAAGATGCTGGAACCTTATTAAAACTGAGTGACATTTGAAGCAGCTCCATGGCATCTGTCATATTGAGAGCACCAGTGAGACCAAGACGAAGGTCTTCGAGGCTGCTTTTGATACCAAGAAGCAGAGTATTCATGCGCTCGCATTCCTAGAGGCAAACAACTATAAATGGTGTTTTTTCTTTAACCTTTTCGTTAATGATGACCATGTTAAACTCAACGGGACACCGAGTCTTCAAGTCTGTAAGCAACGGCATAACTCCGTCATCTTTCTTAGAGCCTCCTCCGGAACGGCCGCCTTGTACTTCAAGAATAGTGTTAAAGTTGGTTTCACACTGTTATGTTAGGTATCCGATTTCGGCGTTGGGGTGCATTCCAAACATTTATGGAGACTCAGTAGGCAAGCTTTCCTCGATGTAACGTTTGTATTTCTCATAATCAAACTTGGCGGGATCGGGGTTTTTGAATCCTGGAGCCAAGTTAGAGTTTATTTATAAAAGTTCTGGTTTAATTAGCACTTTAAGGTAGGTTCGGTTGGTACGTCTATCCCAATCATCTGTGATGTGTCCGCCATACATGATTTCTCCGAAAATGTAGCGCAGATCATCCCAAGGCACCACTTCGTACTTACTAAGGTAGTTGAAGAGCACATCAGCGCAAATAGTTAAGTCCCCATCGTTGAAGTTGTAAATACGGGACCAGCCCTAAGCGCCAAACTTTTTACGACCTAACATCAGGGAATGGAAGAAGCATAGAGCAAACAAGCAAGCTTTGAACTCGTTAGGCTTCTTTTCGCATTTTTCTAAGAATGCCTGGTCGAAGTGGGCGTATGCTCGACGAAGGTTTGCTTTAAGGTATTGAGGTGCCTCATTAGAAATTTTGAGGGAGGCCTGCAATATTGATTCCGGGATAATTGGCATGAGAGGAAGTGGAGGAGGCTCTGATGAAAGGAAAACTCTGAAGTTCTGGTGAGTGTTAGGAGCATTATAGACTTGCTCGAGGAAGCCTTCGAGTCCGTTAAGACCGGTTAGCCAATTTTGCATCAAGTGAAGATTCTGGAGCATGATCCACCCCCCCTTCTTGGCTTAATCGAAGATGGCGCGCTTGGCACGCTCTTCTTGACCTTACCCCATAGATATGTTGATGAAGCGGCCATTGGTAGAAGAGATATCATAGTTGGCTGCAACTTTTTCGACGTCGGGGGTTGGGTCGACGCCTGGGAACAGGACAAAGAAGGTGGGTGTCGATTTGGAAGTCTCTTGGAACATCTCAAATATGTTGAAGGGAGGTTGTTCGATATATTGTTCTCCCATCTTCTCGCAAACAAACTAAGAGAGTGCGGAACTGACTCGATCAGGCCGAAGAGAGCGAAGCAATAACAGTTTGTGGAATTTGCTAATGTCCTTAAATGTTTTGGGAAGGTCAGCTACTTCGGCTTTTTCTTCGCTATACCACTTTTTCCATTGCAAAATATCGGTTTCTAGTGACTGGCAGAATCCTTGGAATGCTTGGATTTGCTCAAGCGCACGACAGGCAGCCCATAATCCTTCGTTTAAGAAGCTCTTTAGAGGATCGGGGATTGGGGGAGGGGTAGGGTCAACCTTTCCAATGATCAAGTGGTCTACTTCATTAGGGTCCAGTTCCTCAGCGCGAAGTAGTATTCTCAAAGTGAGCATTACAGAGACGATAAGTTTGTGTTTTTCGAAGAGTCCACGGCGCGTGGTTTGGAAGGCAGTGTAGGTGAGAGATTAGATGAGGTCCACAACACGCTTCTTTAGAGTGCGTGGGGTCATCGGCTCTTCATCTTCTTCACCTTTCTTTTTTTCTCCTTCGCCTTCTCCTTCGTTTTCACCCTCGCCCTTGTCATTGACTTTATCACCTTCACCTTCACCTTAACCTTAACCTTCACCCTCGCCTTTATTTTCTTCATTGTTGCCTTCTTTTGGTACTTCTTATCCTGGCTGCTATTGATCGGGTTCGTTTGGTTATCCGGTACCTGGTTGCTGTTCTCCAGGCTTGGCCTTTTGGGGAGAGCGGGGAGAATTGAGTTCGGCACCAGGTTCAGCGTTGTCTACCACCTCATTTTCGGGACTGAAAGGGACCATATTTTCTGCAGAGTACATCTTTTTCTCAGAAATGGAGTCTATTGATCTATTAATTACAACGATGAAGGCTTCAAGCGAGAACTTGTAGAATGAATGTATTTTGGGGAGGTCTGAGAGAAGGAAGTAGAAGAGGGCGCCTCTGTTGGCAGCAGGTCTGTAGTTTTCTGAAGTTTCGTTAATTTTAGCCTCTGTGGTCTTGGCAATCGCCACCTTCTGTTCTATTTCTACAGAAAGTTTCTTAGAGTATTCGAGGTTCTCGATTAAAGCTATGTCATCGAGTATGTCGCCTTTAGCGTTAGCAAGTTTAAAGAGGAGCTCATCTTCAAGTTCTTTAAGTTTGATTTTGAAGTCATTTTGCTGCTGGATGAGCTCGATTTTCATTCGTGCCAGGTCAGGACGCTCGCGTCCAACGACTAGAGAAAGCAATTGATCTCCAAGACCTTGCTCAGTAACAGTGAAGTTAATTAATGCAGCTTCAGCCTAGATTTCGGGTGGGTAGTGTGGATTTGAGAGCTTGGTATGGAGAAAGAGTTTAAATTTTTCAGAAAGAGTGAGGTCTTTTCCGGCGAACTTGAGGATTTTATTTTTACCACGCTTAATGAACTGTCGGGCTATAATGGGCATAAGTATGGCGTCAATGCGCTCACTCATATTTTCGATGATGGCTGAGTAGCCGTTTTCAATAGACAATTCCAAGTCTCTGTTGATAAACTTGGAGCCTAGACGCAGTACTTTTAGGTTGTTGACCTTTTCCTTCTCCTTGATCCATGTGATACCTTGGAGCTAGGGGTCGATGAGTAGAGGATATCTATCAGAGTTGGTGAGGATGGTGCCGTTCTCAATGGAGACCTGATCTGAAGGAAGAAATTGTTTATTCCAGAGGGCTGCAATGGACTCGGGAGTGAGAATCTTGACTGGTGCAGGGTCGGGAGACATGGGGACATTGTTTTCGCGCATGAATCTCATGAATTTCTCGTTGATCATGATGTTTCTGAATTTTTTGTTAAACGGCCCTGCATAGGAGACAAATGAAGAGGCCATCAAGACATCACCTACAATAAGTGCGATCTACGATTCTAGGAGAACGATGGACTTGGCCCAACGTTCATTTTCGGAACCCAAGGCTGTTACCAGACGCTGAGCTAGGTTGAGACGACGGGCACACCTATCAGCTTCAGCGATGGCTGCGTTTTTGGTTGCAACGGCTTGATCATATTCAGCGGTAAGCTGAGCAAGTTTTTCGTTGAGCACACGCACAACTTCTACTACCTCGTTAAGCTTAGTGGTAGCCTCTTCGAGTTTCTCGGTGGATTCTTTCAAAGCTTTGCGCTTTGGTTCAATTTCTTAGATGACATCGTAATACTTAACGATATTAACAACCCATTCGCAGACTCCTCTGGCGGCGCCAGACTTGGTGGCCATCGCTTCTGGGTTGAAGTTGGGCATTGATAGATATTGTGTTTTAACAGATTGAACGTTGGAGCTGGGGACGAGGTTCTAATCAACGATGTCTTTGAAGTTAAGGAGCTTTTGCAAGAATTCTTCTGGGTTCTTCATCATTTTTAGGGCAGATTTCCAATCGGTGGCTTTGGGGCGCTTGTTCTTATCCACTTCGATGGCTTCGGGGAAGAAGGAAGCCAGCAAGTATATACATGAAGCAAATACTTCAGGGACACCTGACGGGGGATTGGTCCAGGACTTGGCAGTCTGGAAGTCTTTCTTCTAAATAGAGTTCAGGGCTTCCTTGGCCTGCTCGACGAGTGGAATTGCTGCATCAAGGTCGCGCTATGTCGAGGCCTTCTTCTCCTCAACATCTGACTTGATTATCTCGCACTTAGACTTTTCTATCTCGGCTTTGTCGTTTTCTACTTTAACTTTCTCCTTTTCCTTGCCTACGACCTCAGCGAAGGCATCTGCCTCTTTTTTCTTAGCCTCAGCTTCTATTTGCTTCTCCTTGACTTCCTGTTCGATTACGGCCACTTGAGCAGCAGTCTCCTTTAGCTTAATGAGTCCTTGCTCGTAACGTTGCTTGTTGTTGTCAAGTGTGGTTTACTTTTTGTCTAACATGTTTTTGAATAGCGAAATAAGCTCCAAGAACGATTTGGGAGTAGTATATGTGTATCGCTTTTCCTGTTCTAGCAGCTTAACTCCCAATTCGTTAACAATCTGAAAGGAGTAAGGCATGAACTTAACAACGGCATCTCTTACTTATTGTTCACCTAATTCAACGGGTTCCAGGAAGGAACGCGCCACGTTGAAGAGAGCTTCATATGGCCATGGTTGGAACCAGTCAATAACAGTGCAGTTAACAAGAGCTGGGAACTGCCTGGCACGACGACGCATGTCGCCAACTGGTGAGAAACAGATTGACATGTGCAAATTCTTCTTGATCTGATCAATGAACCAGTTCCAGCAGTTTTCTCTAGTATCTGGTTTGCCCTCGCTCTTAACCTTGCCACGCACCTGGTTGATGATCCCCTCTTTCTCATCAAGATTGTATAATTCGGAGATTTCACCTGATGATAGGAGATCGTTGATGTAGACAAGGAAGCGTTCGTTTGTAATTTATCCTTCTGTGAAGAGGAAGAGGATACCTTCTTCCTTGGGTCCACACTTGAAATAGAGGGATTGCAAATCTGTACGTAAATCGTTCATGGAGTACGTTGCGTGAATGGTTATTTAAAATAGTCCGTAACCCATAATGAAAGAAGAAAGCTTCGACAAACTCTGCTTGCCAGATCCGCCCACACCGACTAAAAGTGCGTGTCCACTGGGGGGAAGCACTATACGGCAGATTCTGCATACGTGCTTTAGAGCGTCTTCGAAAAGGACCAAACCCATGAAGGCATTATTATCGTTGTACTCCTTGAGTGCTTCATCAATGAAGAATTCAAGCTTCTCGTTGGGCATGATGTCGTACAGGCGGTCTTGATTGATGCCTTATGTGAAATTGCAGAAAAGCAGGTTTTCTGGTGTATTACCTTGGAAGTATCGGGCAAAGTTGAACTTGGTGAAGGACTTCTTGACGATATCGAATATACCGTCTTTATAAGTTTTGAGATGCTCGTATGAAACCAGACGATCACCATAGGTACGTTCACACTCGTGAAGCCACAACTTTACTAGCTTGTCTGGCTCTTGGAAGCGTGCAGGGTCTGAAAGCATCAAACCCTGGAAAATGTTTGATAGATGTCTCAGGTTGAACTCGTAGTGGAAGTTAATGGCAGTTTTACGGAAGGAAGCTGTTACAGTCTGATGCAAAAGGATAGAAGATCGGACTATTTGGTTGGCCTGCTCTTGTAGAGTGCTCTTGAAGCGCTTCAAATGCCCATTCAAGAAGGTAATGTAAATGAGTGAAAGACTCTCGTTCTCAGGGAAGGGGATGGAAATGGTCCAAAAATGCCTTTGGTACCTAGGGTTCACGAAGAAAGAACCAGCTGAAGGATTCATGGCAGCAAGCGTTTAGGTGTTAATAATGTCCTTTAACTGGAGCTTGCTGATGTCATACCAGTGACCGTAGTCAGCATGCTATCGCAGCAGAGCAATGGCCGTCTGCGTATCGTAAGGGTCCAGTTGAGGCATGTTTAGGTCATCAATGAAGTAAATCATGTTGACTTTGCCTGGAGGACCGAATTGTCGACCAGCTTTCTTTTCTAAGGTCTGTTCCAGTTGCGCTTGGAGGTAGTTGGAGTCTGTGTAATAGTTGAAGTTAATGAGTTGGAAGGCATAGTTCTCTGGTTTCTCACGTACAATGTCTCGCAGGATACCTTTGGCTAATTAAGTCTTACCGCAGCCAGCCTGCCCAATCATTAGGGAGGGGAACTTAACCAGAATATAGTTGCGAATAAATTCAGCGGTAGCAAGCGTTTCAATGGTGGGTACTGTAACGTTACCCATCTGTCCCTGAGTGGGGTCGAAGTCAATGTTAACGAGTCGCTTTGACCATTCGGCGAATTTGGATGCGGTTGCAGCATCACCTCCTGCCGCAGACCCTGTATCAACATAGTAGTCAAAAATAGTGCCTTTTTGCGGGAATTTCACGGCTGTCTTCCAGGCTCCTTTCCACCAAGCCGAAAATTCTTTTCTATAGTCCACGCCATCCTTTTCTGCCAGACATCCACCGATAGCCCAAACCAATGCGTACACGAAGAGGTACTCTAGGTTTTTAACCTCCCCTTTTAGCATTGGTCCCAGAGCTTTGCAGATGGAGATGACCTACGACATCGGGGAGACGGGCACAAGCAGTTTGACAGACTTCTTTAGTTGAAGAAGAGTGTCCTTGACATACTTGTCGAAGAGCATTTCCAAGGACTTTTTTGTCTCTTCATCAGAGATTTCCTGCGTGATCCAAGACTTCACATAGCTCTACCACTGGTGTCCAGAGTCGTCGGAGATATACAGGATTCCCGCACGAGAAACAGTTGCTGGAGAAGCGAAGCGCAGGTCGCGGATCTCGTAAAGGCAGCGCATGTGCGGTTTAAGGGGAATACGCTCGTTGTTGGCTAATGTGAGCAGTTTGTTGTCATCCATGACGGAGTTCATTGATTCTATCCAGTTAGCATCCAAATCTCCGTCAAGTACTATCCACTTCGGATTCGAGTCTGGCATCTCAGACAGCGTACGCAGCATCTTGGAGAACAAACCGTCTTTCCACTCCTTGGTGGGCAGGTTGTAACCGTAAAAGTCCTTGGTAGATACGACTTTTGGTTCGATGTCAACGAATGTGGTTTTGCGGCCGTCTTTGTCTTGAGCCTTTGCCAGCATCTTCCAGGTAGATGATTTACCGGATCCAGGGGGCCCCATTACGAAAACGCAGTGACGAATGGCTAATAGTTCAGATAGCTGCACAACCTTTAGAATAAATTCAGGCTCTGGGTACAGTTTGGACTCTTTGGCACAACCCTCTATGATACCTTCAAAGTTCATGTCTCTCTTTCTTTTGATGTCTACCCCTGGGAACAGATCGCCCAGAAGACCGAAAAACACATATAAATCTGTGTACGCTACTTTCGGGATGTTGAAGTCTCGTAGGGCTCTATACAGTAAGGCACCCTCCGAAATGGTGGGTTCAGCACGCTTGAAACCTCCAGCCACGACTAGCACGGATTTAATGGCTCTCAGTCCCCAATCGTAGTGCAACTGCTTCGATAACAAATCTCTGCAAAGCATATATAGTGTCACAAACTTTTTGGCCAAAATTTTAGCATCTACGAAACCCTCAGCCATCAGCATGTTTTCACAGATCAGTTCTAGGTCGGGAACGACCACAGTAATTGGCCTGAACAGGGCTTTCAGGCCTTCCGGAAGCTCAGCTCTACCCAAATAACCTGGGTTCATTGTTATGAATACTCCACACGTGTTATCCAGAGATATTTCATCTCCTTCGATAACAAAGCGCTAAGCCTTGCGTTTAATTGCATCAGTTACAGCCTTAAACTACACGGAACAAACAGATAGCACTTCGGGTAAAAGTCGGTTGAACTCATCGAAACAGCCCCAGCAACCGCTAGAAGCCAGTCCTTTGTAAACGTTTCCCATCGACTCGTAGTTCATTTCGGATGAGCAATTAAACACGTAGCAAGCTTTGGCCACGCCATTGGCCAAGTCCTTAGTCGTCTCTGTCTTACCTGTTCCGGCAGGACCGGCAGGTGCACAACCCATCTTCAGATGCAGAGCTTGAGTTGCTGTGACATAGATACGATCTGTCAGGGGGGTAACCACCAACCTAGGCCCATTGCCGAGATACTCATTGTAGTAGGCGAATGTGGCATCTGCTATTCTTATTTAAGCGTTATTATTTTCTGGAATCCAGTAGAATTTCAGCTGGGATTACCACTAGAACTCGTCGGCCTTGCGAACGTGCTCATCGATCAATCTTATAACAACATCTCTGGCGTGTGTATCCATAGTAATAAGGCACATCAATTTCTGCCTCAGAGGCTTGTCAAGGTCTCCCTGCACCATTTTAATTAATTCAGTCAATAGTTCAATGGCCGTGGTTAGATAATCCTTTAGTGAGTTCATATTACCACCCTGCAGCTTCAAAAATGCGTCCTCGACGTTCGTGCTCCACGCGATGTTGTTAACAAGCAACGTAATTTGTGCTGGGTCACGCTTTATCCACTCTTTCCTCTCCAGTGACTTCTGTTCCTTGAACGAGGACCCAGTTATAGTGTAAAGGGTTTGATTCATCGTTTTTACGATGTCCTGCATGTAGCACTCCACTTTTCCTACCAGCTTCAGAGGTTGTGTGAACTTTACGAGTTCAATACCCACACAGGTGATCATCTCAGTCGCTGTTGGCCGATCACCTGATTCCTGTAGAGTGAGCTTCTCTATTGCTTGGTAGATCTTGCTCATGTGACGGTTGATCTTGGTTGGGTTGTTGCCGTTACTGAGGATGTCGAGCAGGTCGTTGACGGAGACGAAATAAAAGCGAGGGAAGGCCTTGCGTTTGGAATCGAGAAACTCGTTGAGTGCCTTCTCACAGACCTTGAGCTCTCCCTGGATTTTCTCCAGACGTTTGAGCATCCCTGGAATGGTGCAGAATTTCAAAGTGTTCTTGATATCACAACCGGAGTTCATTATCTCTTTCATCTCTTTATCGATTCCAACAAACTATTCAGACTCTTTTGGGAGCTCCTTCTTGACCTCTTCAGACTGGATGAAGAGGTTTTCGAGGAAAGACCAGGTCTTCTGGACTTCGATGAGCAATTGCACAACATCGAAAACACAACCTAGGTCATACTTCCACTTTTCGACGATCTTTTCGAAATAGGCAACGTACTTAGAGAGCAGCATGTTGTTGATCTGAAGCTGATGTTCTTCAAGAGTCTCGAAGTTCTCATCACTCAGTTTAAGGGTCTTTACATCTGAGTTCTTGTGGGGAATTAGTTCGAACTCAACATCCTTCCAGAAATTTATGATAATGTTCAAGCCTTTTTGCATTTTAAGCTCTTACTTTGACTGATCTGTTACTTCTTCTATTCCGTCCTTGAAGTCGAACAGCTTCAAGTCCCACACAGTCTTGAGCAAAAGCGTCTCGTCCACTGTAAACTCGTGCTTTACAAGTTTCTTTATTTTTGCCCAATGTCTGCCATCCTCTACGTCCATTGAAGGGTCTTTCAGCTCGGAAAGGAGTGGTAAGAATGTTAGCCATTTCTTAATGTCTTCAGCGATGCCCATGTAAACGTTTGAGCGCTTATCGAAGCCACGCAAGTCTGTGAGACCTTTTCTCAACTTCTTAACTTCGTCTTCCATGTCCATCGAGTTAATCTTGTTCCAAGTTATTTAGTAGAAGTCCTAAAATTTCAGTTGGCAAACCTTGATGTGCATCCAAAGCTTCTTTATGGCAGCGATTTCAAGGTTCACGGCTTCTAGGTTCTTGATAGAGCCCTCGCATTCCTTTTCAAATTCAAAGATTTTGGCGAAGTGAATGTACTACTCGAGCTGCTTTTCGAAATCGTTCACTTTTTCCTTCACCACTGCTAGGTTTTCCTGTGCTGGCTCCACACCAGTAGCGTATGTGTAGAACGCCTCCTTCTTTAGCACGTTGAAATACTCCTTCATCATTTCCTCAAACTTCTTTATCTTTTCCCTAGTTCGATCACTCTCGTTCTTCTTCGGCTGCTGAATATCTTTCTCCACTGCTTAAGACATCTTAAGCAAGTTTTTCCATTCTTCCTGTAAGCGGTGGCATTTCTTCAGCTCAGATTCCTTTGGCATTTCCATCCTAGCAAAGCCTTGCAACATCTCTTCTATAGTGTCCAAATGAAGTTGGTCCATGTCCTTCTTTTCCTGGATCATCTACAAATTCTCCATCACAAGGAGTAGGTCCTTTATATCTTCATTAATCTTCTTATTTCGGATATCGATATTTTCCTTAGCTAATTCTAGGAAGTCGCCAATGTCTTTTAGAGTATCATGCACGTACTTCTAAGTCATAGGGCCAGTTAATTCGTTGTTAGGCGGCTTTCCCTTCTGGGAGAACTGGCAAGTAAAGGGTTGTCCACGGATCGGATTTATTTTTCCGTGTTCATCTTGGAAGTAGACCTCTATGTTCACTGAGCACTCCTCGTTCTACTGAAACGTTACAAAGTAAGACCCATCGTCGTTGTCGATTATATTGAACTTAACCGCACTAGGATCAGCCACCACATGATTTGGGTCTATTTCTTTATTTTCTTCTTAACCAGGCTCTTTCTTTTCCTCTTCACCTTCGCCTTCACCTCCGATGTCCAGACGACTTGTGTCATTAGAGGCGCGTCTCGTTGGCATGTTTGACATGAACTGAGATTAGTCGTTTTCGTCTGCTGGCTTGCCCACAAGGTCTGGACGGACGATCTTGACAACGAACTCATCAGCTCCACTCTCTCGATTCTAATTCAGCTTGTTCTTTGCTTATATTACGAACATCGTGTCTTATCCCAAGGCGTTCTCTGAAAGAAGACCGGGTCCATATGCTATGGTTGTTTCGGCCTTTGTATTAAGGAAGTACTTGAATTAGGCCTTCGTTATAGTGTAGTCCCCTTTATTGATGGAAACATACACATCAGATTGACGAGGTCCAAAGGTCTCGTAACTGGGTGTTTCACACGTTAATTCCTTTTCGTTCACATACGTGGCCTGCACCTCTTCAAACCCTCGATCATTCAAGAATTTTACTGCTATGTTTGCACTCTGCTTGAAACCGTCTCCGAAAATTCGGATTTTCGTTTTACCAGTCATTGGCCCGAGGGCTGGCTTTATCGAAAAAATGGCGTAAGGAGGCCCCACGATTGAGCCGATATTCACAGCCCAGATGTCGTGCAGCCAGTTATTATTCCACCCACCATGAATTATGTATCTTAGATCTTGAGAATCAAAAAACGCTGCCGCAGACTCTCGAGGCTTCGGTTTCTACATTTACTTCCCTTCCTACACTTCTAGTTGCAGGTCACTCCATTGCAGCGTATCAATGTCCAGAACATGTGCCTCATCACTCATGTGGGCATACGTACGATTCCCGCCTTCTTCAAAGGACCCGAAAGAACCTCCGAAGATAAAATATTTCCATGAAGGTATAGATGGGGCAAGCGCAGCGCTCATGTTCCACTTTGGCGAATTGTGTACGATTTCTGGGTCTACCCATTCATTCTTTTCAATTTCGTAGATCATTATATTCGAAAATTGGGTTGAGCTGTTCCAACCACCGAAAATCATCAATCTGTCTTAGCTCGCCATTATTGTTGCCGAATGTCCTCCTCTAGGCTCCGGAGGGTTTCCCTTTGGGTCCAGCTTCAGCCACTCGTAAGATTCCATGTCCAGAGTGTGGATGTCATTGAATGACTGTCTCGTGTAATTTGTACCTCCATGACCACCAAATATATACACTTTGTTCTTGTGGTAAGTAGCTGTGTGGAAGGCGCGTGGGTCTGGAGCTCCAATCTTCGACTCTGCATTCTTCGGCGCTTGTCCTGGTTTCTGATTCTGGTTAGGTGGCTGTTACCATTGCCAGGTGTTTGTCTTAAGAATATATGTGTCATTGAACCGTAAGTGAGATGTGTGCATTCCTCCAAAGATTAGTAGCTTTTCGGCAGACACTGCGCAGGCTGCATGATGGGCCCGCTCCATTGGGACTTCTCCTGTGCAGTTTATTAGCCGCCACTCGCAGGTGTCGTTTGCTAGTTTTAACTGGTACACACAGTTAGAGGGTCCGACCTTATTATCATTCTTACCTGATTTCTGATTGTAGAAACCTTCTAACCCCCCGAACATCAAGTGCAGATTCTTACCAACCGTAGTTATAGTATGACCTGTACGCGGCATTGGTTGGTTTTGACCCTGCTTTAGTTCGATCCAGACTAGTGGTTAGGGCATTTTATTTATGTTTAACCTATTATACTTGTCGATGCTTCTTGCTCAACAAAGGAAAGAAGTTAATAAATAAAAAA
>Ga0272412_1000409_pt1 | contig 12628 bp, 9 predicted proteins | sample WWTPWeurt_MetaT_FD_193540 | JGI IMG/M metagenome (GOLD analysis project Ga0272412, IMG submission 193540) | Metatranscriptome of activated sludge microbial communities from WWTP in Nijmegen, Gelderland, Netherland - WWTP Weurt (Metagenome... | ecosystem: Engineered > WWTP > Aerobic digester >...
AGAGGTCGAGAGTTCGATTCTCCTCAACGGCTCGAGAAAAAGTATTCGGTGAAATCCCGGAAAAAAAACAGCGGGTTAGTCCCGCTATTGGTGTAAAATAAAAGTTTAAAGAAAATAATATAAACAACTCAAACAATAGTTAACTATGGCTAAAGAAAATTTCGACCGCTCGAAACCACACGTAAACATTGGTACAATCGGTCACGTTGACCACGGTAAAACCACTTTGACCGCTGCCATCACTAAAGTATTGGCAGAAAAAGGGCTTTCAGAAGCACGTTCTTTTGATTCAATCGATTCGGCTCCTGAAGAGAGAGAGCGCGGTATCACCATCAACACAGCTCACGTTGAATACCAAACTCAGAATCGTCACTATGCACACGTTGACTGTCCGGGTCACGCTGACTATGTTAAAAACATGGTTACGGGAGCGGCTCAGATGGACGGTGCAATTCTGGTAGTTGCCGCCACAGACGGACCAATGCCACAAACCCGCGAGCATATTCTTTTAGCCCGTCAGGTAGGTGTTCCGCGTATCGTTGTTTTCATGAACAAAGTTGACATGGTTGACGATCCTGAATTGCTTGAGATCGTTGAAATGGAAATTCGCGAGCTTTTAAATAAATATGATTTCCCGGGTGACGAAATTCCAATTATCAAAGGTTCTGCCTTAGGTGGATTGAACGGAGACGCTAAATGGGTTGAGAAAATCATGGAACTGATGGAAGCGGTAGATACTTATATCCCAATTCCTCCACGTGCCGTTGATCTTCCTTTCCTTATGCCGGTAGAAGACGTATTCTCAATCACAGGTCGTGGTACAGTTGCTACAGGTCGTATTGAGCGCGGAGTAATCAACGTAGGTGACGGAGTTGAAATTATCGGTTTAGGTGCCGAGAAAATGACTTCAACCATCACCGGTGTTGAAATGTTCCGTAAACTTCTTGACCGTGGTGAAGCCGGTGATAATGCAGGTTTATTACTTCGTGGTATTGAAAAAAATGATATCCGCAGAGGTATGGTTATCTGTAAGCCGGGTTCAGTAACTCCGCACACCGAATTTAAAGCTGAGGTTTACGTATTGAGCAAAGAAGAAGGCGGACGTCATACTCCGTTCTTTAACAAATACCGTCCTCAGTTCTATTTCCGTACTACAGACGTTACAGGTGAAACTGTATTGCCTGAAGGAGTAGAAATGATTATGCCTGGTGATAACACAACCATCACCGTGAAACTGATCCAACCCATAGCTATGGAAAAAGGTCTTCGTTTCGCGATTCGTGAAGGTGGTCGTACCATTGGTGCAGGTCAGGTAACAGAGATTTTAAAATAATAAATAAATTAAACAGACCCGAATGGAACCGAGCACACCGGTTCCATTCGGTGTCTATAACCCACGGGTGTAGTTCAATGGTAGAATAGCGGTCTCCAAAACCGTTGATCTTGGTTCGAGCCCAGGCACCCGTGCTTAGCAACAGAAAATGGAAAAAGTAATAGCTTACCTTAAAAGTACCTCGGAGGAGTTGATGACAAAAGTGTCGTGGCCTACTTGGGAAGAGTTGCAAAGCAGTACTATCATTGTGATGGTGGCCTCGATTATTTTTGCGGGTGTTGTTTTTGTTATAGACTTTACCAGCAATTTTGCCATGGAGATTTTTTATAAATTTTTTGAAAATTAATACTGAAAAATCAACATGAGCGGGACTACACAAGATTTTAAATGGTACGTGGTGAGAGCCATAAGCGGGCAGGAAAAAAAGGTGAAGGCACATATTGAGGCCGAACTTGTGCGGGCGGGGCTTAGCAATTTTGTACCTCAGATTTTGATTCCGATGGAGAAAGTTTACCAAATTAAAAATGGTAAAAAAACTTCAAAGGAGCGTAGTTATTTCCCGGGCTACATTTTAATTCAGGCCGAATTGGTAGGAGAGGTGGCTCACACCATCGATTCGGTAAACGGGGTAGTTGGGTTTTTAGGAGGCAAAGGTGTTCCCTCCCCGCTCAGAATGTCGGAAGTAAACCGCATTTTGGGCAAAGTAGATGAAATTGCCGAGCATGGCGAAAGTATATCAGAGCCTTTTATTGTTGGAGAAACTGTAAAAGTAACTGATGGACCTTTCAGCGGCTTTAGCGGAGTAATTGAAGAAGTACACGAAGACAAAAAGAAACTAAAGGTGATGGTGAAAATTTTTGGCCGCAGAACACCTTTAGAATTGAACTTTATACAAGTAGAAAAAGAATAGCTTTATGGCAAAAGAAGTAACCGGATTTGTAAAACTACAAGTTAAAGGCGGAGCAGCTAATCCGGCTCCTCCTATCGGACCTGCATTGGGTTCAAAGGGTGTTAATATTATGGACTTCTGTAAGCAGTTCAATGCCCGAACACAAGATAAGACAGGCAAAATACTCCCGGTTGTAATTACCGTTTATAATGACAAATCATTTGACTTTGTAATAAAAACCCCACCGGTAGCTGCGCAACTCCTCGAGGTGTGCAAAATCCAAAAGGGCTCGCCAGAGTCTAATCGTAAAAAAGCAGGTCAGGTGACTTGGGATCAGGTGCGTACTATCGCTGAAGATAAAATGCCCGATTTGAACTGTTTCACTGTTGAATCAGCAATGAAAATGGTGGCAGGTACAGCTCGAAGCATGGGTATCGCAGTGACCGGAGATGCTCCCTGGTCTAAAAACTAAAAATTTTTAAGACGTTATCATGGCAACAATCAGTAAAAAAAGAAAAGTGGTGCTGACTAAGTACGATCGTACAAAGCAGTACAGCCTTAACGAGTCGGCAAAACTCGTAAAGGAACTCACCACTACCAAGTTTGATGCATCGGTAGATGTTGACATCCGTTTAGGTGTTGACCCCCGCAAATCAAACCAAATGGTACGCGGTGTGGTGGCTCTTCCGCACGGAACGGGCAAAACTAAAAAAGTACTCGTATTATGTACACCCGAAAAAGAAGCCGAAGCTAAAGAAGCCGGAGCTGATTTTGTAGGACTGGACGAGTACATCAAAAAAATAGAAGGCGGATGGACCGATGTAGATGTAATCGTTACCATGCCTGCTATTATGGCTAAACTAGGTAAACTTGGAAAGATTCTCGGACCTCGTAACCTGATGCCAAATCCTAAAACCGGAACTGTTACCACCGACATAGGCAAAGTTGTAAAAGAGGTAAAAGCGGGTAAAATTGACTTTAAAGTTGATAAAACCGGAATTATCCACGCTGCCATTGGCAAAGCTTCCTTCTCTCCGGAGAAAATCTACGAAAACGCAGTTGAATTAATTCAGGCCGTTGCGAAATTAAAACCTTCGTCAGCCAAAGGAACTTATTTCAAAAGTGTTTACATGTCAAGTACCATGAGCCCGAGTGTAAATGTTGACACGAAGACAATACCAGGAATCTAATCAATATGAAAAAGCAAGAAAAATACGATGTAGTTGCTGAGCTTACTGCTCATTTGAATAAAAGCAAATGCTTCTACATTACTGATACATCACAACTTTCCGCTGGAAAAACGAACGAATTGAGAAGAGTTATGTTTAAAGGCGGAGTGAAGATGACCGTTGCAAAAAATACACTTATCCGCAAGGCTCTGGAAAGTACCGGAGTTGATTACGGTCAAATGTATGGTTCACTCAAAGGCTCATCATCTATTCTGTTCTCCGAAGACTTCAAAGTCCCTGCTAAAATCATTAAAGAATTCAGAAAAGCAGGCGACAAGCCGGCACTGAAAGCAGCTTATGTGGAAAATGAAGTTTTCATTGGAGACAACCAGCTCGACACGCTGCTTGCACTTAAAACGAAAGACGAATTAGTAGGAGATATCATCGCCTTGTTGCAGTCGCCTGCCAAGAATGTTATTTCTGCACTTAAATCTTCCGGAGGAAAGCTTGCAGGTATCGTAAAAACACTCTCTGAAAAACCCGAGTAAAAAGAAATTTAATTGTTAACTATATAATACTTTACAAAAATGGCAGATTTAAAATCATTTGCTGAACAGTTGGTAAACTTGTCAGTAAAAGAAGTAAACGAGTTGGCTCAGATTCTTAAAGAAGAGTACGGCATTGAGCCTGCTGCTGCGGCTGTTGCTGCTGCTCCGGCTGCTGGTGGTGCTGCTGCTGCAGCTCCTGCTGAGCAAACTGAGTTCACCGTAATTCTAAAGAATGCAGGTGCTGGAAAACTCAACGTAGTAAAACTCGTTAAGGACCTTACCGGTCTTGGCTTGAAAGAGGCTAAAGAATTAGTTGACGGAGCTCCGAAAGCTGTAAAGGAAAATGTTTCTAAAGACGAAGCAAATACCTTGAAGGCTAAGCTTGAAGAAGCAGGAGCAGAAGTTGAACTCAAGTAGTCATACTACCCAAAGTTATTGTGAGTTGACCCCGGCTTTTGCCGTGGGTCAACTATGTATTTGTACCCGTTCCTTTTTCTTTTGTTCCTTCACATTTTAAATAAATAAATCGCTTGGCTAATAAGAATAACGTCACTGAAAGAATAAGTTTCGCATCAGTTGACAAGGTAATCGATTACCCGGATTTTCTTGATGTACAGGTTGAGTCGTTTCGCGAGTTTTTTCAGCTCGAAACCTCTTCTGAAAACAGAAAGAACGAAGGGCTTTTTAACGTATTTGCCGAAAACTTCCCAATCAGCGACTCAAGAAATATTTTCGTTCTTGAGTTTCTTGATTATTTCGTTGATCCGCCACGTTACACCATTGAAGAATGTATTGACCGGGGTTTAACCTACAGCGTTCCGCTTAAGGCTAAATTGCGTTTGTCATGTAACGATCCGGAGCACGAAGACTTTGAAACCATTGTGCAGGATGTGTATCTGGGAACCATCCCTTACATGTCGCCAAAAGGTACTTTTATTATCAATGGTGCCGAACGTATTATTGTATCTCAGCTTCACCGTTCGCCCGGAGTATTCTTCGGACAAACTTACCATACCAACGGAACCAAACTGTATTCGGCCCGTGTAATTCCTTTTAAAGGTTCATGGATTGAATTTGCAACGGATATCAATAACGTTATGTATGCGTATATTGACCGCAAGAAAAAATTCCCTGTTACCACCTTGTTGCGTGCTATCGGATACGAAACCGATAAAGATATTTTAAATCTGTTTGACCTTGCCGAAGAAATTAAAGTAAGTAAAGCCGGATTGAAAAAAGTGCTTGGCCGCAAATTAGCTGCCCGTGTTTTAAGAACCTGGGTTGAGGATTTTGTGGATGAGGATACAGGAGAAGTGGTTTCCATTGAGCGTAACGAAGTAATTATTGAACGCGATACCACACTTGAAGACGACCATATAGACATGATTGTGGATGCAGGTGTTAAAACCGTAATTCTTCACAAAGAAGAAGCTAATCACAATGATTTCGCCATTATTCTGAACACACTTCAGAAAGACACATCCAACTCGGGTAAAGAAGCGCTGGAGCATATCTACCGTCAGTTGCGTAATGCCGATCCACCGGATGAGGAAACAGCAAGAGGTATTCTTGAAAAATTGTTCTTTTCCGATAAACGTTATGACCTTGGTGAAGTAGGCCGTTACCGTATCAACCGCAAGTTAAACCGCGGTACCGATATGAGTGTGCGTATTCTTACCAAAGACGATATCATTGCCATCATTAAATACCTGATTGAGTTATTTAACTCACGTGCTGATGTGGACGATATTGACCATTTGTCGAACAGACGTGTGCGTACCGTTGGGGAACAATTGTATTCACAGTTTGGAGTAGGTTTGGCCCGTATGGCCCGTACCATTCGCGAGCGTATGAATATTCGCGACAACGAGGTATTTACTCCTGCCGATTTGATCAATGCCCGTACGTTAAGTTCGGTAATTAATTCTTTCTTCGGAACCAACCAGCTTTCACAATTCATGGATCAAACCAATCCGCTGGCCGAGATTACGCACAAACGCAGAATGTCGGCTCTCGGTCCCGGTGGTTTAAGTCGTGATCGTGCCGGTTTCGAGGTTCGTGACGTTCACTATACGCACTACGGTCGTTTGTGTACCATTGAAACTCCTGAAGGGCCGAATATCGGTTTGATTTCTTCTTTGTGTGTGCATGCCCGTATTAACGGAATGGGATTCATTGAAACTCCTTACCGTGCAGTAGTAGATGGTAAAGTGGTTGTTGATAAACCCGTGGTTTACCTGAGTGCCGAAGACGAGGATGGAAAAGTGATTGCTCAGGCAAATGCGCAGGTAGCTAAAGATGGAAATTTTGTTGATCAAAAAGTAAAAGCCCGTTTCGAAGGTGACTTCCCGATGGTGGATCCCGAGAAACTGGATTATATGGACGTAGCCCCGAACCAGATTGTATCAATTGCCGCATCTATGATTCCGTTTTTGGAGCATGATGATGCAAACCGTGCATTGATGGGTTCAAACATGCAGCGTCAGGCTGTGCCGCTTATTCGCCCGCAGGCTCCTATTGTAGGAACCGGACTGGAAGGAAAAGTAGCCCGCGACTCACGTGCACTTATTGTAGCCGAAGGAACCGGTGTGGTTGAGTTTGTAGATGCAAATGAAATCCGTGTGAAATATGAGCAAACCGAAAAAGATTTACTCGTTAATTTCAGCGGAAGTGTAAAATCATACCCGCTTACCAAGTTCAGAAGAACTAACCAGAATACCTGTCTTAATCAGCGCCCTGTGGTGAGCAAAGGACAGGCCGTGAAAAAAGGCGATGTATTGTGCGAAGGTCATGCTACCGATCAGGGTGAACTGGCATTGGGTCGTAACCTTAAAGTGGCTTTTATGCCATGGCAGGGATACAACTTTGAGGATGCGATTGTAATTTCTGAACGTGTAGCCAAAGAAGATTGGTTTACCTCTATTCATATCACCGAATACGAACTGGAAGTTCGCGACACAAAACGTGGCGAAGAAGAATTAACCAATGATATTCCTAACGTAAGTGAAGAAGCAACACGTAATCTTGACGAAAACGGATTGATTCGCGTAGGTGCCGAAGTTCACGAAGGGGATATTCTTATTGGAAAAATTACTCCTAAGGGCGAAACAGAACCTTCACCTGAAGAAAAATTGCTTCGTGCTATTTTTGGTGATAAAGCCGGTGACGTAAAAGATGCTTCCATGAAAGCACCACCGTCAACCTCGGGTATTATCATTGATAAAAAATTATTTGCCCGTACCAAAAAGGATAAAGCTACTAAAGGTGAAGAGAAAACCAAAGTGAGCAAAATTGAAGACGAACACAACAAAGCAATGGCAGCATTGAAAGGGGTGTTGGTTGATAAATTATTTACTGTGGTAAATGGTAAAACATCGCAGGGTGTTACCAATGTGTACAATGAAGAGCTGATTCCGAAAGGAACCAAGTTTACCCAAAAACAATTGATGGATATTGATTACACAAATATCAATGCCAACAACTGGACAACCGATAAAGAAAAGAATGATCTGATTAAAGAAATTCTTTCTAACTTCAAAGTAGCTGCCAACGATGTAATCGCTGATTACAAACGTAAGTTGTTTGCTATTCAGGTAGGAGATGAATTGCCTGCAGGTATTCTTAAACTTGCCAAGGTTTATATTGCCGACAAGCGTAAGCTTAAAGTAGGTGATAAGATGGCTGGTCGTCATGGTAACAAGGGTATTGTTGCACGTATTGTACGTGAAGAAGACATGCCTTTCCTTGAAGACGGAACTCCGGTTGATATCGTGCTGAATCCATTGGGTGTGCCTTCACGTATGAACCTCGGACAGATTTATGAAACCGTGTTGGGATGGGCCGGAAAAGAACTGGGAGTGAAATTCGCTACTCCTATTTTTGACGGAGCTTCAATTGAAGATATTGAAAAATATATGCATGAAGCTAAACTCCCTATTGACGGTGCCGTTTACCTGCACGATGGATTGACCGGAGAGCGTTTCCACCAGAAAACAACTGTAGGTATTATTTACATGTTGAAACTGGGGCACATGGTTGATGATAAAATGCACGCACGCTCTATCGGGCCATACTCACTCATTACCCAGCAGCCATTGGGCGGTAAAGCTCAGTTTGGTGGTCAGCGTTTTGGTGAGATGGAGGTTTGGGCACTCGAGGCATTCGGAGCATCAAACATTCTTCAGGAAATTCTTACCGTTAAGTCGGATGATATTGTGGGCCGCGCCAAAACGTATGAAGCCATTGTGAAAGGAGATAATATGCCTACACCTGGTATTCCTGAGTCGTTCAACGTGTTGGTTCACGAGTTAAGAGGATTAGGTCTTGAAATTACCATTGATTAATTAAGGAGGAGTATTACATGTCATTTAAAAAAGATATAAAATTAAAAAGCAACTTCACCAAGATTAAGATTAGTCTTGCTTCTCCTGAAACGATTCTGCAAAGATCGTACGGTGAGGTTACCAAACCCGAAACCATCAATTACCGTTCATACAAACCGGAAATGGGTGGTTTGTTCTGCGAGCGTATTTTTGGTCCGGTAAAGGATTTCGAATGCCATTGTGGTAAATACAAACGCATCCGTTACAAAGGGATTGTATGCGATCGTTGCGGGGTGGAGGTTACTGAGAAAAAAGTGCGCAGAGAACGCATGGGACATATCAATCTGGTTGTTCCTGTTGCGCATATCTGGTACTTCCGTTCATTGCCCAACAAAATAGGTTACCTGCTGGGTGTTCCTACCAAAAAGCTGGATATGGTGATTTACTACGAACGCTATATCGTTATTCAGCCCGGTATTAAAGCACAGGACGGAACCAATTACCTCGATTTATTAACTGAAGAGGAATACCTGGATATTCTGGACTCTTTACCAAAGGAGAATCAGTATCTGGATGATTCAGATCCTAATAAATTCGTTGCCAAAATGGGTGGCGATGCATTGTGGGATTTATTATCACGTACTAAACTTGACGACCTTTCATTCAGTTTACGTCATCAGGCTGCTAACGAAACTTCGCAGCAACGTAAAACCGAAGCGTTAAAACGCCTTAAGGTAATTGAAAGTTTCCGTTCGGCCAATGAGAAAGCTGAAAACCGTCCCGAGTGGATGGTAATCAAAATTCTTCCGGTTATTCCTCCTGAGTTGCGTCCGTTAGTTCCATTGGAAGGTGGCCGTTTTGCCACGTCCGATTTGAACGATCTTTACCGCAGGGTAATTATCCGTAACAATCGCTTAAAGCGTTTGATCGAAATTAAAGCGCCTGAGGTAATTTTACGTAACGAAAAACGTATGCTTCAGGAAGCGGTTGACTCGCTTTTGGATAATACCAGAAGAGTGAGCGCGGTGAAAACCGAAGGTAACCGTCCGTTAAAATCTTTGAGCGATATGCTTAAAGGTAAACAAGGTCGTTTCCGTCAAAACTTATTGGGTAAACGTGTTGACTACTCGGGTCGTTCGGTAATTGTAGTAGGGCCAACCCTTAAGTTACACGAGTGCGGTATTCCCAAAGGAATGGCTGCCGAGTTGTTCAAACCATTTATCATTCGTAAATTACTCGAAAGAGGTATTGTAAAAACGGTGAAGTCGGCTAAGAAATTAGTTGACCGTAAAGAAGCCGTTATATGGGATATTCTTGAAAATATTCTGAAAGGGCATCCTGTATTGCTTAACCGTGCTCCTACACTCCACAGGCTGGGTATTCAGGCCTTCCAGCCTAAGCTGATTGAAGGAAAAGCTATTCAGTTGCACCCTTTGGTGTGTACAGGTTTTAACGCTGACTTTGATGGTGACCAGATGGCGGTTCACGTACCGCTGGGTAACGCTGCTATTCTCGAAGCTCAAATGCTGATGCTGGCACCGCACAACGTACTCAACCCTGCCAATGGTACCCCTATCACTGTTCCTTCGCAGGACATGGTACTCGGATTGTACTATATCACCAAGGGGCGCAGAGGTATTGATACCCACAAAGCTTTGGGCGAAGGAACACGATTTTATTCGCCTGAGGAAGTAATCATTGCTTACAATGAAGGAAAGGTTGCCTTGCATTCTTTCATCAAAGTAAAAGTAGATGTGAAAAATGACAACGGTGAAATCGAAAACATATTATTCGAAACCACAGTGGGTCGAGTTATCTTCAACCAGGTTGTACCTAAAGGTCATGGTTTCATTAATGAAACATTGACTAAAAAGAACCTTCGCGATATTATCGGAGGAATTGTAAAACAATTTGGTACTGCAGTGACAGCCAAATTTCTTGATGATATCAAAGAACTTGGTTACCATAATGCGTTCAAAGGAGGTCTCTCATTCAACCTTTCAGACGTGCGCGTACCTGATGAAAAATTAAAATTCATTGGCGAAGCACAACAGGAAGTAGAAGAAATATGGAGTAACTACAATAATGGTTTTATCACCAACAACGAACGCTACAATCAGGTAATTGATATCTGGACTCGTGTTAACTCACGTATTTCGGATACACTGTTAAAGCAAATATCTTCCGACAGGCAAGGGTTCAATCCTATTTACATGATGCTCGACTCAGGTGCGCGTGGTTCTAAAGAACAAATTCGTCAGTTGGGCGGTATGAGGGGATTGATGGCCAAGCCTCAGAAAAACTTAAGCGGTGGTACAGGTGAGATTATCGAGAACCCGATTCTTTCCAACTTTAAAGAAGGTCTTTCGGTACTCGAATATTTTATCTCTACACACGGTGCCCGTAAGGGTCTTGCAGATACAGCTTTGAAAACAGCTGACGCAGGTTACCTTACCCGCAGGTTGCATGACGTGGCTCAGGACGTTGTTGTTTCGGAAGTAGATTGCGGAACCCTTCGCGGTATTCCAATCTCTGCTTTGAAAGATAATGAAGAGGTAGTTGAAAGTTTATATGAGCGTGTATTGGGGAGAGTTTCGCTGCACGACACGTACGATCCGATAACCGGAGACCTACTTGTTAAATCGGGCGAAGAAATTACCGAAGACATTGCTGATAAAATTGAAAATTCTGCTATTGAATCAATGGAAATTCGCTCGGCATTAACCTGCGAAACCAAATTTGGTATTTGCGCTAAATGTTACGGACGAAATCTTTCTACCGGCCGCATGGTGCAGGATGGGGAAGCCGTTGGTGTAATAGCAGCTCAGTCAATTGGTGAGCCGGGTACACAGCTTACTCTCCGTACCTTCCACGTGGGTGGTACTGCATCCAATATTGCTGCCGAGTCACAACTCACGGCTAAGTTTGGCGGTATTCTGGAGTTTGAAGAAGTGCGCAGCGTAGCATACAAATCGGATGACGGTGAAATACAAATTGTATTGGGACGTCAGGGCGAAGTGAAAATTCTTGATGAGAAAACCCGTGCGGTTATCATTACCGTGAATATTCCATACGGAGCCCACCTGATGGTGAAAGACGGACAGAAAGTGACCAAAGGCGATGTGCTTTGTTCATGGGATCCGTACAATGCGGTGATTCTTTCTGAATTTGCAGGTAAAGTTCAGTTCTCAAATATTATTGAGAGCATCACCTTCCGCGAGGAGAGTGACGAACAAACCGGCCACAAGGAAAAAGTAATTATTGAGAGTCGTGATAAAACACGTATCGCTTCTATCCAAATCGTTGATAAGAAGGGTGAGGTGCTTAAAGAGTACAACCTTCCTGTGGGAGCTCACCTTGCTGCCGAGGACAAAGAGGCTGTGGTAGCCGGACAAATTCTGGTGAAGATTCCGAGAACAATTGGAAAAACACGAGACATTACCGGTGGTTTACCCCGCGTTACCGAATTGTTCGAAGCACGTAATCCTTCAAACCCCGCTGTGGTTACCGAGATTGACGGGGTAGTTTCATTTGGTGGTATCAAACGTGGTAATCGCGAAATCATTATTGAATCACGCGATGGTCAGGTGAAAAAATACCTTGTTTCGCTTTCAAAACATATTCTGGTTCAGGAAAACGATTTCGTAAAAGCCGGAACACCATTGTCAGATGGTGCCATCAGTCCGCAGGATATTTTGCGTATTGAAGGTCCGCTTTCAGTACAGCGTTATATTACCAACGGAATTCAGGAAGTTTACCGTTTGCAGGGTGTAAAAATCAGCGATAAGCATATTGAGGTGATTGTGCGCCAAATGATGCAGAAGGTAGAAATTGAAGATCCGGGCGATACACGTTTCCTTGAAGGTGAAGCAGCCGATAAATTCGACTTTATTGAAGAAAACGACTGGATTTACGATAAGAAAGTAGTGACTGATGCAGGAGACTCAAATAACCTGAAAGCCGGACAAATAGTGAGTGTGCGCAAACTGCGTGACGAGAACTCGATGCTGAAACGCAAAGACCAGAAACTGGTTGAAGTGCGCGATGCGGTTCCTGCCACAGCCGGTGCCATGATACAGGGTATTACCCGTGCATCATTGGGTACACACAGCTTTATGAGTGCTGCCTCGTTCCAGGAAACTACCAAGGTGCTTAATGAAGCGGCCATCAATGGTAAAGTAGATGAGTTATTAGGTCTGAAGGAAAATGTGATCGTTGGTCACCTGATTCCTGCAGGTACCGGTAACCGCGCCTACGATAAATTGGTGGTAGGTTCGCGCGAAGAATACGATTCGCTCATGGCTTCAAAACAGGAAGCCTTAGAAACTGCCAAAGCCAACTAATAAAGGTTGTGTTATACGTGAAAC
>Ga0272412_1000410_pt1 | contig 12624 bp, 6 predicted proteins | sample WWTPWeurt_MetaT_FD_193540 | JGI IMG/M metagenome (GOLD analysis project Ga0272412, IMG submission 193540) | Metatranscriptome of activated sludge microbial communities from WWTP in Nijmegen, Gelderland, Netherland - WWTP Weurt (Metagenome... | ecosystem: Engineered > WWTP > Aerobic digester >...
CAGCGCCTGGCAACGCGCCTGCAACCAAGTGTTGAGTTCTCCTAAGGAGCCGAAGCGCAGCGTGCCCGCCTCCTGCCAGATGCGCCGCCGGCTGTCCTGCACGTTCTTCTCGACGACGCCTTTCTCCCAACCGGACGCGACGTTGCAGAAGTCGGCGTCGAACAGGTAGTGGGAGCACATCGCCGCAAACCGGGCATTGACCACCCGACCCTTGCCCTTCTTGACCTTGTCGACAGCCGTCTTCATGTTGTCGTAGATCCCGCGCCGGGGAATGCCCCCCAAGGCCGCAAAGCTGCGGGTGTGGGCGTCGAACAGCATTTCATGACCTTGCCCGGGGTAGGCCACCAGCACGAAGGCGCGGCTCGCGCAGAGCTTCAGGTGGGCAACCAGCAACTTGCGCCAGACGCCGGCGATCACCAGCCCTTCCTCGCTCCAGTCGAACTGGAAGGCTTCGCCCAGCGCAAACTTGAGCGGTACGAAGGCGCGGCAAGGCGCGTTCGCCCCGGCTTGTGCCCGCCAAGCCCGAATGAAGTCGGTAAGAACCGTGTAGCCGCCCGCATAACCTGCGCTCTGAAGTTCCGCGAACAGTGCCTTCGCGGTGCGTCGATCCCGTTTAGGCCGATGCGCATCGGCTTCGAGCGCTTGCGTCAATGTGGCCTGAAACGGCCCCAGCTTGCCTGGCATGGATTCACGGCGGTAGCGCGTCGAAGCCCCTTCCTGCGCCCGCAGCCACTTCTTGACCGTCGTGCGCGACAGGCCCGTGCGCCGTGCGATCTCTGAACGGGACAGCCCGTCCCGGTAATGCATCCTTCTAACCTTGCCCAACATTTCCATGGTGATCACCTCATTGCCTCTGCCTCAAAAAGAGGCAGGGAGGTTAAACACCCTGGTCAGTTTTCAACCGGAATCTACCCGCTTACATGGTCAGTTTTCGGCCGGCAACAACAGGCGCCTATTGAAATCACCCAGCAGCACTAGGTTGGGAGTCGTCTTGGCAACACCTTCAATCCAGTTTTCCAAAGGAAGAACCTGACGATTGAGCATGCGGCAGTGTTGATCATCGTCAGTCAGCACGCGCGCCGGAAAGCTGCCTGACTTCTTCAGGTTGGCGCAGGCGGATTTCAGGTGCACATTCATGAATGTAATCTTCTGCCCGCCCACTGCGAGTTCAAGTCCCAAGCCCGGACGAAGCCTGCGCAACGACGTAGGGTCCTTGGGTTTCTCCGCGATCGCAAGACCGTTCTCCGTAACGCATCTTCCGCCAGCCGGTGCTAGGGACTTGAGCCATGCGAATCCGACGGTCTGAAAGGCGTTATGCTCTGCAACGCACACCTCGAAGTTGTCGGCGTGCTTGCCCAGCACCGCACGGATGACCTCTTCCGACTTGACCTCTTGGAAGGCAATGACCCCGATGGCCTGTGTGTCAATCAGCAGCTCTACGGTCGATCGAAGTCCAGCCAGCTTTTCCGTATAGATGGCTGGGCTGCCCGATGCCTTCCACTTCGTGGCTGTCAATCCATATGCGTTGCAGGGTGCAACCATCTGCCCTTGGGCCGCGCCACCGCTCGCGCTATCGAATGCGGCATGGCAGCGCTGTGCGCGCTCAAGTTCCCCTTGCGTGGGCTCCGCTTTTCCGCTGGTTGGTTTGGCCCGGGTATCGCACCATGCTACGGCGGGTGATGTGCATACCTTGATGTGGGCTGCGAAGTCGGCTTCTCTCCCCGCCCATGCCATGTTGAAGGACGCAACTCCAATGGAGGCTGCGATTGATGTGCTGCAAAAGGCCGTTACCGCTACGGACACCGCTACTCGCAGAACTTGCTTCATCTTTCCCCCCGAAACATTACGATTGATTCTGAATGGTTACGTCAAAACCAAGCGCGTCTCCAGCGTCCGACGACTGTGCGCTGACGGTTGCAAACCATCCTTGGCCGCGGCGCCCGAGCACTGGCGCACGTTAGCCCTCCGCTGAGAGCCAAGTCATGCTGTGCTTAGCCCCCCCCCACCTCGGCAGGTCCGCTCGCCTCAGCCGCTGGCCGACTACTCGCCAAACTCTATTTCCTTCGCCCACCCCGGAAAGTCCACGAAGGGATTTCGGTTACCTTGCAGCGCGTGGATCGCAACATTGCGGTGGCGCTCCCACTCATCCGGCGGGAACTCTTCGTGCCAACGCAGTAAATTCCGCAGACGATCGCCGATATATCGCTGGCCAACATAGCGTGGATAACGTACGACGAAGTACAGCGTCGCGCGGGCCACCGCTCCTTTTCCACCCTTGGGCTCAAACAGGTCATTCTCCAGCCGTCCGCAGTCTTCCATCGTGCGCTCAAGCTCGTGCGTGGAGTACGGGTAGTTAGATCGGAAGCTGTTGCACCTCGAATCGCAGGCGAAGAGGTGATGGAGATCGCCGCGCATCGGTGATGCCTTGCCAAACCAGCTCTGTGGCACGACATGTTCGCAGTTGTACTTGAATTGCGCCTCAAGCTCTGCCTCAAGCTCAACGGACTCGACCCCACCGCGTTCGGCCCTTAGCGATTCCAGTGCGTGAATCCGCAGTCGGTCCATCTCTAGGTCATGCTCGATGTAGGCCTCTGGTGTGGACTCCGTCTCAGAGTATATGCTCCGCAGGTTTCCGCTCGGCTGTAGGTCGACCCAGGGATAGACGTACTGAGACGGGTTGTAAGCAAGCTGTGTCTTGTGCGTTTCGGTAAGAAGGGCGCGCAGCTTTGACCCAAAGCCCGAGACCGTTGGCTTTAGCTCTCCCCAGTATGCTTGGCGCAGCACTGTATCTGCATCGCTTTCATAGTAGGACCGCTTCTCCAGCACAAGCTTCATCGCCTCTTCGGCAGAGTCCACAGTGAGACGCCGATCCCGCAGGCCACGCAGCAGGCGTTGAGTTTCCTCCTCGGAAAGGTCACCACCATTGTCGGTCCTGACTTCGGCCCCGCCTGTCAGACGCATCAGGATTGGTCGATGGTCAGATACATCGAGAAACCGGTCGATGCTGCGATCGAGCGCGACGATCACGAAACCATCCCTAGCTTCGGCCGCGAGGTTGCCCGACACGAAGATGTGGTCGATCAGCGATTTGTACGGATCTTTCACATAAGTGATCTGCTGTTCGTTTGCATCGTGAGCCGAAAGCGCAGTCAATCCACTCTGAACGAGCGCGTCGAGATCGCCAGAGCCAAGCGTCGCGTTGAAGTCACCTCCGATGACCCATTCGCCAGGTGTTTGCTCGATTTTAGCGACTTCAGCGATTGCCTCGGCAATCAACCGTGAAGCCATCTGACGTCGAACGCTGCCTTCGTTCTTCGCCTTCAAGTGCACAGGAACTAGGTTCAACTTGACCGTTCCCTGCGGAAGCTCTGTCTTGATTTCGTAGCGTGCCGGATAGCGATCGAACACCTTGCCATGGACCGTCTCCAGCCCCAGTTCGTTGAATTGCCTACTGTCGACTTGGAACCAGCGGTGCACTTGCGCAGGCCATTCCTTTCGCACAACCGAGACGGTCTTTTTGTTCCAAAGGACTGTTGTGATCTGCAGTTCCGACGATGCATCCTGGCTTGCCAGGACGCCCCAGGTTCCGCCATAGTTGGCGGTTAGGTGATCGGCCAGCGCCTGTGTCGCTTCTTCGCTGGACTCCACAAACACCCACACGTCGAGATTCATCTCGACAACAACTCGGGCAACGGGGTCGAGCTTGTCCCGCCAACGCTTGTTGAACCACTCGACGTTCCAGAAGCCGATATCCAAATCCTGGCTTTCGCCCTCATACGCATCTACGACGCGCTCGAGCCCGCCAGAAGCTAGATTTACTTTACGCCCGAGGGAACCGAAGAACCCCATCAGCTCATCCGTGCCAAGGAACAGCTTCAGCAGTTCCTTGGCGCTCGAATCACCACGTTGAGCATCCTGCTCAATGGCGCTGGCAATCGCCGAAAACTTGATGCCCTCATTCGACAAATTCTTGGAGGCGTGATGTAGTGCCACAAGCTCCCAAGCATCGTTGTAGACCGGAGAGCCGGAGCTGCCGGGCTCCGTATCCGATTCGTAGTGAATGACCTGGGAGTTCTGAAAGACGACCCTGTTTTCCCGAAGGGCCACCTCCTTCATCCGGCCGCTCGGATGCTGAACGATGTTCAGCTTGTCTTGGTCGCCAGCAGCAAACGACTGACGCAATAGCGGGCTCACCCCAAAAGTGGTGCCCGGCTCGCCTTGAACTGCTACAAACGTGACATCAAGTCCGCCTTGGCCGCCTGCCGTCACGACGGGACTGGTCCAGAACAGAAGATCGGGACGCAACGGAAAGGTTGCAACGTTCTTGATCCTGCCATCAGGAGTCGCAGCGAAGTCAAATAGAGCCCGGCAGCGACTTGCGACATCTCGGCTGTTGATCACATGGTGGTTGGTGCACAGGATACCCGGAGCCACAAGGAAGCCCGTTCCACTCCAGGCGCTGCTCCTGCCCTCGTAATCAACTCCCGACGCGTCAATCTTGCAGGCTGAACGAGTGCGAGCCGCACCCTCTTCAAGCCAGAAGGCAGGAACGAGATCATTGGAGCCGACTTGTTGCTCAAGCTGTCCACGTTGGGCAAACATCGTGCTTGCAGTCGCCGGTAGCGCATCAAAGCTCATGCAGCTAATCCGACGACGCGTCCTGTTCGCTTCGATTTGCCCCGGATACAACGCAATCTTTGTCAAACCCCAGTCCATCGAAGGTGGCACGAGTTCGTGGGAGGAGGCTGCGCCGATGACGACCTCGGCTTTGCGCTTGGTGGCAGCCTCAGCCGAGTTCTCGATCTCAACTGCGAAGGCCGTAGCCTCAGCTGCTATTTCAGGAGAACCTTCACTCGCAGCCTGAGGAGAACGATCCACGGCCCAAGTCTGCTCGGCCGACAGATCGTCACGTATATTGCTCACCATATGCACCTCCCAGTCGAGCGTCGTTGTGCGAAATGAAAATGCCGTCTTCCCGTGGGTAGGTAGCGGCTATCAACTCAATTGTTCTAGTCTTACTCGATTGTCGTAGTTGTAAAGTTCTCTTTTCCCCGTTGTCGTTGCTCGAAGTTCATCAGCGACATGGACTGCGTTGTAAGGCCCCGGTCACGTGACTGCCGTTGGCCAACCGCTCTCGTGTCCGTTGCATCTGAACCCATCAGGCCGCTCCGAGGCAGGCGAATGGCAGACCGTGGCACGCGGCTGTCACAGCAAGCCCGTTTTGGGACGAGCAGGCCGAAGGTCTACAATACGGGCCTGTTGGCTAGGTTGCTCCAGAAATTTGTGAGACTGTCAATACCCCCAAACGCGGCGCTCCAGATGGTCGCGTCGCAGACCAACACGTGCCCGCGACGCTCGCCCACTGGTGGTGCCCATAACAATGCATTGAAATGTGTGTTGCCTGCGGCGACAAACGGATGGGGCTCGCTCTCGGGGCTAACAAGCTGGCGGGCGAGCACGCGGTACGAAGCGACCCCAGGGCCGACAGGCTGGAGGTGCGGCAAATGCGGGTGCGCATTGAAGCTTCTTACCGGGAGGCTGTGATCGCCCCCAAGGAATTGCTCCGCATCGAGCTCCTTGGCCACATCAAGCGACGTCGGCTGCCCATCCGAGCGGTTAGCAGGCCGCAGACCGTAGATGTTCACGACGGGCAAGTCGAGCGCGGCTAGAACAGCGCGCGCGTAGCAACCGAGCCGCTGCACGCCCGGCACTAACGAATCGCCGTGATGCCGGTGCTCTTGGATGCGTCGTTGGAAGATTTCGCCTTCGTCGCACTCATCGTCGTCATCCTCGTCGCCGCCGATGTAGTGATGCGGGCAGACTACAAGGATGGAATCCTCCCGCGCGAGGAAAGCGCGGAGCGCAGCGACATCCTGGGCGCTCGGCGCCAGCTCGGCGCTGAAGTGGTCGAGGCTGACAATAATGACGGTATGCGGGTTGTCGACGAGCGCCTCGCGTAGTGAGTGGGCCGTTCCATCGAAATCACGACCAGCCAGGATGCTCGGCTCGACACCGGTCTCCTTTGCAATGATCTGCCGAAATGTGACAAAGTCGCCCTCTACGACGCGGTCGAGGAAGCCTGCGATACCCTGTTCGCCGCCCTTAAAGCGCTGTAGGCTCGGCCAAGCGGCGCGGCGCAATTCGTAGAGCGTGGGAAAGCGATTGTTGAGCTTGTTGAGCGGCCTACCAGCCTCGTCCTGCTTGTCCCATGCAAAGTAGAGAGCGAACTTGCGGTTCGATGGCATCTCAGTAACCCCACGAGGAAGCCTTGTTCACAACGCCATAAGCGGCCATTGCCGCGCGCCTGAGTGCGGCTTCGAGCGTATCTAGGAAATCTGCCCCTGTTCCATCTGCGCCCGTTTCCGTCACCCACGGGTCCATGACGACCGAGCGAAGAACGGTAATATGTTCAACACCCGCTAGGTCGTTGATCCCGAGCCGGGCGGCGTAGTCATCGAAAAAGGCGTTCCCGTAGGCTTTTCGCTCGAAGTTGGTCGTGCTCACGATCATGTCTTGGCCGTAGATGTCGGCGAACGGCTTGAGGCTAAGCTCGCGGTACATTGTTTCGTTGAAGAGGTTGGCAAGGTGGAGGTTGGTGTTCGGCTCACCCGTTCGGAATCGAAAGTTGAACGCATAAGCCAGGATGTTCAGGTCAGGGCCGACCGCACACACGTGCTTGTCGAAATCTTCGGGAGCGGGCCCACTAGGACGGCTCAGGTGCTGTAGTAGGTACGCTACCTTTGCTCGCTCGTCGTCGCCGGGAGTCGAGGCCGGAACGCGAGGCAGGGGAACAGCATAGAACAGCTGGTCGCGTCCAATCTCCAGCAGGCGTGCGTACAACCGCTTACAGCTGTAAAGAGCTCGGCCGAGAATGTACCCGTACCCGCTCTTTGAAGGCCGGATGACGCGGTGGCTGAGGTAGATCGCGGATACTGCCGCTCCAGGCTTCGACCCCTCGACGCCATAGATGCCGACTGTCGGCTCGGCCTCGCCGTGGTAGACAACCGGCGCGGCGAAAGTCACCAAGCTGCGCATGCGAGAGTTGCGGTAGCAAAGGGCGCCGGCCGGGTACGGGATGTACCCTGACTTGTGTGGGTCGACCGTGATCGAGTCGGCTTGGCCGAGCGCGCGGTACTGCTCCTTGCAGTAATCGGAAAGCGCTGAGTGCTGCACTGGTGCGATCTCGCCGAAGCCTGCAGCGGGCTCGGGCATGTCAAAATCCGGCCGTTCGACCGACGCATGGTAGCCGCCGAACGCACCGTCGGCATGCACCGCAAAGTCGATTCCGTGCGACTCTCGGAGCTCGTTGCGCAACGCGAGTACCGCGGCAAGCGGGTCGACCGAGCTTTCCTCGGTCGACCCCATGACCGCGACGACCATGAGCACGGGCCGCCGCTCGTTGGCGCACTCGACGAGCTTTTTCCGGAGGTCGGCAACGTCGAGGCGGGCATCGGCGTCGACGCTCACGTCGCGGAGATTGGACGAGCCGATGCCAGCAAGCGCGGCCGCTTTCGGAAACGAGTAGTGCTTAGTGCCCGGCACGAAGATGACGGGAGTCCTGACGCCCGAAGTCATCCGCTCGCTGAAGCTTTGGTAACCTAGCGTCTGGAGCGAGTAGGGCGCTACGGCGTCTGAGACGAGCTTGGCACCCTCTAACTCGTCGAGATCGAGGGCTTTTGCAACTGCACCCGGCAGGCCGAGGATCTCGTCCACGCGAAGGTTCAGCGCCGGCCAATCATCTAAGCCAAGCAGCGGCACCGGGTTGTCGCAACCGGCCGGGGTGACAGTCACCTGATCGCGCGCGCGGGCCAGTCGCCCGTCGTCCGCGAGTGCCGCGCGCAGCGCGAGCGAATAGAACTTGAGGTTGCGCGCCGCCCAGACGGCCTCAATGTTGGCGACGGTGCCGTCGCAGGTGATATGGCCCCACGGAGGCACTGCTCTTGCTGGCACGTCTTGATCAAGCCCAGGCACCTGATAGCCGAGCATGCGGCATAGGTCGTCCCCGACGAGTCCTTCGAGGATAGTCGTAGCCGTTGACCCCTCGAACGCGACGTTGTTCGGGTTGTACAGCATCGCAGCAAAGTAGCCGAGGATGCCGGGGAGCGTGGTCTCCCAGTTCATGTGCCCCTGATATCGCATTGAGAAGAAGGGCACCGACTTCTTGAGGAAGGCGAGCAGGCCGGTAAATCCCTGTTCAAGGCGATTGAGCCCGTCTAGGTATTCCGGCGAACGCTTGATCACTTCGGTGATGTGGGAAGGATCCTCGGGATGGAAGTTCCGGCGCCAGTAGACTTGGTCGCGCACGGCCTCGACGACAAGGCGTTCAAGTAAGTCAGCATTCTCGCCACGCGGGCCGAGGAACCACGCTTCGACTGCGCGGCTCCCCTTGCCGGCGAGCGTGGCAAATGAGTGGAACTCCTCGACCCCGCGACCCGTAAATGAGCGCGGACTCGGCGTACCTTCGGCGCGTAACATCGCTTAGTCCTCCCACCCGTCGGGGGGCAGTTGCGTTCCACCCCGACATCCGCTGAAACTCGCATTCGGGCAACTAGCGTCGAAGCCCATCCCGAACCTAGCGAACGCTTGCCAAGCCGCACGCTTGACGTTGTAGTACTCGGTGTCGGTCAAGCGACTACCCTTTATCGCCGCGAACGCACGCAGGATTGCATTGCGTGCGACGAGGAACGAGGGGTTCTTCGGCGTCAGCTTTAGGCCGTCGACGACCGCCTGCCATGTGACTTGGAAGCCGCGCTCCTTGTCTCCGAGCGCAGCGACCACGGCACGGTTCAGCTGCATCAGGGTAGCGCACCAGATCTCGCCGACATCGTGGACCTCCCGATAGCTGAGGCTGCCATTGTCGGGGCCGAGCACCTCTCCTTCGCCCTTGCCGATATCACCGAAGGTGCCGGGATAGTTTTCGTCATAGGGCCGCTGGCGGATGCCTTGCGCCCTCTTCGTCACGTAGGTGCCGGTCACCACGCGCTCGTTTTGCCGTGAGAAGTTGATGATTGTCAGGGCGAAGAAGTCGCTCCAGCCCTCGCCCATCGCAACCGATTGGTCTTCGTTGAGTCCCTGTGCGTCACGCAAGCCACCGACCAGGCGATTCGTCACGCCATGCACGAATTCGTGGAACACAACATCGGCATCATTTGCCGTATGACGCCCCGTCCCCTCGACCATTCCCATGTTCATCACAGCGAATACCCCATCGGCGCGCGTTGCCATATTGGCCGTGCCGTATACCGAACGCGGATGCGCGAAGGCGTGGACAGGGTCTGCCCCGTGGCCCTGGCCCGTGACATTGGTGGTCTGGAAATTTCCGGACTCCTCCGTGAAACCGAGCAACAGGAAGAAGTCGTGCATGTAGTTGCAGAAAAAGAAGATGTTCGTGATGTACTGCTCGGGCGTGCCATCTACCTCGTCGAACTCGCCTCCGGCGTCCGTGGCGGCAATCTCCAATGGCCGCCGGGTCGATCCGTTGAAGGCGCGTACATTGTTGCCCTCGGTCGAGATGCGCCCGTCGCGGACCTCCGTCCAGGGAAGCGGGAATCCGGGAGGCATGCCCACCGTAGGGACGGGGATCGGGTAAACCTCTGCCGCAAGCGGGAAGTCCACCCGGACGAACTGTCCCTCATCCGGGTTGTGCGTGAAGACCTTGCCGCCGATTGCCGCGCTGGTCATATCCCGGGCATAGAGAATCTCCGGCGCGTTGGGGTTCTTCGTCAGCGCGTCGGCCTCGACGAAGATCAGGAACTGGGCCGCGTAGAATTCGCGGGCGAGTACAAAGCGCCAAGTTAGCCTCGTGTGGTCGCCCATATAGAGGTAGCAGAGCGACGCGGTGGCGATGTCCTCGAACGGTCCATTGTCAAAAGCCGTCGCCTTCGAGGCGCGGATCTCCTGGCCAGTCCGGACCGCGGTCCACTGCGAAAGGTCGAGAGCGGGCAGTTCGAACGATTGTCCGAGGGCGTCCATCTTGCTCCTTGTCTTCGCGGCCTCGATAGCGGCGACGCGTAGCGCGACCTCCGGCACGATCACTGCCTTGGTCGGTAGGCTCGTCTCGAGCGACACCGTATCGCCCGAGATGCGATCGACGGCGCCGTCGGGCTTGAACCAAACCTTCGGCTCCATGCCCCATACCTCAATGCCGTTGAGCGTCTGCTGAAGGCTCACGATCCGCATTCCGGCGGAGGTCGTTGTGACCTTCGGATCCGCCTCGAACTCGGCTGGAGCCCCCGTCTCGAAGCCGATAGCTCTCGAAACGGAGCGCAGGTAATCCTTGGCCGCAGCGACAAGGTCGCCGTCGGTGACGAGCGATTCCAGCGCAAAAGGCGAGATGGCGCGTTCGGCCCTCAGCTCGTTCAGGTGGCCGGTGAAGGCGTTGGCGTTGCCGTGTCCGGCCTTGACGGTATGTCCGACGTCTGCCGACACGGCGGCCATGGCGTTGAAAAACCGGTTGGTCCCCCCCGTCTCAGTCAGGCGGTCGTAGTGAAGGTTTCGCCTATCTACAATGATTTGGCTCATCACGCAAACCTCGGTAATGTTCGTTCAAACGCCCGCGAGCGTCAGGGCCGCCGCTGCAACCGCGCGTGCGATTTCGGCGGCGTAGGTGGTGTTATGGTCCCTGTCGTTGAGCGTGTCGCCGGGTAGGTGGTACTGCCTGGTGCCACTGGCGGGCTCGGTGTCGGCAAAAAAGTTTTCGGAGACGGCGACGGCAGCCCATCCGCGCTCATGGAAGCTCGCGTGGTCGCTGCGCCCAGCCGCAGGATCCGTCGGCCCCGTGATCCTCTCGACATCGAAGCTCGGGGCTACCGCCCTGACCGCCCGCGCGACGACGTCGCCGAGCGCGTTCGAGGCCCCGACTACCGCTCCCTCCACGGTCGACCCGGCGTGAATCTCGACCTTGCGTGTGCCGCCTTGGTAGCCTCCGATCATGTCCATCTGGAGCACGGCGGCGATCCGATCTCCGGCCCCAGCCGCCGCGCGCGCATAGGCCTTGCTGCCCACCAAACCCTGCTCCTCAGCGTTAAAAAGAACGAAGCGGAGGGTGCGCGTCGGCGTGCACCCCGCGTCGGCGAGCGAGCGGACGCATTCTGCCGCGGCCAAGACGGCCGCCATGCCGCTCGCGTCGTCGTCGGCCCCGGGTGCCGGGTCAATCGCCGGATCGTATCGGCGCGGCAAGCCGTTCGGGCCGACGTACTCGCCGCCGGCCGCCGTCGAGTCGAGGTGCGCGGTGATGAGGACAGCAGCATCCGAGCCGGCGACCGAGTACTCGGCCTCGACGTTCGCGAGACGCTTACCGCGGAAGGAAAATTCGTGGAGCTTCACTGCCAACTCGAGCTCCTGAAAGCGACGAGCGAGCGCATCGACAACGAGCATGTTGTACTCGCTGCCTACATCGCGGCTGCGGACCTTGAGCGGCATGTCGTCGACTAGCGGAGTGACTCCAGAGAGGCGTGCGATGTGGGTGCGGATCCCTGCGGAGGTGATCGACTGCCGCACTGCGTCGACCACTTTATCGGACGGCCCACCCGACGCGAACCCTGAGACGAATCCCGCAGCCTGCGACTCGCCTGGGCGCGAAAGCAGCGCGGGGTCCGCCATCAGGCGCTCGGTGTGCCCATGTTTGGCGCCCGGGATATGCAATTCTTCGACGTGAGTGCCTGCTTCCGCGGCAATGTAGACGCCGCCGGGTCCCGGGCCTAGCGGGATGACGGTCCTGGTGAATCCGGCCAGCTCTTGCGAAATGAAGGCAAATGCTGCCGCGGCGCGCATGCGCGCCTTGATCTTCGCCTCGTCTTGGGGCGCTGCGCCCGCGAAGGAGGGGGGAGTGATGAGCGCGCGGTCGTCGCGTAGTAAATAGGCCGATGTCTCGTCGACGGCGGCGCGCAGATCGACCATGAAACTGGCCTGCTCAAGCGCGGTTACGCCGCGCGCGGTCGCCATTGCGAGGGCTGAGCGCTCGGTCGGAACGTGCACTGGAACCACCTCATTGGCATTGGCCACCGCCTCCAGCTCGGCAAGGCTGCTGTTCGGGGGCACGTCTATTCGGACCCAGAAGACGGGACGATTTTCGATGGCTGCAAGAGCAAAAATGGGGTGCGGAGCGGCCCGCAAACCTGCGTCGCGCGCGGCCCTTCGCTCATTGGCATCTTCGCCAACGAAGACACAATCGTTGGCGGCGGCAGCCCCGCTAGCGGCGGCGGAATCGAAAATCGTTCGGTCGTTCTTTGAGCCCCAGTGCACGAGTTCGGTTTCGGTAAAGTACGAGCTGAAGGACGCAGCAAGGGCGGCGGCTGCACGTGCCCGAGCGGCATCTCCCTCGCCCGGGTAGGAAATGATGCCTTTGCGCACCCCTGCGAGCCCGTCAAGCACCTCAAAAACGCGGGCCCGAGGATGGAAGACGATCAAACCATCAGCGGTGACCTTCACGTCGGCGATGGTTGCCCCAATATCGAAGAAAAGAATCGTCATCCCGATCTACCTCCGTGAAGCAGCGAAAGCTTTGAGGTTGACTGCTATCTGCGAACGATGCAGTCAGTGGATTTCATAGCCATGGCTCTAGCTTGCTAACCCAAGGGTAAAGAAATCGCGCTAGCCCCTTAGTGCTAGCATGCAGATTGAGCA
>Ga0272412_1000411_pt1 | contig 12620 bp, 9 predicted proteins | sample WWTPWeurt_MetaT_FD_193540 | JGI IMG/M metagenome (GOLD analysis project Ga0272412, IMG submission 193540) | Metatranscriptome of activated sludge microbial communities from WWTP in Nijmegen, Gelderland, Netherland - WWTP Weurt (Metagenome... | ecosystem: Engineered > WWTP > Aerobic digester >...
TATAGTGTTTTTAATACAATGGATGATCGAGATATGCATTTACAAACGTTTTCTTTTAAAGATATTCCAGCATTCATATCTCATTTTTCTTTATTAATGTCGCACCCAGCATCACTGCCTAGATATAGAATTGTTGGTTTTGAATTTATGTGTAATTACAAACAATTTAATATACAATCAGAATTAAGATACAACCATGCCGTATGGAAAGATTACGACAATGAATGTTATACAAGTTTTTACCTACAATCATCTTATTTTATGACTGGCGAAAAAAGAATTTACGATTTCAAAAATGGAGCAACATTAAATCCTTCACCAATTTCAAAGTTTGGGGCTTTTGAAATTGCTTTTAGATATAATTATGTAAATATAACAAATGAAGGCTCTCTTTTAATGGGCGTGAGCAGACTTGATGGAAAGAAAAATTCCTATATTTTAGGTTTAAACTGGTTTGTTAATAATAAATTTAGATTACAATTAAATTATTCTTACGAAGATTACAAATATAAAACTATGAATGATCGTTGGGTTTCTGCTATTGGTTTAAGAACACAACTTGAATTCTAAAAAATTTTATTAGGGGTTTTTATGTTTAATAGTTACATTAGGTCAATGTCTTTATTTTTAATTCTTTTTCTTTTTTCTAATTCTTCATATGCTGATGAACAACCTATTAATTCTAAACTAGGAAGATGTATTACTTGTCATACAATAACCGGTAATAGTACAACAACAATATGGCCAAAATTAGCAGAACAACATTCTAATTACATGTTAAAACAACTTTTAGAATTTAAAAAAGGGAAAGATGGAGAAAGATATGATCCTACAATGTTTGGAATGATGCAAGGAATAACAGAAAGTGACATGTTGGAATTATCTGAACATTTTTCCAACCAGATTCTAGAAAAGAAGAAAACAAAAGTGAATAAAAAAGACTTTGAAGCAGGAAAAACTATATATTTATTTGGTGATAGAGATAGCAATTTGTCGGCTTGTGTTGGATGTCATGGTATAGATGGAACTGGTAATAAATTAGCTAATTTTCCAAGTCTTAGATGGCAACATAAAGATTATATTATTATTCAATTAAAAAAATTTAAAACACATGATAGATCTAATGATATAAATAGCATAATGCGTGATATAGCTGGAAATATGTCTGAACAACAAATGAATTTTGTTGCATCTTATATTTCTGTTATGAAATAATTTTAATATTAAATAACCTTTTATATACTTAAATAATATATATTGATTTTTTTTCGTTTTTAAATTAACCTTATACGAGATTTATTTTGGAGTTAAATCGTATGACTTACTCTTTACAAGATTGGTCTCCTGAAGATGAGAACTATTGGAATAAAAAAGGGAAATATATAGCTAATAGAAATTTAATAACTTCGATTCCTTGTTTATTCTTAGCTTTTGCTGTTTGGTTTATTTGGTCTGCTGTTGCTGTTAATCTGAATAATATTGGATTTTCTTTTACAACAGACCAGTTATTTACTTTAGCAGCCGTACCAGGACTTACAGGGGCTACTTTGAGAGTTTTTTATTCTTTTTGTGTCCCTATTTTTGGTGGTAGGAACTGGACAGTTTTTTCAACTTCTACATTATTAATACCTTCAATTGGAATTGGTTTAGCAGTTCAAAATCTAGATACTAGTTATAATACTATGTTACTTCTTGCTGCTTTTTGTGGCTTTGGCGGTGGCAATTTTTCATCATCTATGGCAAATATAAGTTTTTTTTATCCAAAAAAAAGACAAGGGCTAGCATTAGGACTTAACGCAGGTCTGGGTAATTTAGGTGTTAGTGCGTTACAATTTACTGTTCCATTAATTGTAGGATTTGGATTTTTTGAATTCATAACTGGTTCTTGCCAAGAATTAACATTAAATAGTGGAATGACTAAAAAAATTTGGTTACAAAATGCTGCTTTTTTTTGGATAATTCCAGTCTTATTAGCTACAGTTAGTTCATTTTTTTTTATGGACAATCTTCCAACCGCTAAAAGCTCTTTATCAGATCAATTAGTAATATTCAAAAAAAAGCATATGTATTTAACAACATGGTTATATATAATGTCTTTCGGTTCTTTTATAGGTTATTCAGCTGCTTTCCCTCTTTTAATAAAAATTGAATTTCCTGGAATAGATCCCTTAAAATATGCTTTTTTGGGTCCAATGTGTGGAGCATTAATAAGACCTATTGGTGGCTGGATTTCAGATAAAGTTAAAAGCGGGGCTTTGATAACTTTTATAGATTTAATTGTTATGATCTTATCAGTAATAGCAGTTTTAATTTTTATTTCACCTGCAAATAAAAGTTTTTTAGGTTTTTTTATATCTTTTATAATACTTTTTATAACGACAGGCGTTGCAAATGGATCAGTTTTTCAAATGATACCTATGATTTTTGTTCCAAAAGAATCTGCAGCTGTTTTAGGATTTAGTGCTGCAATAGCTGCTTATGGCGCTTTTTTAATCCCTAAATCGTTTGGAATGTCTATTAACTTTACAGGAAGTCCAAAATTAGCTTTATCATTTTTTATATTGTATTATTTTTCATGTATGTTTATTACTTGGTGGTATTATTTAAGAAAAAACGCAGAAATTAAGTGCTAAAATTTTTTAGAAGGAAGATATATCTATGAAACAATTTTTTTCACGTCTTAGTTTTTTTAAAAAAATTAAAGAAGTTTATTCAGATAAACATGGAATTATAACAAATGAAGACAGATCTTGGGAAGAGTGTTATAGAAAAAGATGGCAACACGATAAAATAGTAAGATCTACACATGGTGTAAATTGTACTGGTTCATGTAGTTGGAAAATTTATGTAAAAAATGGAATAATTACTTGGGAAACTCAACAAACTGACTATCCAAGAACTAGACCTGGCGTACCAAACCATGAGCCAAGGGGATGTCAAAGAGGGGCAAGTTATTCTTGGTATATTTATAGTTCAGCAAGGTTAAAATACCCTTTAATACGAAGTAGTTTATTGATTTTGTGGAATCTTGCTAAAGAAAAATATGAAAATCCAGTTGAAGCTTGGGCTTATATTCAAAACAGTGAAGAAAAAAGATTAGAATATATAAATGATAGAGGCAAAGGTGGTTTTGTAAGATCTAATTGGAATAATCTTAATGAACTTATTGCTGCAGCCAACATTTATACAATTAAAAAATATGGTCCTGATAGAGTATTTGGTTTTTCCCCAATACCAGCAATGTCTATGGTTTCATATGCTGCTGGGAGCAGATATCTGTCATTAATAGGCGGGGTTTGTTTGAGTTTTTATGACTGGTATTGCGATCTTCCGCCAAGTTCGCCACAAGTTTGGGGAGAACAAACTGATGTTCCTGAAAGCGCAGACTGGTATAATTCGCATTTTATATTAGCATGGGGGGCAAATGTACCACAAACAAGAACCCCAGATGCTCATTTTTTTACTGAGGTTCAATATAAAGGAACTAAAATAGCGGTTATTTCACCTGATTACAATGAAGCAGCAAAATTGTCCGACATCTGGTTACCAGTAAAACAGGGAACAGATTCAGCCTTAGCAATGGCAATGGGACATGTTATTTTGAAAGAATTTTATTTATCTGAAAAAAACAAGAGTAGTTATTTTATAAATTATGCAAAAACTTATACAGACATGCCATCTGTTTTAATAATTGAAAAACATGATGAACATGGATATGTTCCTGGTAGATATTTAAGATCTTCAGATTTACCTTTATTTGTATCTGAAAAAAATGCAGAATGGAAAACATTAGTTTTTGATGAAATTTCAAATAATTTAGTTATTTCGAATGGCTCTATAGGATTTAGGTGGGATAATAGTAAATTATGGAATCTAAAAATAAAGCAAAATGTAAATACTAAAGAGTTAGTTTCGCCAAAACTTACATTTATATCTGATCATGATGATGTGTTGTCTGTTGGTTTTCCATATTTTGGTGGAAGCGATTATGAACATGAGAAATTTAATAAGACAAATCATAAAAATGTATTAAATAAAAATATTCCAGTAAAAAAAATAAAAAATGGTGACAAAATAATATATATTGCAACTGTTTTTGATATTTTGGTAGCAAATTATGGTATAGATATAAATTTAGGTGGAGAAAATGTTGCTTCAGGATACGATGACAATGTTCCATACACACCTTTGTGGCAAGAATGTATAACAGGAATAAAAAAAGATGATGTTATAAATTTGGCTATACAATTTGCTGAAAACGCTAATAAGACATCAGGGAAAAGTATGATAATAACCGGAGCCGGTATGAATCATTGGTATCATATGGACATGAATTACAGAGGAATTATAAACATTTTGATAATGTGTGGTTCAATCGGTATATCTGGCGGTGGTTGGGCGCATTATGTTGGACAAGAAAAATTAAGACCACAAGCTGGATGGGCACCTTTAGCTTTTTCTTTAGACTGGAAACGACCACCAAGATTAATGAATGGTACCTCTTTTTTCTATTCACATACGTCCCAATGGAGATATGAAAAAGTGAGCATGAAAGAAATATTATCACCATTATCTCAAAATTATAAAAAATGGAAAAATTTAAGTATTTTGGATTGCAATATCATTTCTGAGAGACTAGGTTGGTTGCCATCAGCACCTCAATTAAACATAAATCCTTTACTGGTATCAACTGAAGCAGAAAAATTGGGATTGGATTTTAAAGATTATCTGGTAAACTGTCTGAAAAATAACACTATTAAGTTTTCATGCGAAGATCCAGACAATGATGTAAATTTCCCTAGAAATTTATTTATATGGCGTTCAAATCTTTTAGGTGCAAGTGGTAAAGGACATGAATATTTTTTAAAATATTTACTTGGTACAGATCATGGTGTTAGTGCAAAAGATTTAGGAGAAGAAGGAAAAATTAAGCCTAAAAATGCTGTTTGGGTAAATAATTCTAAACGTGGTAAGTTAGATTTATTAATAAATTTAGATTTCAGAGTATCTACTACAGGTTTATATTCAGATATTGTTTTACCAACCGCTTCATGGTATGAAAAAGATGATTTAAATACATCTGATATGCATCCATTTATACATCCATTATCGGCAGCAATAGACCCAGTTTGGGAAAGCAGAAGCGATTGGGAGATATATAAAGGTATAGCAATTACTTTTTCTAATATAGTAAAAAGATATAAAATATTTAATAAAATAGAAAAAGATATTGTCTTAACGCCATTATTGCATGACACCCCAAGTGAATTAGGTCAAGCAATAAATGTTAAAGATTGGAGTTTAAATGAAATTGAACCTGTGCCTGGTAAAACAATGCCTAATATCACGTTGGTTGAGAGAAATTATTATGATATAGATTCACAATTTATGTCATTGGGGCCATTGATGCAAAAATTAGGAAATACATGCAAAGGATTATCCTGGGACACAACTGACGAGATTGAATTAATAAAGAAAATTAATGGTGTTAGTTCAGATAATCTTGCTAAAATAAATACAGCTATTAATGCTGCTGAAATTATTTTATTATTAGCTCCAGAAACTAATGGTCAAGTAGCAGTTAAATCTTGGAAAGCGTTAGAAAAAATAACTGGTTTAAATCATATACATTTAGCTGAAGAAAGAGCAGGAGAAAAAATAAGATTCAGAGATATTCAGGCTCAACCAAGAAAAATAATTACATCGCCAATATGGAGTGGAATAGAATCAGAACATGTCTCTTATAATTCAGGATATACAAACGTAAATGAGTTTATTCCATGGAGAACTTTAACTGGTAGACAGCAATATTATCAAGATCATTCCTGGATGAGAGATTTTGGAGAATCTTTGTGTGTTTATAAACCACCTATTGATACTAAAACAACACAGTTTTATTTTAGTAGTAATTATAAAGATAATGGAAATAAAAAAGTTGTTTTAAATTTTATAACCCCGCATCAAAAATGGGGTATCCATAGTACATATTCTGAAAATTTAATAATGTTAACGTTGAATAGAGGCGGACCAATAATTTGGATAAGTGAAATTGATGCAAAAAAAATAAACGTCGTTGATAATGATTGGATAGAAGCTTACAATATTAATGGATCAATTACCTCGCGTGTAATTGTAAGTCAAAGAGTTCCTGAAGGTATGAGTTTAATGTATCATGCTCAAGAAAAAATAGTAAATGTTCCATTATCAGAAATAACAGGGTTTAGAGGCGGAATTCATAATTCTGTTACAAGGATTACTTTAAAACCAACTCATATGATTGGAGGTTATGCACAACAAGCATGGGGATTCAACTATTATGGGACTGTAGGTTCAAATAGAGATGAATTTATAATAGTTCGTAAACTATCTAAAGTAGATTGGGGATACGATGAATCTAAAGAGGAGACTTATTTATGAAAATACGAGCACAATTGAGTATGGTATTAAATTTAGACAAGTGTATTGGCTGTCATACATGTTCAGTAACATGTAAAAATGTATGGACTTCTAGAAAGGGAGTTGAATACATGTGGTTTAATAACGTAGAAACAAAACCAGGAACAGGTTATCCTTATAATTGGGAATCACAAAAAAAGTGGAACGGTGGATGGAAAATAACTGATGATGGTGACTTAGAACCAAATATTGGAGGAAAAATAAATATTATATTTAAACTCTTTTCAAATCCAGATTTGCCTTCAATTGATGATTATTATGAACCATATACGTTTAATTACAGTCATCTTTCTACATCTAAAAAAACAAAATATGCTCCAGTAGCTAGACCAATATCGATAATAACTGGAAAATATTTAGATAAAGTGAAAACAGGACCTAATTGGGAAGAAATTTTAGGTGGTGAATTCCAAAAAAGAAGTGAAGACATAAATTTTGAAGGAATAGAAAAAAATATATATGGTGAATTTAAAAACACATTTATGTTTTATTTACCTAGATTATGTGAACACTGTTTAAATCCAGCTTGCGTAGCAGTTTGTCCATCAGGAGCAATTTATAAAAGATTTGAAGATGGAATAGTTTTAGTAGATCAAAATAGATGTAGAGGATGGAGAATGTGTGTAAGTGCTTGCCCATATAAAAAAATTTATTATAATTGGCATTCTGGAAAATCTGAAAAATGTATATTTTGTTATCCTAGAATAGAATCTGGTGAAACTACTGTATGTTCTGAAACTTGTGTAGGTAGAATACGTTATGTTGGTGTTATGCTTTACGATGCAGAAAAAATTAAAGAGATAGCTTCAACTGAAGATGTAAGTAAGCTATATGAAAAACAATTAGAAATTTTTTTAAATCCTAATGATGAGACAATAATAAATGAAGCTTTAAAACAAGGTATAAGTGAAAATTGGATAAAAGCAGCACAAAAATCTCCAGTGTATAAAATGATTATGGAATGGAAAATTGCATTACCATTACATCCTGAGTATAGAACTTTACCTATGGTTTGGTATATACCTCCACTAAGCCCTATACAAAATAAAATTGAATCTGGTAAAATAACAAAAAATGGCATTTTGCCTGACGTATCTTCATTAAGAATTCCTATTAAATATCTTGCAAATTTATTAACAGGCGGTAATGAATCTGCAGTAATTGCATCGATAAAAAAAGTTTTGGCAATGAGAGGATATATGCGATCAAAACTCGTAGATAATTTTTTAAATTTAGATACGTTAGCAGATGCAAACCTAAAAGAAGCTGAAGTTGAAGAAATGTATCGTTATATGGCTATCGCAAATTATGAAGATAGATTTGTCATACCAACAGCACGATCTGAACACATGGGAGATGCTTTTGCTTATAGAAGCGGTGCAGGTTTTATAGTTAGTACTGAAACATCTGAATATATTAATACTTCCAAAGACAATAAAGGTAAAAACTTATTTGGTGGTGTATAATTTGATTAAAATAAAAATTTTTAAAATTCTTTCCATTCTTTTAATGTATCCTAGTTCTTTTTTAAAAGATAATATTGACTCAATACTAAATTTTGTAAAAGAAGAAAAAATTTTACAAGAAAAAGATTTCATAAAATTATCATATTTTATAGATTATATTAGAGATAATAATATAACAATTCTACAAGAAAAATATGTTTCAATATTTGATAGGCAAAAAAATTTTTCTTTGTATTTATTTGAGCATATTCATGGTGATTCTAGAGAAAGAGGAATGGCTATGATTGATCTTCAGAATTTGTACAAGAATTATAATTTTGATATAAATAAACATAATGAATTACCAGACTATATACCACTGTTTTTAGAGTTTATTTCTTTAATACCTAATCAAGAGGCAGGTGTAATGTTAAGCGAAATAATAAATTTGGTATCTATAATTGGTAAAAGACTAGAAATTGTAAAATCACCTTATTTTTTTATATTTTCAATAATTGAATCATTATCATTTATAAAGCCTGATAAAATAATTGTTGAAAAGTCTATTAATAAAGATTTTTTAACAAAAAATAATTTTGATATAGATAATGAATGGGAAGAAAAAAAAATTTTTTGATTTAATGAGGTAAAATATGACTTTTTTTTTAAATGATTTTTTGTTTTCTTACTATCCCTATGTAGCAATTTTGACATTTTTTTTTGGATCAATTTACAGGTATGAGAGTAATCAATATACTTGGAAAAGCGGATCCAGTCAAATTTTAGATCAAAATTTAATATTTTGGGGAAGTAATTTGTTTCATTTTGGAATTTTATTTTTAATGTTTGGGCATTTTTTTGGCTTGTTGACACCTAAGTTTTTATACTCAAAAATAATATCTCCAGACAAAAAACAATTGTTAGCAATGATATCAGGTGGAATTGCTGGTGTAATATGCTTAATAGGCTTAAGTATGTTAATTTATAGAAGACTTTCAAATGCTAGAATATTATTAACAAGTAATAAAACAGATGTTTTTGTTTTAGTAATTCTATATGTACAATTATTATTAGGTCTATTATCAATATTAATTTCATATCAGCATATTGAAAACCCAGCTATAATGATTTCGCTAGCCAATTGGGTTCAAGGAATATTTATGTTTTCTCCTGACATACATCTTTATGTTATAAATGAACATTGGTTATTCAAAACACATTTATTTTTAGGAATGACAATTTTATTGATTTTTCCTTTTACTAGATTAGTTCATGTTTTTAGTTTTCCTTATATATATTTATTAAGAGAAGGTTATCAAATAGTTAGAAAATTTTAAATATTTTAAAAAGGTTTTAAATGGGAATTGATAATAGAGAGTTTAACTTAAATGATTATGCTACTAAAAAAGACATGATAAGAGCTTTAGTAGCAAGTACATTTGTTTTCATATGTTGTTTTGCTGTATGGACAATTTTTTCGATAGTCGGTATAAAAATAAAATATGAACTACACTTAACAGATACACAATTTGGATTTTTAGTTGCTACCCCAGTTTTAACCGGATCATTATCCAGAGTAGCTTTAGGTATATTAGCAGATCAATACGGCGGTAGATTGATTTTTACAATATTAATGATAGTTGTTTCAATTTGTACATGGTTTTTAGCATTTGCAACTACTTATAATCAATGTCTTTTAATAGCTTTAGGCATTGGTCTCTCAGGTGGTGGATTCGCTGTAGGTGTATCTTACGTTTCAAAATGGTATCCTAAAAATCTTCAAGGCACAGCTTTAGGTATTTTTGGAATGGGAAATATTGGTGCTGCTGTTACAAATATTTGTGCACCATTTTTATTATTTCTAGGGTGGCAAAATATTGTTAAAATATATGCAATAACAATGTTTTTTATATCTGTTTTATTTTTTTTTTTTACAAAAACAGATCCAGCTGTTTTACACAGAAGACGATTCAAATTAAAATTTGAAAGTACCACAAAACAATTAGAACCATTGAAAAATATACAAGTATGGAGATTTTCTTTATATTATTTTTTTGTTTTCGGCGCATTTGTAGCTTTAGCGTTATGGTTACCAAGATACTACGTTGGTGTTTATGGAGTAGATATAAAAACAGCAGGGATATTAACAGCTATGTTTTCTGCACCTGGAAGTTTATTTAGAGCATTTGGGGGTTTTCTTTCAGATAAAGAAGGTGCGAGAAAAATTATGTATAAAACGTTCATATATTCTGCTTTATGCTTATTTCTAATGTCATATCCTGCTACAAACTACATAATTCAAGGTGTATCTGGTGACATTAGCTTTAATTTAAGAATAACATTGGTTCCATTTGTTATAATAACATTTGTACTAGGCTATTACATGTCATTAGGGAAAGCAGCCGTTTATAAACATATAGCTATTTATTATCCAAATAACGTAGGATCTGTTGGCGGAATGGTTGGATTAATTGGCGGGTTAGGTGGTTTTTGTTGTCCTATAATCTTTGGAATGCTAAATGACATAGTAGGTATCTGGACAAGTTGCTTTATGTTTTTGTTTATAATATGCATCTTATGTTTAGTTTGTATGCACTTAGCTATAACATTTATGAAAAAAAAATAATGTATTATGTTAAAATTAACCGACTTATATAATAGATATTTTTCCTATATTCGTTTATCGATAACTGATTTATGCAATTTTAATTGTAAATATTGTCTACCAGAAAATAACAAAAGTCAAAAAAAATATGGATTTTTATCAAGTTATGAGATTTATAACCTAATGAATGCTTTATCTGATTTAGGAATAAATAAAATAAGACTAACTGGTGGAGAACCAACTATTAGAAAAGATTTTTTAAATATATGTAAAATTATATCATCTTTCCAAAATATTAAATCTGTTGTTTTAACAACAAATGGATATAAGTTAAACAGTATTATAAAAAATGTTTATAATTCCGGATTTAATGGTATTAATATTAGTCTTGATACATTAAATGATATTAAATTTTTTAACATAACAAGTAAAAAATATTTTTTAAAAGTGTATGAAGGCATTTTACGCGCAACAGAATTAAACTTCGATATCAAAATTAATATAGTATTGTCAGATTTTTTTTCTTTGTCAGATTTTGAAAATTTTTACACATTATTAAAATATAAAAAAATGTCAATAAGATTTATAAACCAGATGGAAACAAATACCATTAAAAAACAATTTAAAAATATTAAAATGGGTTATATAAACAATTTTTTAGAAAATAATGGTTGGTACATAGAAAGAAAGTTTAATTCAGATGGACCAGCTTTAAATTTTAAACATAATGAATATATGGGGAAAATTGGTATAATAAACCCTTATTCAAAAATTTTTTGTTTAGATTGTAATAGATTAAGAATATCATCAAATGGTTATTTATTTTTATGTTTATTTGGTAATAAAGGTTATTACATAAAAGATTTTTTATCATCAATTAAAAAAAAACAAGCCTTAAAAAACTTTCTAATAGATAAAATAAAATTAAAATTAACTTCACATTTTTTAGAAGATGAAAATTTTGGTATGCTAAAAACATTTTCATCTATAGGTGGTTGACCTTAAATAGAGGCTATAGTGATAAATAATTATTACAGAATGATAGATATTTCAAAAAAATACATATCTTACAGAAGAGCTTGTGTGAGTGGTTCTATATATGTAGGAAAAAAAGTTTTTTATTTGATAAAAAATAAAAAAATAGAAAAAGGAGACCCAATAATTCTTGCTGAAATAGCTGGAATCAATGCAGCAAAAAATATAAGTAATTTAATTCTATTGTCACATCAAATAAATATAGAAAATATTTTTGTTAATATTCTTATGGATGAGAAAAACTATAAGATTGATATATACTGTATAGTCTTCGCAAATTCAAAAACTGGTGTTGAAATGGAAGCAATGTGTGGTGTTGCTATAGGATTGTTGACTATATATGACTTAACAAAAAAATTAAATCCATTTATATTCATAGATAAAATTAAATTATTATTTAAAGATGGTGGTGAAAACGGTTTAATTCTTGGATCTATAAATAATATTCCAGAGCATTTAAAAAAACATTTTATAAATGAACAAATATACTTGAGTAAAATATCAGTTATAATAATTACAATGAGCGATAGAGGTTTTTATGGTTATTACAATAATTTATCAGGTCAAATTTTAATTGACTACTTTGAACTTAGATACTGTAATATTATTAAAAACATAATTATTCCAGATGACAAAAATATTTTAAAAAAAACAATAATAAATATTTCAACTAAATTTTTACCAACTTTCATATTAATAAATGGAGGTACAGGATTAGATAAAAAAGATATAACTTTTAATACATTATCTGAGATATGTGACAAACAAATTCCAGGTATAAGTGAATTAATAAGGTTATCAGGTTCATCATATTCATTTTATTCTTGGCTGAGTTCATCTTTTGCTGGTATATACAAAAAAACTGCAATTTTAGCATTTCCAGGTAATCCGAGCTCTATAATAGAATCATTAAAAACAATAGAACATTTATTGCCACACATTGTAAACTCAATGAACAAATATGATTAGTTATATTAAAGCAACTTCGATAATATTAGACATATCAAAAAAAAAACTTATATTTTTAAAAAAAACAAAAAAAAGTCTCATAAAATCTTTAAATGAAATTTCATTTGATA
>Ga0272412_1000412_pt1 | contig 12601 bp, 23 predicted proteins | sample WWTPWeurt_MetaT_FD_193540 | JGI IMG/M metagenome (GOLD analysis project Ga0272412, IMG submission 193540) | Metatranscriptome of activated sludge microbial communities from WWTP in Nijmegen, Gelderland, Netherland - WWTP Weurt (Metagenome... | ecosystem: Engineered > WWTP > Aerobic digester >...
CGATAGACAACCAAAGGATCTAAACTAGTCCTGTAAATACTCGATATAACACATACTAGCGTTATCACCCACTCTCTGACGAGTTTTGATAATTCTAGTATATCCACCGTTTCTACTAGCAAAACGTGGACCTAAATCGGAGAACAGTTTTCCAATAACCAAACGATCACCATTGTAAGCGTAAGTATCATTGTCCTTCTTAGCAGCTCGCGCTTCTTTAGAAGTTAACGAATTAAAACGAATCATTAAATCAGCAATAGCGCGCCTTCTTGTAGCTAACGTATTTTTTTTTGCCAACGTAATCATTCTGTCTGCATGTCTTCTGAGCTCTTTCGCTTTTGTTACAGTAGTTTCAATACGCTCGTGTTCTATTAAAGATTTAAGCATGTTGGCTATCAAACATCTATTATGTGAGCCCGTGCGACCTATTTTAAAGGTGTGCTTTCCATGTCTCATACAGTATCAATTCCTACTTTTTTATTTAAATAATCCTGGATAACGTCTTTAACATTATCTTTATTAATGCCGATTCTAGAGAGATCCATACCTAAATGCAGATCCATCTCATGCAATTTCTCTTTGATCTCAGTTAATGATTTTTTACCAAAGTTCCTAAATTTAAGCATTTCTGGCTCTGGCATGATGACAAGCTCAGCAATTGTGTCAATATTTGCACCAGATAGACAATTCGTAGATCTTACAGAAAGCTCAATTTCATTAATTCTCAAAGCCAACTTACTCATTAACACATCTATATCAGTATTGACTTCTGATTCGCCTTTGTCAAAAGTAAGAGCATGCGTTTTCAGCTGATCAAACACCTGAAAATGTAAAACACCGATTTGAGTTGCAAAAGTTAGAGCCTCTTCAGGAGTAACACGACCATCTGTCGTAACTTCCAAAATCAAACGATCATAGTCCGTATCTTGCCCAACTCTCGTGTTCTCCACATAGTAGTTAACATGTCTAACCGGAGAAAAGGCCGTATCAATTATAATCTCGTCAGTCAATTTATCTGCAACTTCATGTCTTTCGGAGGGAACATAACCTCGACCAATAGCCACTTTAAGATCAACACGACGAGTCATAGGCTTAGTTACAGTGAAAATCCGCAAATCGGGATTTACTAATTCGAAAGAAGAATTTCCCATCAAATCCTTCAATGTTACCACATATTGTCCATTTCCCTTTTCAAGCATTTCAGAAGTAATTTCTAATACTTTAGAAACGCTTCTTGGGTCTCTAGATCCGGACTCATCATCTGAAGGCAACTTCCTTAAAAGTGCGCCCTTCAAGTTTAAGATAATATGGGTTACATCTTCTATGATTCCTTCCACTGCCATGTATTCATGAGGGACTCCCTCAATCTTTACAGAAATAAACCCGGGGGCCTCTAAGCTAGTGAGCAAAATCCTTCTCAAGGCGTTTCCCACAGTGTGTCCGAACCCCCTTTCAAAAGCCTCTGCAATAAAACGGGTAAAATTCTCTCTTCTTGCAGGCTCATCCACTTTAATTTTACTTGGCAATTCAAAATTACCATACACAACTGACATGACTGGTTCTCCTATCGAATTTTAAATCTAAAGAAAAGAGATTATACTCTTCTTCTCTTTCTTGGGCGACATCCATTGTGAGGTACAGCCGTCTTATCACGAATCACTGTGATCGCCAGCCCTGCACTCTGAATTCCTCTCACCGCAGATTCTCGTCCAGCTCCTGGACCAGACAAATTAATTTCCACTTCTTTCATACCACAAGCCATGGCAGCATTAGCAGCATCTTGAGCGGCAAGCGTTGCAGCATAAGCAGAGGACTTACGAGAACCAGAGAAATTGACTTTCCCTGCAGAAGCCCATGAAAGGACATTACCCGCTAAATCAGTGATGGAAACTATCGTATTGTTAAAAGTTGCTTTAACAAATACAATTCCACTAGGAACATTTCGAACTATTTTTTTTCGTACTTTTACAGTTTGTTTTTTCGCTGTCTTTTTTTGAGCATCTTGTTTAGCCAAAGCCTAAACTCCTCTATAATTATTTCTTCTTATTAGCAACAGTTTTTCTCTTACCTTTACGAGTCCTTGCATTAGTTCTCGTTCTTTGCCCACGTACAGGCAAACCCATTCGATGTCTTAGACCCCTATAAGAGTGTATGCTAATCAGCCTTTTGATGTTATTTTGAATTTGCCTACGCAAATCACCTTCTACAACGTATTCCGATTGTAAAATCGCGTTAATTTGCGCGATATTATCTTCTGTTAAACCACTAGCCCGCATATTTCGATCTAATCCGAGCTTCTCAATAATTTCGCAGGAAAGCTTTCTTCCCACTCCATAAATATAAGTAAGACTTACTTCTAAACGCTTATTTTCAGGGATATCTATCCCAATGATTCGCGGCATTCTGTTTCCCTCTGTTCTCTTATCTTAAATGACTACAAAATTTAACAAATGGTCTGTTAAATTACAAGTTCCAGTAAATTCAGACCTAAAAAATAAAAAATTTACCGACCTCTTAACTTTCCCTTCTTCATGAAGCCTTCATATCTTTTCATGAGCAGATGAGATTCGATTTGTTTTGTGGTATCTAAAACAACACCAACCAAAATAAGTAAAGAAGTCCCTCCAAAAAAATAGGTGATGCTCTGGTCTACAGAAAGCACTTTACCTACCAAAGTGGGCAAAATAGCAATCAAAGCCAAAAATACAGCTCCAGCAAAAGTAATTTTATTCATTGTCGATTCCAGATAGATCTGCGTCGGCTTCCCCTGACGGATACCTGGAATAAAGGCTCCATTTTTTTTCATATCAGAAGCTATTTGCTCAGGATGAAATTGTGTTGCCGTCCAAAAATATGTAAAAAACAAAATGAGAACCACATACAAAATCGTATAAAAAATAGAACCTGGAGACAATAAATTGACGGCGCTGGAAAGCCATGACCCCGTTCCCAAAAACCTCAAAATGGTTGCAGGAAACATAAGCAAAGAACTAGCAAATATCACAGGGATAACGCCAGCATAGTTGATTTTCAATGGTATATAAGCACTACCCGACCCTTGAACCTCTTGACGACCGACTACTCTGCGTGCATATTGTAATGGGATCTTTCTCTGACCTTGAATGATTAGAATAGTACCAACAATGATCAAAACAAAAACGCCACACAAAACTACCAAAGAACTAAAAGACAATTGTCCTGGCTCCTGTGAATCCAAATTCAGCTGACGAAGAATTGAACCGAGAGTTCTGGGAACTGAGGACAATATTCCTACTGCAATGATTAAACTAATGCCATTCCCAATTCCCTTTTCGGAAATCTGCTCACCTAGCCACATCAACAAGACACTTCCTGCTGTCATCGTGAACATTACAATTGTATAAAATAGCACGGGAACCCCAAAAATCAATTGATCAGCAATTCCATGAACAATGATCCCCGGATTGGATATGTTAAGATGAAACGCATATTTCGCGTAAAGGCCCGCTTGAAAAAATGCCAAAACAATCGTGCCTATCCGAGTCCATTTGCCAAGCTTTCTTCGGCCAGCATCATTATTTTCCTTGATTTCCCTTTGCAAAGCAGGAATAAGCGCAACCATCAGTTGCATAATAATGGATGCAGAAATATATGGCATAACTCCCAGAGCAAAAACGGTCATTTGAGCAAAAGCCCCTCCAGAAAAAACATCCATCAACTGGAAAAGGTTTTGACTACCACCAGTTACACTTTTAAGTAACTCTATTGCTACCGCTCCATTTATCCCAGGTACTGGAACATAAGAACCTATTCGACAAAGAGCCAAAACTAAAAGGGTAAAAATAATTTTACCCTTTAACTCAGAAATTGAAAAAAGTCTTTTAATGCCTTCGATCATACCGATTTCCGTTAAGAATGCGTTTGCAAGCAATAGAGTAACAAGATGTTATACAACTTGGAAGGAAATTCCCTTCTTAGTCAACTTGTCTTGAGCAGCTTGAGAAATACCTTGTGCATGAATTTCTACTTTTTTATTCAGCTCACCTTTAGCCAGTACTTTAAAACCTCCTGTATATTTAGGAGTTACCACCCCTTTAAGATACAGCGTTTCAAAATTAACTAATTCACCATCATTAAAAATCCGATCAATGTCACAGAGATTTAAACTAAAGACTTTTGATTTAAACCGACCGTTAACAAATCCTCTACATGGAAGTTTTCTAAACAAAGGAAGTTGACCTCCTTCTTTACCAAAACGTCTTTTGTATCCTGATCGTGACTTATCTCCTTTTTCTCCTCGACCACAAGTTTTACCGCGCTTAGAACCGTTTCCACGTCCTACGCGTTGCGTCTTCTTAAAAGGTCTGTGCGTATTTTGCAGCGTTGATAAAGACAACATATTATACCTCTTGACCGCGTTTTTTAAGTGTCTGGCTTCGATTTTTAAGATCAGACAAAGCTTTTATAACTGCTCTTACTTGGTTCAATGGGTTGTTAGAACCAAAGCTTTTGGCAACTACGTCCTTAACTCCACCTAATTCCAAAACAGATCTGACTTTCGAACCTGCAATAATCCCTGTCCCTTCAGGAGCAGGTCTTAAAAGAACTCTCGCTCCATCTGATTCGACTGTGATTTCGTGAGGTATCGTTGAACCTTCTCTTTCAAAATAGAGGACATTTTTTTTAGCAGCTTCTGTACCTTTTCGAATAGCATCGGATACTTCATTCGCTTTAGCAAATCCAAAACCGATATGACCTTCACCATCTCCAACAAGAATCAAAGCAGAAAAGCTAAACTTTCTTCCACCTTTGACAACTTTAGAGCATCTATTAATGTAAAGAACCTTCTCTTCAAATTCAGAGTCAAACTCTTCTACTTTACGTGCCGTATTTTTTTGCTTCATTTTGCCTCTTTCTAAAATTGTAATCCTGCTTCTCTTGCAGAATTTGCAAGCTCAGCTAAAAGCCCATGGAATTTATGTCGACCTCTGTCAAATACAACAGTTGATATCTGATTTTTTTTAGCCAATTCAGCTATTTTGATGCCAAGTTGCTTAGCCGCTTCTTTAGATTTCTTGCCCATTTGAAGAGACTTCATCTCTTCAGTTAAGGTACTCATACTAAATAAAGTTACAGCTGCCTCATCATCAATCACTTGGACTGACAGATGCTTGTTGGATTTATGAACACTCATACGAGGTCTTTGAGAGTTTCCACGCACATGACTTCTAACTCTAAGAAGGCGACGTGCTCGCTGTCCATTGCGTTTTTTTAATCTACTTTCCATAATTTAAACTACCCTGATTTACCTTTTGCAGCTTTTCCAGCTTTTTTGCGCACAAATTCGTTTTCATATCGAATCCCTTTTCCTTTATAAGGCTCAGGGGGTTTCTTTGATCGGATCTCTGCAGCAAACTGACCAACTACTTGCTTATCTATTCCAGAAATCGTTATCGAAGTGCTTTTTTCAACTACAACATGCACAGCTTTTGGAATAGGGAGCTGCATAGGATGAGAATAACCTAGTTGGAGGTCAATGAGCTGACCTTGCACAGCAGCTCTGTAACCTACACCTATCAAAGTCAATTTCTTTTCAAATCCTTGAGAAACACCTTGAATCATACTACAAATAAGAGCTCTCATAAGTCCATGATATGATGAAGGATTCGCTACATTCGTATCTGAATCTACAAAAAGAAAGTCACCCTCAATCCTTACTATAAAACCTTTGAATAAAGGCTTTGTAAGAGTACCTTTGGGGCCTTCAACAGTGATTTGATCACCCGCAACTTTTATTTTCACTCCCTTTGGTACGGAAACAGGAGTTTTACCCAATCTCGACATTTTTATTATACCCTTATCTTGCGTTTACCAAATAAAACAGAGCAACTCTCCGCCAATACCTTGCTCTCTAGCGGACTCTCCATCCAGAATTCCCTTAGAAGTCGAGAGGATAACTAAACCCATACCACCGTCTATCCTAGGAATCTCAGAATGTCCAACATATCGACGTAAACTAGGACGAGAAATTCTTTTTAAACCAGAGATGATTGATTCTCTTCCTTCTGCATATTTTAAGAAAATTCTCATTTTACGTTCTTCTTCATTTATGAGAAAACTTTCTACAAAACCAAACTTCTGCATGACTTTAACAAGACTTCTCAAAAGCTTAGTGGATCGCGCATCAACATATCGATGCTTCTCACTTGATGCATTACGTATTCTTGTTAGCAAATCTGCGATTGGATCACTCAACGACATTGTACTACCCCTCTTTATTGACCCATGGATTTAAAAGGAAATCCCATGAATAAAAGAAGTGCCACACATTCTTCATCGTTTTTAGCACTTGTCACGAAAGTGATATTCATCCCTTGGGTTCTTTTTACTGTATCCAAATTAATTTCTGGAAACACAACTTGCTCTTGCAAGCCTAAACTATAACTCCCTCTTCCGTCGCATTTTTCAGGGAATCCCCTAAAGTCACGAACTCGTGGAGCTACAATATTGCAAAAACGATCAAAAAAATCAAACATACGTTTATTTCTTAACGTAACTTTAATTCCTATAGCTTGATCCTCTCTGAGCTTAAAATTCGCAACAGATTTTTTCGCTTTGGTAATAACTGGTTTTTGTCCTGAGAGAAGCATCATTTCTTTCAGACAGTCTTGAATTGCATTCTTGTCTTTGGTCGCTTCAGCAATACCCATGCTAATAACAATTTTTTTCAAAGAAGGAATCAACATAGAATTTCTATATTGAAATTTTTCTTGAAGCTTACCTCGGACTTCTTTTTTATATTTCTCTAAAACTCTAGACATCTTTTCATCACTACTGGTGAATAGTTCTTAAAATTGACGATGAACAATTTCATTCTGTCCATCTTTGTAATAAACCTGTTTTTGCCCATCGACACTCTTCACTTTCAATCGAACGGGTTTCCCTTGTGCATTGCAAACACTAACATTGGAAATATGAATAGGCATTTCCCTTTCCATAATTTCTCCAGGACCTGACTCAGTTCTTCTCTTCACATGTTTTTTGCGAATGTTTACTCCCTGAACAACAACTCTGTCTTCACTTCGGGATAGAACTTCTCCTACCTTGCCAGCGTAGTTACCTGCTGTGACTAATACCTTGTCACCTTTCTTAATCCACTTACTCATTAAATAATCTCCTAAATAACTTCGGGGGCTAGCGAACTAATTTTAACAAATCCGCCTTCTCGAACTTCTCTAGCTATCGGACCGAAAATACGAGTTCCCTTAGGATTGTCCTTATCATCAATAATCACACAGCTATTATCATAAAATCGAAGTAAAGACCCATCTGCTCTTCTAATATAACTCTTAGTCCTGACAATGACTGCGCGAACAACATCACCTTTTTTAACACTTCCCTTAGAATCAGCTTCTTTTACAGAGCAAACAATAATGTCGCCTACGCCAGCATATCTTCTTTTGGAGCCCTTGAGCACTTTAAAACACTTCACTCTTTTTGCGCCTGTGTTGTCAGCTACTTCCAAATCGCTCTCTTGTTGAATCATGGTTTATCTCTCTACTAATTCAAATTAATTTACCCTAGAACCTCGACAACTCTCCATCTCTTTGTCTTAGATAGAGGCCTTGTTTCAACAATTCTAACTTTTTTACCTACTTGGATTTCCTTACTATTCTCGACATGAGCATAGTACTTCTTAGAACGTTTAACAACCTTATCATACTCAGGATGCTTCAGCGTTCTCTCAACACGTACAGTAACTGTCTTCTCCATTTTATTAGAGACCACAAAACCTTCACGGACCTTACGAGATCCTCTTTGTTTAGTATCTGATGATTCCATTATATCTCCTTCGATTGAGCTTTTTCGCGCAGAACCGTTAGCACTCTTGCTCTGTCTCGTCGAATGGACTTTAACTTATGCAATTGTTCAATCTTTTGCATGTATTTAACTTCATTTTTAATTCGAAATAAGTCTTTTGAAAAACTTAGATACGCTTCTTCAAGCTCTCCAACAGACAAATCACGCCATTTTTTTGCAGCTGACATCTCAATCTCCCTTACACTCTTTCAACTCTTTCCACAAATCTCGTACGGATGGGAAGCTTCGCTGCAGCTCTTCTTAAAGCATTTTGAGCGACTTCTTTAGGAACATTTCCTACTTCGAATAAAATTCGACCAGGCTTTACTACAGCTACCCAATGATCAGGAGCTCCTTTACCTTTACCCATTCTAGTTTCCGCAGGCTTTTTACTAACAGACTTATCAGGAAACATACGAATCCAAACTTTACCACGTCGGTTAAAATATCTATTAATAGCTACACGACAGGCTTCAATTTGTTGTTGGGTAATCCAACCACGTTCTAAACACTGCATTCCAAATTCACCGAAATCAACAAACGTCGCAGCTTTACTTAGTCCTGGCATGCGACCTTTTTGCATCTTTCTAAACTTCGTACGAACCGGCATTAATACCATGATGCTAGCCTCCTACCGCTTTACTAACTACTACAACTTCTTCACCACGATTAATCCAGACTTTAACGCCAATAGACCCGTAAGTCGTCTCTGCTCTTCCCATCGCATAATCAATATCGGCACGTAAAGTTTGAAGAGGAATTCTACCCTCTTTATACCATTCTGTTCTAGCAATTTCTGCACCGCCAATACGGCCTGAAATTTGAACCTTGATACCGGCAGCTCCAGCATCCATAGTTGCCTGCATTGCCTTTTTCATAGCTCTTCGGTGAGGGATTCTTCTTTCAAGTTGCTTTGCTATACCATCTGCAACAATTTTAGCATCTTGATCTGGACGTTTAATCTCTTCAACTTCAATCCAGACTTCTTTACCTGTAGCCTTACGAAGTTCGTCCTTCAAAATGTCGATCTCAGCACCTTTTTTACCAATAACAAGACCTGGTCTTGCAGTATGAATCGTTACTTCCACTTTGCCACTCATACGTTTAATCGCAAAATGAGAAGCCCCTGCGCAACAGGGTTTAACAAGAAGCAAATCGCGTATCAGCTTGTCTTCTTGAATTAAGTTGCCAAACTCTTGTTTGTTGGCAAACCAAATTGATTTCCACTTTTTATTTCTAACTAATCGAAATCCAATAGGGGATGTTTTTTGTCCCATTCGTTCTCCTTCCTAATCCGTTATTTGGCTGCTACGACAACAGTGAAATGGCTAGTTCTCTTCATGACAGGCACACGGCCCCCTTTGCTTTTTGACTTTGCCCTTTTCAAAACAGGACCTGCGTCTACTCGCACTTCATGAACAATTAAGTTCTCTCTTCGTGCTTGAAAAAGATTCTCCGCATCAGCTACTGCAGTACGTAAAGTTTTTTCCAGCAATCTTCCAGCCTTTAGCTGTGATGCAAGAAGTTGCAATGTAGCGTCTTCTACACTCAGCCCTCTGATCAAATCAGCAGCCAGTCTCGCTTTGCGAGGTGGTATTCTGACATATTTGGTAACAGATTTAGCTCTTTGCATATTTTTTTCCTTAACTAGTATTATAATCAGCTACCTTAAGAGGCTGATTCTGAGGTTTTCTTTGCTCCATGCCCTTTAAAAACTCGTGTAGGAGAAAACTCTCCCAAGCGGTGTCCTACCATGTTTTCAGACACAAAAACAGCAAAGAATTTTTTACCATTATGAACTTCGAAAGTATGCCCAATCATATCAGGCACAATCATCGAACGCCTTGACCACGTCTTAATGGGTTTTTTCATACCCTCACGATTCTGTTTATCGATTTTGGCTTGTAAATGATGGTCGACAAATGGACCTTTTCTTAATGATCTTTTTCCCATAAATTCCTCTATTTCCTACGATCCTTTACAATCCACTTGTTATTCTTGCTCTTACTACGAGTTTTAAAACCTTTTGTATATTGAGCCCAAGGTGTTTGAGGAATATAACCGTTATGCTTTCCTTCACCACCACCATGAGGGTGATCTACTGGGTTCATCGCAGTACCACGTACTGTGGGTCGAACACCAAGCCATCTCATTCTTCCAGCTTTTCCTTCACATCGGAGGTTCCATTCAGCATTTGAAATCACCCCAAAGGTAGCTTTACAATTCTCATTTACCATACGGATCTCTCCAGATGGCATTTTTAAAGTCGCATAACCACCACTTTTAGCCATAAGCTGAGCAGAAAGACCTGCCGATCTCACTAATTTTGCACCGCGCCCTGGAACTAATTCAATATTATGAACTGTGGACCCCAATGGCATGGACTTTAATCTCATACAGCAACCAGGTTCAAAAGGAGAATCATCTCCCGCAAACACAGAATCCCCCCTCTTCAATCCCTGAGGAGCAATGATATATCTTTTTTCACCATCTACATAATTAACAAGCGCGATAAATGCAGATCTATTAGGGTCATACTCGACCGAAACAACCTTAGCTGCAATATTTTCCTTATCTCTTTTAAAGTCTACAAGACGATAGGCTTGTTTGTGACCTCTTCCTTTATGTCGGCAAGTTATATGCCCATGGTGGTTGCGTCCATTGGTGGAGCGTTTTTTTATCAGAAGTGATTTTTCAGGCTCAGGAGTTGCTCTTGTAGCTTTTTCAATTCCTCGAGTCAACTCTTCTGTACTATTTAATATGAGATGCCGTTGACCTGCTGTAATAGGACGAAATTTCTTAGTCATATTTATAAACCTTACCCTTGTCCATTCTCATCAATTACATCGCCCGCTTCTAACGTGACAATGGCTTTTTTATAAGCTGCTTTATAACCGACCCGCCCTCGTACCATCTTTTTTTTCTGTTTATAATTGATAGTATTTACAGCGATAACCTTAACCTTAGACTCTGCGTAAATTGACTCTATGGCCTCTGCAATTTCCACTTTGTTTGCCTTTCTATCAACCAGAAACACATACTTAGGCGTATTGCATTTTTTAGTACATGCATTACTTTCACTTTTGTGAAGATTGCCAAGAACTTGTGCTTTTTCGGTAATGTACCGACTTTTAATCACATTATAAGGATTCTTCTTATTCATAGTTCTTAGCTCCCTTTAACATACCCACAAATTCATCCATTGCACCATCGATAAGAACAACTTCTTGATAGTTCATCAAATCATATCCATTTAACTGTGGAAGCAAAGAAAATGACAACTTAGGAACATTTCTTAGACTTCTAATAAAAACTTCGCGATCCATGTATTCACCGACCGCCTGGACTTCTAACCCTTGTTCAGTTTCTTTGATCTCAAATTCACAGAAACCTCTATCAACAAACAGAACTTTCTTTTGAAAAAGGTTCGCTTTTTTCAAGAAGGTAACAACTGCTTTGGTTTTTGGTACTGTGAGATCATTTACGGAAAGAATATGAAATTGATTATTCTGCACTTTTTGAGCTAGCAAATATCTGATAACTGCTTGCTTTTCCTTTTTATTTACCTTCACACACTGATCAAATTTAGGCTTAGGACCGAAAACCCTTCCGCCCCCTTTATATTGAGGAGCACCTAAATATCCTTGCCTTGCTCGACCAGTCCCCTTTTGAGGATGAGGCTTTTGGCCTGAGTGGCTAACCTCCGGTCTCGTTTTTGTATTCGCAGACCACTGTCTTTGATTTGCTCGATATGCTACCAAGTAATCTTTGATCATTTGAGGATTAGCGGTTACTTGTAAAAGCTGATCGTCCACTTCTACCGACTCCAACTCCATTCCGCTAAGATTATACTTTTTGACTACAGCCACAGTTCACACCTCTATTTCTTTTTCACATTGAGGGAAGGTTTTTTCGTTGCTCTAGCGATGCAAACAATCGACTCTCTAGCACCGGGAATCGCACCCTCTACTAAAAGAACCTGCTTCTCAACATCTACCTTCACCACTTTCAAATTTTGTACAGTCACTTTTTCTCCACCCATTCGCCCAGCCTTTTTCTGCCCAGGCAAACATCTTCCAGGAGTACTTCTCATACCGCAGGATCCCCCATGTCGATGGAATCCGGAACCGTGCGCTGCTGGCCCTCCAGCAAAATTATGTCGCTTCATCACACCTTGATAGCCTTTGCCCTTCGAGACTCCCGCAACATCAACGAAAGCACAATCCTCAAAATGCTCCACCCCAATCAACTGTCCTTCCGCATACGATGAAGTATCCGAGATTCGAGATTCTTTCATCTTGCGATATGGCTCGATGTTTTTCTTTGCAAGCTGATCTCTTTGAGGTTTCGCTATATTTTTCTTTTTCGATGCAGACGCTTTAAAAGCGGCAAGCTGAATCGCAGAATACCCCGCTTTTTCTTTCGTCAAAATCTGCGCTACAACATTCGGCTCAGCATGGATTACCGTGCAAACAACAATGTCACCATTCTTGTCAAACACTTGGGTCATCCCCTTTTTCTTTCCCATTAAAGTTAGGCTCATATTCACCTTATTTCAACTAATAATTCGCTATTTTTTAGATTGTTTCCTTTCCGCCATTTTACTAAGACTCGCTCAAAAACAAGCTTAATTTTGCCTTGAAAACCGAATTGTTATGTGTAAAACAACCCCATCGAAAGGCTAAACCGGAAAGGCTATCAAAAAAGTTGATTTTTGCACAATCAAAAATTCCGTGAGACACTTCTAGTACCGATATTCTCA
>Ga0272412_1000414_pt1 | contig 12595 bp, 15 predicted proteins | sample WWTPWeurt_MetaT_FD_193540 | JGI IMG/M metagenome (GOLD analysis project Ga0272412, IMG submission 193540) | Metatranscriptome of activated sludge microbial communities from WWTP in Nijmegen, Gelderland, Netherland - WWTP Weurt (Metagenome... | ecosystem: Engineered > WWTP > Aerobic digester >...
AGGGCGTGCTGACCCAGACCCGCCGCCACTCCTACCTCGCCAGCCTGGTCGGCATTCCCCATCTGGTGGTCGCGGTCAACAAGATGGACCTGGTCGACTACGACCAGGCGGTGTTCGAGCGCATCAAGGGGGAATACCTCGAATTCGCCGCCAAGCTCGGCATCCGGGACGTGCGCTTCATCCCGATCTCGGCGCTGGAGGGCGACATGATCGTCGACCGCGGCGAGCGCCTGTCCTGGTACGACGGCCCGACCCTGCTCGACATCCTCGAGAACGCCCCCGCCGCCCACACCGAACAGGCCGAGGACTTCCGCTTCCCGGTGCAGTTCGTGTGCCGACCGCAAGAGTCCGCCAACCCCGAACTGCACGACTATCGCGGCTTCATGGGCCGGGTCGAATCGGGCGAGGTCGCGGTGGGCGACGCGGTCACCGTACTGCCCTCGGGCGCCAGCAGCCGGGTCAGGAAGATCGAGCTCGGCGGCGTCGCACTGCCGCGCGCCATCCACGAGCAGTCGGTGACCCTGCTGCTCGAAGACGAGATCGACATCTCGCGCGGCGACCTGATCGTGAAATCCGCCGAGGCGCGGGAGCCGGTCAAGCAGATCGAAGCCACGGTGTGCTGGCTGTCCGAGACCCCGCTGTCGCCTGCACGCACCTACCTGGTACGCCACACCACGCGCGAGGTGAAGGCCAAGCTCGCGAAGATCGACTACCGCCTGGACGTGAATACCCTGGAACAGGAGGCCACCACCGGGCTGGCGATGAACGACATCGCCCGCGTCACGCTCAAGCTCGCCCAGCCGATCATCGCCGACCGCTACACGGAGAACCGCGCTACCGGCGCCTTCATCATCATCGACGAGAGCACCAACAACACCGTAGGCGCGGGCATGATCGGCTGATCGCCACCCGCCCTCCGCAGCGAGCGAACCCCGGCCCCCGCAAGGGCGCCGGGGTTCTTCATTTTGGGGATGAAGAAATTCCTACCGCATCACAGAGCATGACAATAGGGCATTAAGTTTTCTATAATTAAATTCCATACGACTATTTTCAGGTCTTTTCAGCACCTGCAAGAGTCATCCCCGGATCGCACCGAAAACCGCTGCCTGCCATCTTCATCCGTCCTCGAGGAAGTCTCCCGATGCTCAAGCGAATCACCCTCGTCACCGTCGCCACCTTGGTCCTCGCCGGCTGCGCCGCCACCCACGTCGCCATCAGCAAGCGCGACCTCGATGTGCAGACCAAGATGTCCGACACGGTCTTCCTCGACCCGGTCGGCCCTGACAAGCGCACCATCTTCCTGCAGATCCGCAATACCTCCGACAAGCCCGACCTTGCGGTGAATGACGAGATCGCCGCCGCGCTGCAGACCAAGGGTTACACCCTGCTGCAGGACCCGGAGGCGGCGCACTACGTCCTGCAGGCGAACATCCTGCAGGTCGGAAAATCGGCACCCACCGCGATCGAGGCGGCGATCGACCAAGGCTACGGGGTAGCCGCCTCGGGCGGCCTGGTCCTGGGGGCGGGAGCGGCATACGCCGGCGGCGCCAGCGGCCGTGGCATCGCCGCCGCCGGCCTGATCGGCTCGCTGGCCGAAGGCATCGCCGGCGCCGCGGTCAAGGACGTGTATTTTTCGATGATCACCGACCTGCAGATCAAGGAGCGCATCCGCGGTGCCGGCAAGGCAAGGGTGAGTTCGAACCACAGCCTGCGCCAGGGCAACAGCGGTGGTTCGCAGGTGTCGTACGACGAAGAGTCGTCCTACAAGACTTATCAGACCCGCATCGGCTCGACCGCGAACAAGGTCAACCTCGCCTTCGAGGAGGCGCTGCCCGAGTTGAAGAAAGGCCTGATCAATTCGATCTCCGGGCTGTTCTGAACGCTCGCGGGCTTCATCTGCCCCAGCACGCCGCCGGGTGTTCGATAATCACGGCGGCGCCTTGCCAATCCGGCGCCCTTCGACCGAGCGCCACCATCATGACCGACCGCAATCCCTCCGACACCGCGCGTACCCGCCTCGACAAGTGGCTGTGGGCGGCACGTTTCTTCAAGCACCGTACGGGCGCGACCGAGGCGGTCGATGGAGGAAAGGTCAAGCTCAACGGAATGGCGGCCAAGCCGGCACGCGAACTCAAGGTCGGTGACCGCCTCGACATCACGATCGGCGAGGATACGCGCACGGTGATCGTGCGCGCGATCGCGGACAAGCGCGGCTCGGCCGCCGTGGCGCAGGCGCTCTACGAGGAGACCGCGGAAAGCATCGAGGCGCGCGAACGCGCCCGTGAATTGCGCAAGTTCGCCGCCGCGCCCGGCGCCGACCTGCACGGCCGGCCGACCAAGCGCGACCGCCGCAGGATGGACCGCTTCGGGGGATGCTGAGCTCGCGTCCCCAAGCGCGAGCCCTCGCGGTGCCCGATCCGTACCGGCTCCGCTCCGACTCCCGTGCCTCAGTCGAGTACCAGCGCCAGCGCGATCGGCAGGAAAACCACCGCAGCGAGGTTGCCGATCAGCACCATCGAGGCCACCTTGTCGGGCTCCTGGTCGTAACGCTCGGCGAACATGTAGTTCAGCACCGCCGGCGGCAGGGCGCCGAACACGAGCAACAGCGCCTGCTCGCGCGGCGGAAGCTCGAGCATCTGCAGCAGGGCCCAGGCCAGCGCCATGCCCACCACCGGGCGTAGCACCGCACCGAAGAGGCCGAAGCCGACGGCGCTGATGCGCGAATCGGCCAGGCGCACGCCGAGCGCGAACAGCATCAGGGGGATCGAGATGTCGCCGACCATCTCGATCGACATCAGCAGCGGCGGCCACACCTCGATGCCGAGGAAGCCGACCGCCAGGCCCGCGATCGTCGCCAGGATGGAGGGCGAGCGCCACACCGTGGTCAGCTTGGTATGGTGGTCCAGCAGCCAGGCACCGTAGGAGAAGTGGATCACGTTCGACACCACGAACATCACCACCGCCGGCGCCAGCGCCGACTCGCCGAAGGCGAGCACCGCCAGCGGCAGGCCGAGGTTGCCGCAGTTGTTGAACATCATCGGCGGCACCAGCGTCTTGGTGGCGATCCCGGCCGCACGCGCGACCAGCCAGCCGGCCACACCGGAGCCGACGATGATCACCACGGTCGCGAACAGCAGCGGCAGGTATTCGCCGAGGCGGAAGTCCTTGCCGACCAGCGCACCGAACACCAGCGCGGGCACGAAGACATCCATGTTCAGCTTGTTGGCGTGCGACAGGTCCGGCTTCATGCGCCGGCCGACGAAATAGCCCAGCGCGGTGATCGCGAACAGCGGGAACAGGATGGAGACGATTCGGATCAGCATTCAGGGCAAACCGGGAGCGGACTGAAGGGGGTGCGACGGATGCGGTCACCGACAAGCCCGTCGTCGCGCGGTCCCCGCGGACGAAGCGAGCTTGTCCGCGAACGGACGCGAGCCGGGATTAAAGCACGTAACGCGCCAGATCCTCGCGCTGGGCGAGCATGACGAGCCGGCTGTCGACATAGGCGGCGTCGACTACCACCGTCTGCTCCGCACTGCTGCGCCCGGCCTCGAAGGAAACCTCTTCGAGCAGCTTCTCCATGACGGTGTACAGCCGGCGCGCACCGATGTTCTCGGTCTTCTCGTTCACCTGGTAGGCGATCTCGGCCAGGCGGCGGATGCCGTCGTCGGCGAATTCCAGCTTCACCCCGTCGGTGGCGAGCAGCGCCTCGTACTGGCGCGTGAGGCAGGCGTCGGTGCTGGTGAGGATGCGGGCGAAGTCCTCCACAGACAGCGACTCCAGCTCGACGCGGATCGGGAAACGCCCCTGCAGCTCGGGGATCAGATCCGAGGGCTTGGACAGGTGGAAGGCGCCGCTGGCGATGAACAGGATGTGATCGGTCTTGATCATGCCGTACTTGGTGGAGATCGTCGTGCCCTCGACCAGCGGCAGCAGGTCGCGCTGCACGCCCTGACGGGAGACATCTGCGCCCTGCACGTCGCTGCGCGCGGCGATCTTGTCCACCTCGTCGAGGAACACGATGCCGTTCTGCTCGACCGCGCGCACGGCCTCGAGCTTGACCTCCTCGTCGTTGATCAGGCGCGCGGCCTCCTCGTCGGCGAGCAGCTTCATGGCCTCGCGGATCTGCAGCTTGCGCTGCTTCTTCTTGCCGCCGCCGAGGTTCTGGAACATGCCCTGGATCTGCTGGGTGAGTTCCTCCATACCCGGCGGGGCGAAGATCTCGGCCTGCATCGAGGGCGCGGCGACCTCGATCTCGATCTCCTTGTCGTCGAGTTCACCCTCGCGCAGCTTCTTGCGGAATTTCTGCCGGGTGGACGAATCCTGCGCCGGCTCGGGCTCGGCGTTGAAGCCGACCGGGCGCGCCGGCGGCAGCAGGGCGTCGAGCACGCGGTCCTCGGCGGCATCCAGCGCGCGGTCGCGCACCGACTTCATCGCACGCTCGCGGCCGTCCTTGACCGCGATCTCCATGAGGTCGCGGATGATGGTGTCGACGTCGCGGCCGACATAGCCGACCTCGGTGAACTTGGTCGCCTCGATCTTGATGAAGGGCGCGTTGGCCAGGCGCGCCAGGCGGCGCGCGATCTCGGTCTTGCCGACGCCGGTGGGGCCGATCATGAGGATGTTCTTGGGGGTGATCTCGCTGCGCAGCGGCTCTTCCACCTGAGCGCGCCGCCAGCGGTTGCGCAGCGCGATCGCCACGGCCTTCTTGGCCTTGTCCTGGCCGACGATGTGCTTGTCGAGTTCGGAGACGATCTCCGGCGGGGTCATCTGGGTCATGCGGTCAGCCTCAATCCAGCACTTCGATGGTGTGGTGGTGATTGGTGTAGATGCACAGGTCGCCGGCGATGGAAAGCGCCTTGGACACGATTTCCCTGGGCTCGAGCTCGGTGTTCTCGAGCAGTGCGCGCGCGGCCGACTGCGCGTAGGCGCCGCCGCTGCCGATGGCCACGATGCCCTGCTCGGGCTCGAGCACGTCGCCGTTGCCGGTGATCACCAGCGAATGCTCGCGATCGGCCACCGCAAGCATGGCCTCCAGCCGGCGCAGCATGCGGTCGGTGCGCCAGTCCTTGGCGAGCTCGACCGCGCTGCGCAACAGGTTGCCCTGGTGCTTGTCGAGCTTGGCCTCGAAACGCTCGAACAAGGTGAAGGCGTCGGCGGTTCCACCGGCGAAACCGGCGAGGATCTGACCGTTGTAGAGCGTGCGCACCTTGCGCGCGGAGGCCTTGATGACGATGTTGCCAAGGGTGACCTGGCCGTCGCCGCCGAGCGCGACGCGGTTGCCGCGCCGCACCGACAGGATGGTGGTGCCGCGATACTGTTCCATGAAGGATTCTCCGTCCCCGCGGAAATCGGGGCTGGTGTGTTGTTCAATGACGCAGGGTGACGTGAGCCACCTTGTCGACGCTCATGACCCGCAGCAGGCCGGCGACCATGGCGTTCACGTCGCGAAGACAGACGAGTTTACCTTGAGCCTGCAACGTGGCGAGAATATTGAAGAGCGTGCCGGCGCAGACAAAATCGAGCCGGCGCAGGCGCCGGCAATCGATCCGGACCTCGCGGCGCTCGACCGCGAAGGCGGCGAGGCGCCGGAGGGTATCGTTGGCAGCCCCGCAGAGCTCGCCCTCGAACGCGAACGCTTCCGGATCGGTCGGCTGCGCCTCGTCCGCCTGCGCCGCGAGCGCCGTGGGAGCGTCGCCGCGACCTTCCCAGGACGGCGGGGACTCCTCGAAGGTCACCGCATAGTCGACCGCGACATCCTCGAAGCGCGCCTGGTCGCCGGCGTACTGCAACAGCTCGAGCAGCATCAGCCAGGTATCGCGCGCCTGCGCCTTCCCGGGGGATACGGCCTGCGACAGGATGTCGGCGAGCGCGCGCACATTGACCAGCCTCACCTGAAGCCGCTCGGCCGCCAGCCCGGCAAGCAGGCCGCGCCAGACGGCGCAGCCCGCATCGTCCACCCCGCGCACCTTGGCGACGTCGATGCGCACCCCGCCGCTGCGGCGCGCGATCTTGGCGAGCTGGGCGAACTGGCGCTCGGCGGCTGCCGAGAGCTGCCCGCTCAGGTTGACCAGCGGCAGCTCGGTGCCCGCCGCCTTGCCCGCCACCCGCGACAGATCCTCCCAGGGCGGCGGCGAGCGCTCGAAGCGGGTGGCGTAATCGAGCACGCGCGACTCGAAGCGCTGGCGCTCCCCGCGCAGGCGGTAGAGATCGAGCAACATCAGCCAGGCACCCTCACCGCCCTCGCCACCTTCCGCGCCGACGGCGGCCTCGAGCACGGCGAGCGCGTCGTCGTCGCTACCGTTCGCATACAGCACCGCAGCCTCCTCGAAGGCCGCGCCAATCCCGCTTCCGCACTCGCGCACCTCGACCTGCCCGGCCACGCGTGCGAGCGCGCGCCCGTGGTCGGTGCCGGTGAAGTCGAGCGCGGACAACTCGGTAGGCGGGGGACGCTCGTCGCGCAGGGCGTCCGCTCCCGGCCCGGCTCGCGCGTCGCGCGGTGCGCCGGGCGCGGGCGAAACGGGTTTCTTGCCGAAGAAGGGGAGCGCCACGTCCGTATTCCGATGTCGCGGACGCCCCATGCGAGCCGCCGCAACCAACGACATTCACAGAAAAGCGCTTTTGCAACAAGCAATAAGCGCGAGAAAAATCCATCGATCAAGAACGCGACAGACGTGCATTCGGTGCCGCGGCTCGGCTAGAATGCTGCAATGCAACCGAAAACCGTTTCCGACGCGGGCGGCGAATCGCTCCCCGCGTCGTCGCGTTTTTCCCTGTCCGTCCGAGTCTATTACGAAGACACCGACGCAGGGGGTGTCGTCTATTACGCAAACTATCTCAAATTCTGCGAGCGCACGCGCACCGAATGGCTGCGTGCGCTCGGCGTCGCCCAGCACGCCTTGCTCGACGAGCAGGGCGTGGGTTTCGTGGTGCGCTCGGCGCAGGCCGACTACCTCGCTCCGGCACGCCTGGACGACGCGCTCGAGGTGAGCGCCCGCATCGCCAGCCGGCGCCGCGCGAGTCTCGTGTTCGACCACGAGATCCGCCGCGGCGGCGAACTTCTCTTCACCGCGCAGGTCCTCGTGGCTTGCGTGGACATGCGGCGCATGAAGCCCGCAGCCCTCCCCGCCTCCCTGCACGCCCTTCTCGAAAGCCCAGCATGACCGTCACCCACGACCTCTCCATCCTCAGCCTGATCTCCCAGGCGAGCGTCCTCGTCCAGCTCGTCATGGCGCTGCTGGCAAGCCTGTCGCTCGTCTCCTGGTACTGGATCTTCCGCAAGGCCTTCCAGATCCGCCAGGCGCGTGCACAGACCGACGAGTTCGAGCGCGACTTCTGGAGCGGCGGCGACCTCAACACCCTCTACGAGTCGGCTGGCCGCCACCAGTCCGAAGGCATGGAGCGCATCTTCGAGGCCGGCTACCGAGAGTTCACCAAGCTGCGCGGCAAGGGCCACGACCACGGCGCCACGCTCGACGGCGCCCGCCGCGCCATGCGCGCCACCTACCAGCGCGAGATCGACGACCTCGAGGCCCACCTCGCCTTCCTCGCCTCGGTGGGGTCGGTGTCGCCTTACATCGGCCTGCTCGGCACCGTGTGGGGGATCATGAACTCCTTCCGCGGCCTCTCCAGCGTCGGCGCCGCCACCCTCGCGCAGGTCGCGCCCGGCATCGCCGAAGCCCTGGTCGCCACGGCGATCGGCCTGTTCGCGGCGATCCCGGCGGTGGTGGCCTACAACCGCTTCGCGCACGACATCGACCGCCTCGGCATCCGCTTCGAGAGCTTCATGGAAGAGTTCTCCAACATCCTGCAACGCAACCTGCGCTGACCCGGACGGAGTTCCAACGATGCGCCAACGCCGTCTCATGAACCAGATCAACGTCGTGCCCTACATTGACGTGATGCTGGTGCTGCTGGTGATCTTCATGGTCACCGCGCCGATGATCCAGCAGGGCACGATCAACGTGCCCTCCGCCGGCGCCGGCACGCCGCCGCCTCAGTCCGAGGCCATCTTCATCGAGGTCAAGGCCGACGGGGCCTATGCGCTGCGCGCCAGCAACAGCGGGAGCTCGCGCCCGGTGCGCCGCGACCAGCTGTCGACCGCGCTCAAGGACGCCCTCGCGAAGAACCCCGAGCAGCCCTTCCTGGTCGCCGCCGACAGCAAGCTCGACTACCAGAAGGTGATCGACGTGCTCGAGACCGCGCGCGACGCCGGAGTGCGCAAGATCAGTCTGGTCACCCAGAGCGCGACTTCGCAGAAATGAGGGACCGCCCCGCCCCGCACCGCCGCGAGCCGCCTGGCAAGTGGCAGTCCCTCGGGTTGACCGTGGCGGTCCACCTGGGATTGTTCCTGTTCCTGTTCTTCGGCATCCGCTGGCAGAGCCCGCCGCCCGCGGCGCTCGAGGTCGGGCTGGCTTCGGCACCGGAGCGCAGCGCGCCAGCCGCAGCGCGCCCGCAGCCGGCGCCGGAGCCCCGGCCGGAGCCGAAACCCGAACCGAAGCCCGAGCCCAAACCGGAACCGAAGCCCGAGCCCAAACCGGAACCGAAACCGGAACCCAGACCTGAACCGCCCAAGCCCCAGGCCAAGCCCGAGATCGTCGCCAAGGCGCCCGAGAAGAAGCCGGAGCCGCCCAAGCCCGAGCCACCGAAACTCGAACCCAAACCACAACCGAAGCCGGAGCCCAAGCCTGAACCGAAGCCCGAGCCCAAGCCCCAACCCAAGCCGGAGCCGAAACCCGAGCCCAAGCCGCAGGCCAAGCCCGAACCCAAGCCCCAGCCCAAGCCGGACACCAAGCCGATCGACGACTACATGGCGCAGCGCCTCGCGCAGGAGACCCAGCGCGCCGAGCAGGCCCGCCTGTCCAGCCTGATGGCGCAGGAAGGTGCGCGCGCGGCCGCGGCCGGTCCGAGCCGCCAGGGTCCGCCCGGTGGCGACATCGACAAATACCGCGCGGCGATCGCTGCCAAGGTGCGCGGCAACCTGTTGCGCCCGCCCGGCCTGTCCGGCAACCCGGAGGCGGTGTTCGAGGTCGACCAGCTGCCGAGCGGCGAAGTGCTCAATGTCCGCCTCAAGCGCTCGTCCGGCGTGCCCGCCCTCGACGAGGCCATCGAGCGCGCGATCCGGCGCTCGAGCCCGCTGCCGCTGCCGGACAACAAGAACCAGTTCGAGCGTACCCTCGAACTGAAATTCCGTCCGCTGGCGGACGATTGAGTCCGTCATGTCTATAATCCGCGGCTGGAGAAAACCCCGCATGATCAAAACACTGCACGCATTCCGCCTCTTCCTCGCCGGCCTGCTCGCCAGCCTCGCGCTGGGTGCGCACGCCCAGCTCTCGATCGAGATCACCGGCACCGGCGCCTCGCGCTTTCCGGTCATCATCCCGATCTTCGAGAACGAGGGCCGCCTGCCGCAGAGCGTCACCGACGTCGTGCGCGCCGACCTCGAGCGCAGCGGTCTGTTCACCCTGATCGACACCGGCCCGCTGCCGATGCCCGAATCGGTGGCGCCCGACCTCGCCGCGGTGCGCAGTCGCGGCGCCGACGCGGTGCTCACCGGCAGCCTGATCCCGATGGCCGACGGGCGCTACGACGTGCGCTTCCGGCTCTTCGACGCGCAGAAGCAGCAGGAACTCGGCGCCATGTCGCTGCCGATGAGTCCGGCGCAGAACCGCCTGGTCGGCCACCGCATCGCCGACTTCGTGTACGAGAAGCTCACCGGCCTGCCGGGTTACTTCGCCACCCGCATCGCCTACGTGATCAAGTCCGGTCCCAACTTCGAGCTCCAGATCGCCGACGCCGACGGCATGAACGCCGCCACCGCGCTGCGCTCGCGCGAGCCGATCATCTCGCCTTCGTGGTCGCCCGACGGCCAGCGCCTGGCCTATGTGTCCTTCGAGCAGAAGAAGCCGATCGTCTACGTGCACACACTCGCCACCGCCAGCGTCGCGTGGTCGCCAACTTCAAGGGCTCGAACTCCGCGCCGAGCTGGTCGCCCGACGGCAGCCAGCTCGCGGTCGTGCTCACCAAGGACGGCCTGTCGCAGCTCTACGCGATCGGTGCCGACGGCTCCGGCGTGCGCCGCCTCGCGCAATCCTCCGGCATCGACACCGAGCCCTTCTGGGGCGCCGACGGCCACATCTACTTCACCTCGGATCGCGGCGGCAGTCCGCAGATCTACCGTATTCCTGCCAGTGGCGGCAGCGCCCAGCGGGTGAGCTTCGAAGGCAACTACAACGTGACGCCGCGCCTGTCGTTCGACGGCAAGTTGCTCGCCTTCATCACCCGCAATGCCGGCCGCTTCCAGGTGGCCGTGCAGGACGTCGCCACCCGGCAGACCACCATCCTCACCGATTCGGCACGCGACGAATCGCCCAGCTTCGCCCCCAACGGCCGCATGATCCTCTACGCCACCGACACCGGTGGCCGTGGCGTGCTGTCGGCGGTGTCGACCGACGGGCGCATCCGCCAGCGGCTCACGGTGCAGGCCGCCGATGTCCGCGAACCCGCCTGGGGTCCGCAGATCCGGTAACCATGAAGCGGCAACAAAGCCGCATACCCCTCTCTGCTGTCATCAACACTCGTACTGGAGCATCACCCATGAAGAAACTCGTCCTCCCCGCGCTGCTCGCCCTGACCCTGGCCGCCTGCTCGAGCACCGGCCCCGAGAACGGCGCCGCCTCCGTCCAGGACCGCGGCACCGGCGTCGCCACCGTGACGGCCGGCAGCGCCAAGGGCAGCGGCATCGCGGCGCTCACCGACCCCAACAACATCCTCTCCAAGCGCAGCGTCTTCTTCGACTTCGACAGCTTCGTGATCAAGCAGGAAGCCCGCCCGCTGATCGAAGCCCACGCCCGCTTCCTGGTGCAGAACCCGCAGATGAACATGCTCGTCCAGGGCAACACCGACGAGCGCGGCAGCCGCGAATACAACCTCGCCCTCGGCCAGAAGCGCGCCGACGTCGTCAAGCAGGCCCTCATGCTGCTCGGCGCCAAGGAATCGCAGATCGAGTCCGTGAGCCTGGGTGAAGAGAAGCCGCGCTGCGAAGACCGCACCGAGAACTGCTACGCCGAGAACCGCCGCGGCGACATGCTCTACACGGGCGAGTTCTAAGAGAGTCCCAACATGAAACGCCTTCTGCCGCTCGCCGCAGCGTTCGTCCTCATCCCGAGCGCCCCGGCGCACGCCCAGCTCTTCGGGGGTGACACCGAGGCCCGCAACCAGATCTTCCAGCTCCGGCAGGACGTTCAGGGGCAGATCGAGACCACCAGCCGCGGCCAGCTCGAGCTCGCCATGCAGAACGAACAGATGCGCGCCGAGCTGGCGCGCCTGCGTGGCCAGATCGAACTGCTGACCAACGAGGTGGAGACGCTCAAGCAGCGCCAGAAGGATTTCTACGTCGACCTCGACGCCCGCCTGCGCCGGTACGAATCCGGTGCGGCGGGCGCCGCCTCCGCCGCCCCGGCCTCCGGGGATGCGGCGCCGGCGGCACCGGCTGCGGCCGCAGCGCCCCCGCAGGCACCTGCCCCCGCGCCAGCCCCCGCATCCGCGAACACCGAATCCGCCGACTACCAGGGCGCCCTCGCGCTGCTCAAGAACGGCAAGCACAAGGACGCGCAGACCGCGTTCGAGCGCTTCATCACCCGCTACCCGGCAGGCAACTTCACCGCCGGCGCCCACTTCTGGGCCGGCAACGCCGCACTGCAGGCGCGCGACGTCGCCAGTGCGAATCGCCATTTCAAGACGGTGATGGACAAGTACCCCAAGGAGAACGTCGCGCCCGACGCCATGCTCGGCCTGGCCAACAGTCAGCAGGCCATGAACGACGCCGCCGGCGCCAAGCGCACCCTGCAATCGCTTGTCGAGCGCTATCCGCAGAGCAACGCTGCTCAGGTCGCCCGCCAGCGCCTGAGCGCGCGCTGATCCATGTCCGCTGTCGAAACGGCGCCGGCGACGGCCGTGCGCCTCCGTATCACCGAGATCTTCGCCTCGCTGCAGGGCGAATCCACCCGCGTCGGCCTGCCCACCGTGTTCGTGCGCCTGACCGGCTGCCCGCTGCGCTGCACCTGGTGCGACACTGCCTACGCCTTCAGCGGCGGCGAGACACGCACGCTCGACGACATCCTCGCCGAGGTGGCCAGCCACGGTCTGCGCCACGTGTGCGTGACCGGCGGCGAGCCGCTCGCACAGAAGGGCTGCCTACCGCTGCTCGCCGCGCTGTGCGATGCCGGCCACGACGTGTCGCTGGAAACGAGCGGCGCACTCGACATCGCGGGGGTCGATCCTCGCGTGTCGCGCATCGTGGACCTCAAGGCCCCGGGCTCGGGCGAGCTCGCCCGCAACCGCTGGGAAAACCTCGCGCTGCTGTGCGCTCACGACGAGCTCAAGTTCGTGCTCGCCGACGCCGCCGACTACGCATGGGCCAAGCAGCAGATCGCCGAGCACCGCCTCGCCGAACGCTGCGGCGTGCTGCTGTCGCCGGTCGCCGGCGCGCTGGACCCTGCCGAGCTCGCCGGATGGATCGTGCGCGACCGCCTGCCGGTGCGCTTCCAGCTCCAGCTCCACAAGATCCTGTGGAACGACGCCCGCGGCCGCTGAG
>Ga0272412_1000416_pt1 | contig 12581 bp, 8 predicted proteins | sample WWTPWeurt_MetaT_FD_193540 | JGI IMG/M metagenome (GOLD analysis project Ga0272412, IMG submission 193540) | Metatranscriptome of activated sludge microbial communities from WWTP in Nijmegen, Gelderland, Netherland - WWTP Weurt (Metagenome... | ecosystem: Engineered > WWTP > Aerobic digester >...
ATGCCGCCGGCATCCCACTGACCACCCATGCGGTCGGCGGTATGTTCGGGTTCTTCTTCACCGACGCACCGGTGGTGACGACTTATGCTCAGGCCATCGCCTGCGATGTCGAGCGGTTCAAGCGCTTCTTTCACGGGATGCTGGCCGAAGGCGTCTACCTGGCGCCCTCTGCATTTGAGGCGGGATTCATGTCGTCGGCGCATGGCGACGCCGAGATCGCGGCGACCATTGATGCAGCGCAGCGGGTATTGGCCCGGATTTAATGGCTCAGCCGTTGCCTAATTCCCGACCATCCTTGACCTGGAGAACCTCAACGATGAGCGCTGCCCCCTCCAACCGCCAGCTTTTAGCTATTACCGGAATGAGTTGCGCCGGCTGTGTCGCTGCGGTCGAAACCGCCTTGCGCGAAACCTCCGGTGTGGTGGACGCTGGCGTCAATTTCGCTGATCGCACCGCCCAAGTAGTGGGTTCCGCTACGCTTGATGCGCTGATTCACGCTGTGCAGGCGGCGGGTTACACCGCTGTCGCCTTGCGCGACGATGCCGGCGAGGAGGCTGAACGCGACACGGCGGAACGAGCGCATGACCGGCGGTTAATCGGCAATACCGCAGTCGCCGCTGCGCTGGCCGCGCCACTGATGATTGCGGAAATGGCCGGGTGGCTGCCGGCGCTCGCCACGCTGGCCGGCCAAGGATTCTGGATCGCAACCGGTCTGCTGACTCTGGCGGTAATGACCTACAGCGGTGGGCATTTTTTCATCGGCGCCTGGCGACAATTCCGCCGCCACAATGCCAACATGGATACATTGATCGCGCTGGGGACCGGTTCCGCCTGGGGTTATTCGATGCTGGTCGCGCTGTTTCCCGCTAGCGTACCGAGTCTGGCCCAACACGCCTATTTCGAGGCGGCGGTCACGATTATCGCCTTGATCAATCTCGGTTCGGCGCTGGAAAGCCGGGCGCGGGGCAAAACCTCCGCTGCGATCCGCCGCCTGATCGGCCTGCAACCCAAAACCGCCCGGATCGTGGACGGCGATCAGGAACGCGACGTTCTCATTGAAACCTTGCAACCCGGCGTGCTGATCCGGGTGCGGCCCGGCGAGAAAATTCCGGTGGATGGCGAACTGGTCAGCGGCGCGTCCTCGGTCGATGAAGCCATGCTCACCGGCGAACCGCTGCCGGTCAGCAAGCAGCCGGGCGATGCCGTGACTGGCGGCAGTCTGAATCAGACCGGCAGTTTCGTGTTCCGGGCGACCCGGGTCGGCGCAGATACGGTGTTGGCTCACATCATCGACCGGGTGCGCCAGGCCCAGAACAGCAAGCCGCCGATTGGCCGGCTGGCCGATCAGGTTGCCGCCGTGTTCGTTCCCACTGTGCTGATCATCGCGGTGCTGACCGCGCTGGCCTGGTTCAACTTCGGCCCGGAACCTAAAACCGGCTATATGCTGGTCACTACCCTGACCGTGCTGATCATCGCTTGTCCCTGCGCCTTGGGGCTGGCGACGCCCATTTCGATTATGGTCGGGGTCGGCAAGGCCGCTGAATACGGCATTCTGATTCGCGACGGCGCTGCGCTGCAACGGGCCGGGCAACTCACCACGCTCGCGCTGGACAAGACGGGCACTGTTACTGTGGGCCGCCCAACCGTCGCCACCGTCATCGCCTTACCCGGTTTTACTGAAGATGCGTTGTTCCAGTGGACGGCTGGGCTGGAAGCCGGTTCTGAACATCCGCTGGCGCAGGCGATTCTGGATGCCGCCAGTCAACGTGGCCTGGAGCTGCCGGCAGTCGATCGCTTTGAAGCCATCGCCGGGCAAGGCGTAACCGGCCATCTGGCCGGACAGGCGCTGCTGGTGGGCAACCGTCGCTTGCTGGAAAGCCACGGGATTGATACCGCGCCGCTCCAGGCTGGAATCGCCCAATCAGCCGCCGCCGGGCAAACACCCGTGCTCATCGCTGTCAACGGCCAGCCGGCCGGGATCATCGCCATTGCCGATCCGATCCGGCCTGATGCCGCCGCTGCGTTGCGCCGGTTGCGGGAATCGGGATTGCGGCTAGTGCTGCTGACCGGCGATCACGCCGCCACCGCCCGTGCTATTGCCGCCCAAGCCGGTATTGATGAAGTATTTGCCGAAACCACGCCGATTGGCAAAGCCGAGTGGATTGCCCAACGACAGGCGCAGGGCGACGTGGTGGGTATGGTCGGCGACGGCATCAATGACGCTCCGGCGCTGGCGCAGGCCGATGCGGGTTTTGCGATGGGCGGCGGGACCGATATTGCGATTGAGAGCGCCGGCCTTACTCTGACGCGCAGTTCGCTGCACGGGATCGCCGACGCCATTGCTATTTCCCGCGCTACGGTCGCCAACATCCGGCAAAATCTGCTGGGCGCTTTTGTTTACAACCTGCTAGGGATTCCACTGGCCGCCGGGGCGCTCTACCCGCTCACTGGATTGTTGCTCAACCCGATGCTGGCCGGTGCGGCTATGGCGCTGTCCTCATTCACCGTAGTCAGCAACGCCAACCGTCTGCGCCAATATCGCCCCCCCGCATCGTCCCGCTCGCTCGCGGGCGATGGCCGTTAAGGAGATCGTCATGATCGCCCTGATCATCAATTGCGCCGGACTGGGCCTGATCGGCCTGATCGTCTGGTGGTTTTGGAGCCCCCGCCCATGAAGCTGCCGCCGCTGCCTAAACCCTCCTTGCTGGCTCGACTGGGCCTGGTTCTCACATCCGGTTTGGCGATTGTGGCCGGGTTTGCCCTGGCTTCCCTGCTGTTCGTCGTTCTACTGATCGCGGGAGTAGCGGCGGCTGGCTGGCTGTGGTGGCAATACCGCCAACTTATCAGCCAGGCCCGCCGCGCCGCGCCCGATATTATCGAGGGCGACTACACGGTCGAAGCGGCGCACCCGCTGCTGGAAGATCAGCGGACGCTAGCCAATCCCGCCGCAACCCATCCACGACACGGCGGCGGTCATGAGTAGTCCCGCCGGTGGTCTGGCTGCCAACAGCTGTTGTTGCTGGTCAGCGCCCATCACCGCGTAGTAGGCGAAAGGTCCGGCCATGTCGAAACCAGTGGCTGAACCACCGGACTCTGGCGAGTCCCGCTGGCCGATCCGCCCGCTCCATCTGACGCTAATCGGCCTGCTGTACCTGGTGTTCAGTCTGCTCTGGCTGCTGGGCGGCGACCGGATGCTGATCCTCTGGGCGGGCGGCGCGACACCCCCACTATTGGTCGAGATGTTGAAAGACCTGCTGGTGGTCAGCGCTGGCGGCATTCTGCTTTATCTACTGCTCCGCGTTTATGGCAATGTCGTGCGGCTCCGCATTAATCAGGTGCAGGATCTACGTTTGGCCCGGATTGAGGAACAAGCGCGGCGCACCCGCGATGCGCTGGAAAACCGAGTCAGAGAACGCACCGCAGAACTCTTGGCCATCAACCAGACCTTGGAACAGCAGGTCGCCGCCCGCACCCAGGTCGAGATCGCCCTGAGCGACAGCGAGGAACGTTTTCGCCAGTTGGCCGAACACATCCGGGAAGTGTTCTGGGTGTACGGCATTGCCGAAGAACGCCTGCTTTATGTCAGTCCTGCTTATGAAGAGATTTGGGGACGACCAGTGCAGAGCTTTCACGAGCGGCCGTTGGACTGGATTGAAGCGGTTCATACCGATGATCGGCAACGGGTTTACGCTGCGCATTTGGCCCGGCAGCAGTTGGGCCGCCTTGATGAGGAATACCGGATCGTGCGGCCCGACGGCGCAATCCGCTGGATTCGGGATCGCGGTTTTCCAGTTCGCGACGAGGCCGGCTATATCTACCGGATTGCCGGGCTGGCTGAGGACATCACCGCCCACCGGCTGGCCGAGGATCAATTGCGCCGGCAACAAGTCGAACTGGCTCAGATGGCGCGTCTCCGTCTGGCAGTCGAACTGGCCTCCAATCTGGCTCACGAACTCAACCAGCCGTTGGCCGCCATAGTTGCGTATACCCAGGCTGGGCTGGCTCTGTTGCGTCAGGATCAGGCCGATCCCCGCGCCTTGACCGGCGCCCTTGACGCGGTGGTCCATCAGGGGCTGCGCGCCGGTGAAATCATTCGCCACTTGCGCGATCTGGTGCAAAAGCACCCGGACGCACGCACCGCGCTTGATCTCAATGCATTGCTCCGGGCCGTGGTTCACTATGCCCAGCTGGAGTTGCGTCAAGCCAATGTAGTGCTGAATCTGGAATTGGCCGACAATTTGCCGCCGGTGTTGGGCGACGATATTCAAATTCAGTTGGCGGCGCTTTACCTGGCCCGCAATGCCATTGAAGCGATGCAGGATGCCGGGGAGCCACGCCGGTTGACGATCCGCACCACATTGCAGGACTCCGGAATGGCGCTGGTGACGTTAGCCGATACCGGCCACGGGTTCAGCACGGATACAGCAGATCGGCTGTTTCAACCCTTTTTCAGCACCAAGCCGGGTGGTATGGGACTGGGGCTATCGGTCAGTCGCTCGATCATCGAATCCCAGGGGGGTGAACTGTGGGCAACGCCCAACCCGGACTGTGGTGTATCTTTTCACTTCATCTTACCCATTTATGGACGTCGACATGAATGAGTCTCCTCCGACTGTGTTTCTGGTAGACGATGACCCAGCGGTGCGTGACGCCGTCGGCCTGTTGTTGCGGGCCGGTGGGCTAACGGTGGAGGGTTTCGCGAATGCTGCCGAGTTTCTCGCCACCGACGCAGTTCGCCGGCCTGGTTGTCTGGTGCTGGACGTACGGATGCCGGAGATGAGCGGGCTGGATTTGCAAAAAAAGTTGCGCAACGACGGGTGTCCGATGCCGATCATTTTCATGACCGGCCACGGTGACGTGCCGATGGCGATCAGGGCTATGAAGGCCGGCGCCCTTGATTTCATCGAAAAGCCCTTTTCGGGCGAACTGCTGCTGACACGGGTCTACGAGGCGCTGACCATCGATGCCCGGGATCGTTGCCGCCAAGCGCAGCGTGAAGCCGCAGCCACACGGTTATCGCGGCTGTCGCCCCGCGAGCGAGAAGTACTGGATCGAGTAGCCGATGGTCAATACAACAAAACAATTGCCGCTGAACTCGATATCAGCATTTCCACTGTGGAAATTCACCGCCGGCGGGCTATGGAAAAGCTGGAGGCAACCTCCATTGCGGACTTGATTCGGACTTTGGCTCTGGCGAATGACCAAGCAGCACGATAGTACAGCGCAGCGCCCGAACCCAAAATGGCGGCGATTGCCACTGCCCCACCGGACGCCGGATTACAAGAGGCTATTCGATCGCTATTCACTCCTCATGGTTGCAGAAACAACAGGTCTGGAATCATGTGGACTCTAATGGGATGGTTAATCGCCCTGATGGGCGTCGCCATGATCATCGCTTTAGCGCGACGGCACTTGAAAAAAACCCGATCCCTTCCTGAAAAAAATGACCGGGAATTGCCGCCTCAAACTACAGTTGGCCCCATGCCTACCCCGTCAAAACCACTGGAGCGCGAGCGACTGGAGCAACGGATCTATGCTCAATGGGAGCAAGGAATCAGGAAGCGGCTGGAGCAGTGGATTTACACCGATCCAGCGCAACAAATACAACAGGAATGGCAAAAAGTGCAACGGGTGCGGGAACAACTGGAGCGTGACCGACAGGCGTGGGAACAACAACAAAAACAGCAGCAGGAACACTGGGATCGTGCATGGAATGCCTCTCCAGAACATCATTATAACCCTATTGATCAGGCGTACATTCAGGCCAATTGGCATTACATTCTAGGTTTGGAATCCCCCACCGCAGGTGCTGAAGAAATTAAACGTGCTTACCATAAACGCATCAGTGAATATCATCCTGATAAAGTTTCGCAAATGGGTGGTAAAATTCAAGACTTGGCTAAAGTCGAAAGTCAAAAAATCAATGCTGCTTACGAGTACGCACATAATCAAGGGCTGGTCTGATTGATTCCACCTGAGCCATCGACAAATTTTCGCATTAAACCCGATCCGCCACGGTATTGAGTCGGGCTTAATATCATCGTCTTACAGAAAAATGACAGGATACCGTCGCACATGATCATCGACCGCACTGCTGAATTATCCAAGCTAATGGCACGCCGCATCCTGATTCTGGATGGAGCGATGGGCACCATGATTCAAAGTTATTCTTTGCAGGAAGATGATTATCGGGGCGAACGCTTCAAGGATTGGCCTAGCGACCTCAAGGGCAATAACGATCTGCTAACGTTGACGCAGCCGTCGATCATCCGCGAGATTCATGCTGCTTATCTTGACGCCGGCGCTGATATTATTGAAACCAACACTTTTAACTCGACCGCTATTGCCATGTGCGACTACGGCATGGAACAGCTTGTGCCGGAATTAAACCGGGCTGCCGCCCAATTAGCCCGAACTGTCGCAGACCAATACTGTACCGCAGATCATCCCCGTTTTGTCGCCGGCATTCTCGGTCCTACCAATCGAACCGCCAGCCTATCTCCAGATGTTAATAATCCGGGTTTTCGTAATATCAGCTTCGATGATCTAGCCGTTGCTTATACTGAGGCGATTCAAGCGCTGGTTGAAGGGGGGGTTGATCTGCTGTTAGTAGAAACCATTTTCGACACGCTCAACGCCAAGGCAGCCGTATTCGCCATCCAGCAATTTTTTGAAAAAACCGGACAAAAATTGCCAGTCATGATCTCCGGAACGATCACTGACGCTTCCGGGCGAACCCTATCTGGGCAAACCACAGAGGCATTCTGGAACTCGCTGTCGCATAGCCGTCCGTGGTCATTTGGGTTAAATTGCGCCTTGGGTGCAACCCAGTTACGTCCCTATCTTGCTGAACTGGCTCGCATTGCCGATACAGCAGTTTCAGCGCATCCAAATGCCGGCCTACCTAATGCGTTTGGCGAATACGATGAGACGCCGGAACAAATGGCGGCAGTCATCCGCGAATTTGCCGAAAGCGGGTTACTAAATATTGTTGGCGGTTGCTGTGGCACCACTCCAGCACATATCCACGCCATTGCTGAAGCAGTCAAAGACTTGCCGCCGCGATCAATTCCAGTGATTGAAGCACGCTGCCGACTCGCTGGGCTGGAGCCACTGAATATCGGCCCACCCCTCGGATTTATCAACGTCGGTGAACGCGCTAATGTGACTGGATCAGCAGTGTTCAAGCGGTTGATTAAAGCCGGTGATTATAATGCTGCACTGGATATTGCTCGACAGCAAGTTGAAAATGGGGCGCAACTTATTGATATTAACATGGATGAAGGAATGCTGGATTCACAGGAAGCAATGGTGACTTTCCTAAATCTGATTGCCGCTGAGCCGGATATTAGTCGAGTGCCTGTCATGCTTGACTCATCCCGGTGGGATATTCTGGAAGCGGGCCTTAAGTGTGTTCAAGGAAAACCAGTCGTCAACTCGATTAGTCTGAAAGAAGGTGAAAGCGAATTCATCCGGCAGGCCCGATTGATTCGCTTTTATGGCGCAGCCGCGATTATCATGGCTTTTGATGAACAGGGTCAAGCTGATACTGAAGATCGCAAGTTTTCTATTTGTCAACGGGCTTACCATATTCTTACTGAACAGCTTAACTTCCCACCCCAAGATATTATTTTTGATCCTAATATCTTTGCTGTCGCCACTGGTATTGAAGAACATAATCACTATGCAATGGATTTTATTGCCGCCACCCAGCGGATTAAACGGGAATTGCCTCATGCGCTGATTTCTGGTGGTGTATCCAATGTCTCTTTCTCATTTCGAGGCAATAACCCAGTGCGTGAGGCGATTCATTCAGTATTCCTATATCATGCTATTCGTGCCGGTATGACTATGGGCATCGTTAATGCTGGTCAATTAGCAATTTATGAGGAAATCCCGGTAGAACTGCGGGAGCGTGTGGAAGATGTAATCCTTGACCGTCGTCCTGATGCTACTGAACGCCTGCTGGAAATAGTCGATCGCTACCGGGAGGAATCTTCTGTAGTCTCGGAAAAAAATGTCAAGAGCGAGAATGCTGAATGGCGATCTTGGCCTGTTGCCAAACGACTGGAACACGCTCTGATTAAAGGCATTGATGAATTTATTGAAGTGGACACTGAAGAGGCCCGTCAACAGTTTGAGCGGCCACTACAGGTTATTGAAGGGCCATTGATGGATGGCATGAATGTCGTGGGCGATCAATTTGGCGCAGGCAAAATGTTTTTGCCACAAGTAGTAAAATCAGCTCGGGTGATGAAAAAATCAGTTGCCTGGCTCATTCCATTCATTACCGCACAACAGTCTGGGGATCAACGTCGTACTAACGGCCGAATGGTACTGGCAACGGTGAAGGGCGATGTCCATGATATTGGCAAAAACATCGTTAGTGTAGTCCTCCAATGCAATAACTTTGAGGTGATTGATCTGGGTGTAATGACACCAGCGCAGAAAATTCTGGATGCTGCACGTGAACACCAGGCAGAGATGATTGGCCTATCCGGGCTGATTACACCATCGCTGGATGAGATGGTGAATGTCGCCAAGGAAATGAAGCGCCAAGGTTTCACTATTCCGTTACTGATTGGCGGCGCTACGACTTCGGCTATGCACACCGCAGTCAAAATTGATCCGCACTATCCTGGCCCAGTAGTGTATGTCAAGGATGCCTCGCGAGCGGTGGGCGTGGCGCAAAACCTGATTGGCGCTGTGTCAAAAACAGACTTTGTCGCACGCATCAAGCAAGATTATGCGCTGAAGCGTGAGCAACATGCTCATCGGCGTGGACGTGAGCCGCTATTGCCGCTGGCGCAGGTTCGCGCTAACCGGGCGCAATATGATGAGGATCATTATCTGCCGCCCAAACCGAGTTTTCTTGGGATTCATGTTCTTGATGATTATCCACTGTCAGAACTAGCAGAGTGCATTGATTGGACACCGTTCTTTCAAGCATGGGAATTACGCGGACGTTATCCAGCAATTTTTGCTGATCCGCAAAGCGGTGAAACAGCCCGGCATTTATTCAATGACGCGCAAGCCATGCTGAAAAAAATCCTTAGCGAACATTGGCTGAAAGCGCGAGCAGTGTTCGGCTTTTTTCCGGCCAACCGCAGTGGAGATGATGACATCGCGCTTTATACAGATGACCGTCGGGAGCAGGTTTTAATGACGCTCCATCATTTACGCCAGCAGGCGCCAAAACCTACTGGTAAACCCCATCACTGTCTGGCTGACTGGATCGCGCCAAGTGGATCAAGCGTAGCGGATTATCTCGGTGCATTCGCAGTTACTACAGGCATTGGCATTGAAGAACGGATCATGGCTTTTGAGCGGGATCATGATGATTACAGCGCTATTTTACTCAAAGCCCTGGCAGATCGGCTGGCGGAGGCATTTGCTGAGCGGCTGCATGAACGGGTGCGTAAAGAGTTCTGGGGTTACGCTGCTGATGAGCGCCTTAGTAATGAAGATCTAATCGCCGAAAACTATCGTGGCATTCGGCCAGCGCCAGGTTATCCTGCTTGCCCTGATCACACTGAAAAAGGGCTGCTTTGGCAATTACTGGAGGTAGAACGTAATGCCGGCATTTACCTGACCGGCAGCTTCGCTATGACGCCAACGGCGGCAGTGAGTGGTTGGTATTTCAGTCACCCGAAAGCGCGTTATTTTGGGGTAGGTCGGTTAGATCGCGATCAGGTTGCTGATTATGCCCAGCGCAAGGGCTGGACACTAGCAGAAGCAGAAAAATGGCTGGCGCCTAATCTGGGCTACGAGGCTGGAGAGCAGGGAGAATAGTTGGTGATAGGGATATAACGCGGGCATCTTGCAAAATTCTGATTATTGGATGGGCAAGATGCTATCGTCACGACGAACCCTGCTGTTGAGGATCGCTATAGATAGTAAGTCTTCAATGGCGGAAAACCATTAAATTCAATAGCGCTATAGGAAGCGGTATAAGCGCCAGCAGAGAGCCAGTAAATCTGGTCACCGCTTTCCAACGAGAGCGGTAGCTGGTATTTAAAATGTTCGTACATAATATCCAGACTATCGCAAGTTGGTCCAGCCAGAATCACATCCCCAGTTGGACCGGTTTTTTCAGTATACACCGGGTATTTGATCGACTCGCCCAAAGTTTCCATTAGCCCATTAAAGATGCCGACATCAGTATAAACCCAGCGTTTTAAATCAGTTTTCGATTTTTTAGCAACCGAAACCACCTCACTGACCAAGATACCCGCTTCGCCCACTAATCCACGGCCCGGCTCCAAATAAAGTTCTGGGATGGCGTCACCGAAATGTAACCCAATATAGCGGTTGATTTCTTCAGCATATACCGCTAGTGGATTAGTTTTAACTAGATAGTCAGCTGGAAACCCTCCGCCCATATTCATAGCTTTGAATCGGAGCTGCTCTCTATCCAATCTTTCAAACAATGAACGTGCCTGAGCAATTGCGGCGTCCCAAGCCGGGATTTCACGCTGCTGGGAACCAACATGAAATGAAACGCCATATGGATCCAGTCCCAAATCAGCCGCTAATAATGCCAAATCGGTCAACATGCGTGGCTGGCAGCCAAATTTGCGCGACAAGGGCCAATCAGAGTCCGAGGTCACTGCGTCCATCAGGATACGAAAAAACACCCGAGAGCCTGGAGCCTCTCTGGCAAGATTGCGGATGTCCGCCTCACAGTCACTGGCAAATAGCCTGACTCCTTTGTCGTAGGCTTCGCCAATATGTCTTGCCTTTTTGATAGTATTGCCAAAACTGACGTGGTCTGGCGACACGCCGAGATCTAGCACCTTATCCAGCTCATAGATCGAAGCAATATCAAAATAGGAACCTAAATCCCGCAATAAAGCTAACACTTCAATACCGGGATTAGCCTTAACTGCGTAATAAATCTTGGCGTCAGGGAAACCAGTGCGGAATTGCTGGAATTTGTGCTGGATCATGTCCAGCAACACAATTAAAAATGGCGTTTCCCGCGTCCGGGAAAAAGTGATAATTTTTTCCCATTCAATAGCGGAATAGTAATCACGGTGCATCGTAATTTTCCCTCATAGCCTTGCTAAAGGCGCCGCGGCAGGGACAACTATTCAGTTGTCCCTGCCTACAAATTTTGACCAAGACTTACTTTCCGCACTCTATTGATCGTCAGATTATCAGGTAGTGGCGGCTGGTCTAGGGTTCAATGCAATCATCGGATTAGCGGCTGAGACTGTAACAGTTGCTGTCGACTCCGCTAGTTCCTGCTCCAAGCTTCGGACCGCACCGTTAAACGAATCCTTGCTTCCAGGCGCGATTTCCTTAACTTCAGTAGGTAGACCCATTCGATCCAGAAGGGAGATAAACGGTTCTGGATCGAGCTCTTCGACATTAACCATAGTTTTTGGATCCCACACTCCTTGCGCGACCAGCATAGCCGCCGCTACTGGAGGAACACCAGCGGTATAACTGATGCCCTGTGACTCCACTTCTTCAAAGCATTGGTGGTGATCGGAGACCTGATAAATAAACATTTCACGATTTCGTCCATCCTTCCAACCCTTAACGAAATTACCAATGCAGGTCTTGCCGGTATAACCGGGAGCAAGAGTTTGTGGGTCAGGTAATAGCGCCTTAACCAGTTTGAGAGGGACTACTTCTTGGCCGGTTGTAAGCGTAACCGGCAAATGCGAAAGAAATCCCAAGGTGCGCAGCACCGTGAATACATTGATATAATGATCCCCAAAGCCCATCCAGAACCGGATGCTATTAGCATCAATGTTTTTTGAGAGCGAGTGCAATTCATCATGCCCATTCAGATAGATCGGGCAAGAGCCAACTACTGGAAAATCATAAATACGCTTAACCGAATGGGTTGGGTATTCTTGCCACTTCCGGTCAATCCAAGTCCAGACCTTGATAAATTCTCGGAAGTTAATTTCCGGATCGAAATTAGTGGCGAAGTACTTGCCATGACTACCAGCATTAACATCCAGAATATCAATCGTATCGATCTGGTCGAAATAGCGCTTCGCCGCTAATGCGCAGTAGGCATTAACTACTCCTGGATCAAATCCAGCGCCCAGAATAGCCGTCACTCCCTTCTCAGCGCAGCGGTCTTTACGCTTCCATTCATAATTGGCATACCAAGGTGGAGTTTCACAGACCTTGTCTGGTTCTTCATGAATCGCTGTGTCGATATATGCTACCCCAGCTTCCAGACAGGCTTCCAGAACCGACATGTTAATAAAGGCATTACCAAGATTAATAACGATTTCAGACCGGGTTTCTCTGATCAGCCGGATCGTGGCAGGTATATCGAGCGCATCGATCTGGCGGGAACACAATTTATAGGCAGGGTTTTGGATATGTCCTTTGCGCTTGATGCTTTCAATAATTTCGTCACATTTTGACAGCGTCCGCGACGCAATGCAGAGATCGCCCAGCACCTCATTATTCATCGCAGCTTTATGAGCCGCCACATGAGCAACTCCACCCGCACCGATAATCAGTACGTTTTTCTTCATGTTTATTTTCCCCTATAAAATTACGAAAGGCTGTGCTTAAAATCTTGGTAGTCGAATTTTTTGACCATCTCA
>Ga0272412_1000420_pt1 | contig 12545 bp, 16 predicted proteins | sample WWTPWeurt_MetaT_FD_193540 | JGI IMG/M metagenome (GOLD analysis project Ga0272412, IMG submission 193540) | Metatranscriptome of activated sludge microbial communities from WWTP in Nijmegen, Gelderland, Netherland - WWTP Weurt (Metagenome... | ecosystem: Engineered > WWTP > Aerobic digester >...
AATCATTTGGGTGCTTGTGAGACTTCTACAATATGCGTGACCTATGATTATTCTGCTGATTAAGGATTTGATTCAAAAACCAACGCAGAATTAAAATGTAAAAAATGTTTAGAAGACGGTAAAGCTATAAAATCAGCTTCATCCGGTACTTGTACAGCTTTAACATCTATATGTGCGGCAAACGAAGTATTTATCAGAGAAGCTGTAGGTTTAGGAGATGGAAGCAATCATTTAGGTTCATGCGAAGCTTCTACAATTTGTGTTACTTTTGATTACTCAAATAATAGAGGATTTGATTTGGTTGCTAGCGGTGAAAATTTGTGTATTAAATGTTAAGGTACATCGAAAGCAATAAAATCTGCATCTTCAGGAAGCTGTACTGATTTAACATAAATTTGCTCTGCTAACGAAGCCTTTATAAGAGAAGCTACTGGATTTTCTGATAATAGCAATCACTTGGGTGCTTGTGAGACTTCAACCATATGCGTGACTTATGATTATATTGCTAACTAAGGATTTGATACGAAAGCTAATGCAGAATTAAAATGTAAGAAATGTTTAGAAGACAGTAAAGCTATAAAATCAACTTCATCTGGTACTTGTACAGCTTTATCATCTATATGCGCAGCAAACGAAGTATTTATCAGAGAAGCTGTAGGTTTAGGAGATGGTAGTAATCATTTAGGGTCATGCGAAGCTTCTTCAATTTGTGTTACTTTTGATTACTCAAATAATCGAGGATTTGATTTGGTTGCTAGCGGTGAAAATTTGTGTATTAAATGTTAAGAAGTTGGAAAAGCCATAAATTCAGTAACATCTGGAGTTTGTACAACTCTTACCTCTATTTGTTCACCAAATGAAGTATTCATTAGAGAAGCTGCAGGTTTAGGAGATGAAAGCAATCATTTAGGATCTTGTGAACCTTCTTCAATTTGCATGACTTATGATTATGCAAATAATCGTGGATTTGATACTGTTGCAAATGGTGAAAGCAAATGTACTAAATGTTAAGGCACATCAAAAGCAATAAAATCTGCATCTTCAGGAAGCTGCACTGATTTAACATCCATTTGTTCCGTTAATGAAGCATTTATTAGAGAAGCAACTGGCTATTCTGATGATAGCAATCATTTAGGTGCTTGTGAGACTTCTACAATATGTGCGACCTATGATTATAGTGCCAACTAGGGATTTGATTCAAAAACCAACGCAGAATTGAAATGTAAGAAATGTTTAGAAGATGGCAAAGTTATAAAATCAACTTTATCTGGTACTTGTACAGCCTTAACATCAATATGTGCTGCAAATGAAGTATTTATCAGAGAAGCCGTAGGTTTAGGTGATGATAGTAATCATTTGGGTTCATGCGAATCTTCTTCAATTTGTGTTACTTTTGATTACTCAAATAATCGAGGATTTGATTTGGTTGCTAGCGGTGAAAATTTGTGTATTAAATGTTAAGGAACTTCGAAAGCAATAAAATCTGCATCTTCAGGAAGCTGCACTGATTTAACATCTATTTGTTCCGCTAATGAAGCCTTTATTAGAGAAGCTACTGGCTACTCAGATAATAGTAATCACTTTGGTTCATGCGAAACTTCGACGATATGCGTTACCTTTGATTATTCTGCTGATTAAGGATTTGATTCAAAAACCAACGCAGAATTGAAATGTAAGAAATGTTTAGAAGATGGCAAAGCTATAAAATCAGCTTCATCTGGTACTTGTACTGGTTTAGCATCAATATGTACTACAAACGAAGTATTTATCAGAGAAGCCGTAGGTTTAGGTGATGAAAGCAATCATTTAGGCTCATGCGAACCTTCATCAATTTGTATTACTTTTGATTACTCAAATAATCGAGGATTTGATTTGGTTGCTAGCGGTGAAAATTTGTGTATTAAATGTTAAGGAACTTCGAAAGCAATTAAATCTGCATCTTCAGGAAGCTGCACTGATTTAACATCTATTTGTTCCGCAAATGAAGCCTTTATTAGAGAAGCTACTGGCTACTCAGATAATAGTAATCACTTGGGTTCATGCGAAACTTCTACGATATGCGTGACCTATGATTATTCTGCTGATTAAGGATTTGATTCAAAAGCCAACGCAGAATCGAAATGTAAGAAATGTTTAGAAGATGGCAAAGCTATAAAATCAGCTACATCAGGAACTTGTATAGCTGTGACATCTATATGTACCGCAAATGAAGTATTTATCAGAGAAGCTGTAGGTTTAGGAGATGATAGCAATCATTTGGGATCATGCTAACCTTCTTCAATTTGTGTTACTTTTGATTACTCAAATAATCTTGGATTTGATTTGATTAGTAATGGTGAAAATATGTGTATTTTATGTTAAGGAACATAGAAGGCAATTAAATCAGCTACATCTGGAAGCTGCACTGATTTAACATCTATTTGTTCTGCTAACGAAGCTTTTATAAGAGAAGCAACTGGTTATTCTGATAATAGCAATCACTTAGGTGCATGCCAAACTTCTACTAAATGCGTGACCTATGATTATATTGCTGACCAAGGATTTGATACGATAGAAAACGCAGAATTAAAATGTAAAAAATGTTTAGAAGATAACAAAGTTATTAAATCTGCAACATCTGGTGTATGTACTGATATAACAACAATATGTTCAACTAATGAAGCATTTATTAGAAATGCAGGTGGGTTATCAGATGAATCTAATCATTTAGGAATATGTATAACATCTACTATTTGTTCTATTTTCGATTATTCTTTATATAGAGGATTTGAATCTTTAGAATTTGGATAATCAAAATGTATTAAATGTATAGAATCTGATTAAGCAATAAAATCAGATCTATCAGGATCTTGTACAATTTTAACAGATATCTGCTAAATTAATGAAGTATTTATTAGATTAGCTTATGATAATAAAGATAATCACCTAGGAAGTTGTTAAACTTCTGATATTTGTTCTATTTATGATTATTCCTAAAACAGAGGTTTTGACACAATAGAAAATGGTTAATCAAAATGCAAAAAATGTAAAGAAGATGGCAAAGCAATTAAATCAACAACTGGTTCTGGCTAATGCACTTCTTTATTAGATATTTGTAATGATAATGATGTATTTATTCGAGATGCTTCTGGTTATGCTAATAATGATAATCATTTAGGTATATGTTCTACATCAACAATTTGTATTAAATTTGATTATTCTGAAAACAGAGGATTTGAAACGAAAGAAAATGGAGAGTCAAAGTGTACAAAATGTATAGCCACTAATGTTGGAATTCTTAATGATAAATCTGGTGCATGCGAAAGTCTTTCCACAATTTGTTCTAGTACAACTAACTCTGCATTTGTAAGAAAATCAGATGTATCAATTAATGCTGACCACTTAGGAAGCTGTTAAGCAAGTACTCTTTGTTCCAAATTCGTTTATAGCGATGCAGCTGGAGTTGACATTTAAGGTTTTGCTTCATTAACTCAAGCAGAAACTTAGTGTACTAAATGTGTTTCACCACTAACAGGTATTCTAATAACAATTCCATAAGCTAGAATTTTAGCTGCAGCCACAGTTTATTTTGGTTCTTGTGCAGACCTAAGCTCAATTTGCAATGCAAATGATGCTTTTATTAGACACACTACCATTGCGGATGATGCAGATCACTTTGGAACTTGTTAAACTAGTTAAAGTTGCATTAACTTTTCTTATGCTTCTAACTAAGGTTTTGCTGACCTAACTTCGGCTAATTAAAAATGCATAAAATGTATTAGTAATACAGAAGCAATTTTAGATATGACTGCAGGTTCTTGTGCTGCAGTTGCAAATTTATGTTCTTCTGATGGAAGCTATTTCTTGAGAGAAAGTACTGGTTATGAAGGTAATTCTAATCATTTAGGTAAATGTGAACAATCTACAGTGTGCTCTAAGTTTGATTATACAAATGATAGAGGATTCTCAACATTAGAATCTGCCTAAAATAAATGTACAAGGTGCCTTGAAATAGGTAAAGCAATTAATTCTGCTACTTCTGGAGCTTGCACAGATTTAACTTCAATCTGTTCTAATAATGAAATATTCGTCAGAGAAGCTACTGGATTTACATAGGATACAAATCATTTAGGATCTTGTTCTGCATCAACTATTTGCGCAATTGTTGACTATTCTTCTGATAGAGGCTTTGAAACAAAGCTTCTTGGAGAAAATAAATGTAAAAAATGTATGCAAGACACTTTTGCTATCCTTTCTAAGACTAACGGGGTTTGCACAAATTTAAATTCAATTTGCACTAATGCTAATAACGTGTTTGTTCGTTCTAATGCTGCTGACAATGACAAACATTTAGGTGAATGTTAAGTAAGTACAATTTGTGCTCTTTTTGATTACACTGCAGATAGGGGTTTCACTACTGTTTCCGCAGGTGAGTTGAAATGCAAGAAGTGTCTATAAGATTAATTTGCTATTAAATCAGATACTAATGGACCTTGCGAAGCTTTAAGTACAATTTGCTAATCTGCTAATGTGTTCATAAGAAATAGTGATATAGTTGCTAATACTGATCATCTTGGAAAGTGCTAGGTTAGTACAGCTTGTGATGTTTTCGACTATTCACTTAATAGAGGATTTGCCAATGTTAATGCAGGAGAATAATAATGCAAAAAATGTGTATAAAATCTTTTTGCTATTCTTTCTCTTACAAGTGGTTCATGTGCCTCAGTTTCAACATTATGTCCAGCTGAAAAATCAATATATATTCGATCACAAACAGGCTTTGATACTGATGCCAATCATCTAGGATCTTGTTAAACAAGCACAATTTGCGCTGTTTTCGATTATACCGCTGATAGAGGATTTGCAAGTATCTCACTTGGAGAATAAAAATGTAAGAAATGCGCTCAAGATTAGTTTGCAATAAAGTCTCAATCCAATGGAGTTTGTGAAGCCTTGAATAATATTTGTCAATCTGCCAGCAAAGTCTTTATTAGAAGCGAAGCAGGTCTAGCAAAAGATACTGATCATCTTGGACAATGCTAAGATAGTACAATATGTGCCCTCTTTGATTATAGCGCAAACCGAGGATTTTCTTCATTATCTGAGGGTGAAAAGAAATGCAAGAAGTGTTAGTAAGATTAAAATGCAATATTATCAACAACCAGTGGATCTTGTACATCTCTTTCCTCTATTTGTACAACTGCAAACAACGTGTTTGTAAGAAGTGCCTCAGGGCTTACAGGAGATACTGATCACTTAGGTTAATGCCAAGCAAGCACGGTTTGTTCACTTTTCGATTACAAATAAAATCGAGGTTTTGCCTCTGTTAATACTGGTGAAGCCTTATGTATGAAATGCATTGTTGATTTGATGGTTATAGTATCATCGACTTCAGGCAGTTGTCGCAACGTAAATTCTGCATGTGCTACAAATGAAGTTTTCGTAAGATCTACTTTAGATAATGATGCCAACCACTTGGGAAGCTGCAAATCAAGTACCATTTGTTCTTTATATGATTACTCCAGTAACCGTGGTTTCGCTGATGTAGCTTCTGGTGAAAACAAATGCAAAAAATGCATTATTGAAAGCCAAGTTATTTTATCGTCAACAAATGGATAATGCAAAGATATCTCTTCTATTTGTTCTACAGTAAGTTAAGCTTTCCTTTATAAAGATGCTGATTCATCAACTCATTTAGGTTCTTGTTCTGCATCATCTGCTACTTGTAATATTTATTCATATACTAGTGATAAACTTGGTTTTGCATCCATAGCTACTGCAGAAGCCAAATGCGTTCAATGTAAACAAGATGGACAAGCTATTAATTCACTAACAGCTGGATCTTGTGCAAATGTAATAACAATTTGCCCAGAAGACCAATCCTTTGTTAGGTCTAAACCAACTGATAATGCAAATCACCTAGGCTCCTGTTCTGCTTCATCAATCTCATGTACTAAATTTGACTATTCTTAAAATAGAGGATTCGAATCTTTAGTTACAGCTGAGGGAAAATGTTTGAAATGTAAAGAAACTGGAAAAGCTATTTTATCAACAACATCTGGTGCCTGTGTCAACTTAGAAAGTATCTGTGTCAACTAATAAGCATTTATTAGAAGCGCCGTTGATGATAGCAATCATCTAGGTTCATGCTAACAATCTACCAAATGTATTTCATTTGATTATTCCAATGATAGAGGTTTCACTTAGATTCCATTAGCTGAAAATAAATGTACAACTTGTGTAAGTTCAACCGAAGGTATTATTGGTGATAAATCTGGTATCTGTTCTTAAGTAAATAGCATTTGTCATGAAATTCCAAACAGTTTCTTCAAACTTTCCAGTGCTGAAAAACATACTGGTTAATGTGTGGTTTCAGAAAACTGCACTTAATTCTCCTATGAAGCAAATTAAAGAGGATTCGTAGAAATTAACTTTGCTGAAAATAGCTGTACATCTTGTAAGGATTTATATATTTTCTAAAATGCTGCAAACACAGGAAAGTGCTTAAGTATATCTTCGATATGTTAGGTAAATAATTTCTTCTAAAATACTGGTAACTTCATTGGAGAATGCAAAGCTTCAACCAATTGCAAGTTATTCGACTATAATAATTTTAAGTAAGGATTCCCTGATTCTGTCAATGCTGAGAGAAATTGCAAAGAATGTTAGGAAGGATATTAAAATATAAATGGTATATGCATTATGGACTGTGTTCCCAATTGTGCTTTATGTGTTGGATCAACTTGTGAGAAATGCTTAGATGGATACTATAAGGATTCCAATAATAATAAATGTGTTGCTTGCCATTCAACATGTAAAACCTGCAATGGACCAAATAACAACTAGTGCTTAACATGCCATGAAACATCTATATTGACACTTAAAAATACATGTGTTAATAATTGTGAAGCTACAAGCTTCTATAACTTTTAATAAGATTAATGTTAGGTATGCACATCAAAAGTCAACGATTGCTAAACCTGTAAACAAGATAAAACAAACTTTGCATTTACATGTTCTACTTGCAATACTGGCTTTGACCTAGATACACCATCAAATACCTGCAATCCTAACTGTGAGAAGTCAAATATTATGAATTGTTAAAAATGCGATGTATTACCAGATTCTAATCCCAGAAAGGTTCAATGTTCTAAATGTAATGATGGATATGTTCAGAAATCTGACTTAACTTGTGTTAAGAGGATTAATTGTGAAGTTGGTCAATTCTTTAGTCCCGATGATGAAAAATGCTTCTCATGCTTGCCTCATTGTACTTCCTGTATTTGGTCTGAAAATTCATATAAATGTTTAGCTTGTGAAGATTAATATGCTTTAAATGATGACAACAGTTGTATATTCTAACCAGGCCCTCCAACATGCCCTGATGGACAATATTTGGATGATGCCACTATTACCTGCAAAAACTGTTAGGATTATTGCAAAATATGTAAAAGCGCAACTTCATGCTAAGAATGCTAAGCTGGTTATAATGTAAAAGAAGATGGTTAATGTTCCAAAATTGTGGTTCCTTCATGTCCAGTTGGGCAATTTAGCAAGAGTGTAGGAGCAGAATGTGTTGACTGTACCTTAGGATGCACCTAATGCATTTTCAATAATGATTTGTCATCAGAATAATGTATAAAGTGTTCAGATGATACTAAATGGTATTTGAACCCCACAAAATACTAATGTATATCTAAATCTTGCCCAGAAGGTTAGATATTCAGTACTACTTATAATTGTGAAAGTTGCCCATACATGTGTAAATCATGCAAGAGAAATATTTATAATAATTTAGAGTGTATTGACTGTCTCTAAGAAGGCTATGGAATTGAAGCCGAGGCTAACTCTGGACTGCTTCGCTGTATTTTCAGAGGTGAAAATTGTCCATTAAACAAAGGACCATTTAAAAATGAATGTGTAAACTGCCCAAAAAATTGCAAATCATGCAGGAATACTCCTAGCTCCTCAAATAATATTTAATGTGATTCTGAAGGATGTAATGAAGGCTTCTAGTATATAGATGGTGTCTGTATATCAAGCAACTGCTAAGACAACGAATACTTACTTATCACAAAAGATAGTGAAGGAACTTTGATACCATCTTGCAAGACTTGCCCGAATGGTTGTTCAAAATGCCTATACGATAAAGTCAACTAAAAGGTTGAATGTAGTGCTTGCTCTGACAAATTTGAATTAGATTCTGTTAAGAAAATTTGCAATCCAACTTCAACTGATTCAATTAAATGCAATTCTAATCAAGTAATAATCTTTTCAGAATCTATAGGTTATTATTGCTAGAACTGTCCAGATAGCTGCACAGTTTGCTAATTAAATTCTGCTTAAGCTGGTGCATATCTTTGTAGTTAATGCAAAGAAAAATTCATCTTGGATAATACTAATCAATAATGTAAGCCTGATTTAACCTAGATTACACCTATACCATGTGATACTGGTAAAGGATTTGATTATCCATCTTAATCCTGCAAAGATTGCCCAACAGGTTGTTAAGATTGCACTTAAGAAGTTACAACATTAGAATATAAATGCACATCTTGCACAGATAGCAACTTGTATTAATTAATGAATAACAAATGCATCAAAAAGTGTGGAACTGGACAAATGGCTGCATTAAATTAATAGACTTCTTAATATGAATGTGTAGCTTGTAGCAAAAATTGCTAACAATGCTAGCAAGACTCTTTAAATGGAGATGGAAAAGAACAATGCTTCTAGTGTAAAACAGGATATTATCAAAGTAAAGGATCTTGCGTCATTAATCCATAATGCTAAGATAATTAATACTTGCTATATAATGCAGACACTGAGCCATTATCATATATAGCAAAATGTTCATCATGTCCAACAGGATGCGCTAAATGTTTATTGGCTGACCCATATAACACTGGATCCAAAGTAAGTTGTCCAACATGCAGTGAAGGATTCTCAAAAGATACTAAAACTTAGTAATGCCTTTCTGCAGTTGAAAAATCTAAGCCAACTTGTAATTTAAATCAATATTTAGAATTTCTTAATAAATAATGGATATGCCAGACATGTCCTGACTCTTGTACATCATGTGAATAGGATAGCACTGGAGGCATCAAATGTTTTGGCTGTACTGGGGATTACTACCTAACAAATACTAATCAGTGCAATAAGATGCCAATATGCACATCTACTTAAACAGGATACTAAAATGAATTCTCCACAATAGTTTGCTATGACTGTCCAAAAGAATGTTCAGCTTGTAAACTTAAAGAATTGTCTAATATAGATACATTATATTGTACTGCATGCCAAGCTGATTATTCACTTTCAAATGGCAAATGTTAAAAGGCTTTCGATCCAACAAAGATAGCTACTTGTGAGTAAAGCAACTTTTATCCAGTTATAGTTAATTCGGTTGTGTAGTGCAACTAATGTCCAACAGGTTGTGCAACATGCAATCTGGAGGATAACCAAAATAAGAACAGCAAATTACTTTGCAAAACTTGTGACGCCAGCTATAAAATTAACCTTAATACTTGTGAGTAGCGTTGTTCTAATAGTGAATTTTATAATCTTTAATCTGGTTCTTGCACAACTTGTCACTTCTCTTGCTTAACCTGCAGTGGAGCAGGTAGTGGAAACTGTTTAGAATGTGCATCAGGATTCAGCTTGGACAATAACAAGGCTTGTTCAGAATAAACTTCATCAGTTTTAGATACCGATTGTGGACTATAAGCTGTATACTCTGTTAAAGTTAAATCTTGTTCTTGCATTGATAATGCTAAAATTTTCAATAGCACAGCTAAGATTTGCTAATCTTTAGAAGAAATTCAATTATTGAGCAATTGTGCAACTGGATAATATTTTGATATTAGTGCTAATTCCTGTCTATAATGCAAAAGTAGAGATGGATAAAATAGATGTGTAGCTTGCAAAGGAGGTGCTGCTTCTGACTGTCTTAAGTGTATCAGTGGCTTCTTCCTCAATTCAGCTAGTTCTTCATGTTAATAATGCCCAACAAACTGTGCTTCCTGCAAGTCTGAAACTACATGTGATTAATGCAGTCCAGGTTTCTATAGATTTACTTAAATAACAAGCGGATAGACATAAATTTCTTGCCTTAAGTCATGTCCATCTGGAACTTTACCATATATCCCTTCATTATATTACTTAAATAAGCAATTGTTTACAGAATAAGAACAAGAGTATTATCTTTCTAAATAGATTCTAGAATCTGTATAGGGAGAAAAAACAGCAATAGCTGTAGGAAATAATGACTAGTCTATTTTCCTAGAAAGCAGTTTGCCATGGACTTTAAACTCAAACAAACAACTAATCTACAATAATAAAAAGGTAGAGGTAGAGTGTTCTCCATGCATGAATAACTGTTCTTCTTGTACATCCAATAAACTATTAATTGAGGATACCAAAAAGTGCCTAGAAGATGAGTTTTGCCCTGCAGAATACAAGAAGTAAGACAATACATGCATAAAACAAGTAATTCCTCTAGATCAATTAGTTATTCAAAGTTTAGTGGTAAGCAGTTTGGATAAATTATCAAGAGCCTAGTCAAATAGCATTAACTTATATATTGATGTTACAACCAATTAATAAGGAATGCTATTGTATGAATGGAGTATAGTCACTATTGAAAATGATTTGATAGAAATTAAGAAAACCAACCCAAAAACTACACTCACAACAGAATTAGATGAAACTACCTTTAATAAGTACAATAATGCTTTCTTGAAGAATGTTAACTTAGCCAATTCTAATTTGTTTGTTCCATTCAATAACCTAAATAAAAATCTAATATACACAGTTTAAGTTAAGGTTTCTAAAACAGTTGGTTCATAATCTACATCAGACACTAAACAAATCAAATTCGCAGTCAAAACATTGACTAATGAAAGGTCATTCGAAGACCTTGGTGTTTCAGATAGTTCGATTAGCATTTCACCAAGTAAAGGAACATCAGGAGAAACTCAATTCAAAGCCATTTACAACCTATGTTAATCACCTATTATTAAAGCAACTAGCGAGGAAACTATTAAATGGAATTACATTATTGAAATAGGAAGCGATTCAGCACCAATCACATCTTCAAAATGTAATTCAGTTAATGTATTTACTGTTCCAGGAAACTCTTAAAATGATTAAACATTAAATGTTCGTTTCACAATCCAGAAGGGAGAAGTCTAGTTCATTTAGAATAGAAAGATAGTTGCCTTGAAAAATTCAGAATTTGATGTGTTAAAATCTAATACCTTGAAAAATCTTGGTGACAGCAAAGCCATAATGCTACTCAGTGAACTAGCAACTGCAGCTAATCTTTTGAAGAATTTCATTTCTGATAACACAGTAACTACATGCAAAGATATTGATTACTTCCTCAATAGTGAAGATTATGAAAATAATGGTCCTTGCAATTAAGATAGTAAATATTAACAATGTTGTGGAAGAGGTAAATGCTTAGAATCAAAAATCACCAAATATGAATGTTAATGCAATAGTGAATCTGTTGGTACATTCTGTAATATTCCAAAAACTATTATGGAATAAGCTACTACCTATGTAAAACCTTTGGTTGAAAGAGTTAAAAAAATTACTATAGATTCTACAAACTATCAATAAGTAACATCTATTGTTAAATTGCTCTAAAAAGCTGAAGTTTAAGATTCTGCTATTCAGTCTGATCTTTCAGAATTGTTATCTAAGACATCTACCTATGTAACTGACTCTAAGAGCGCTGCAAGCGGATTGTCTACAATTTAATCCTCTCTTAAGGCCTCCAGCGCTTCAAGCTCAAGTTAATCAGAAGAAGATGTTAAGAAAAATCAAGTTAAAGCTCTTTAAGCAGTTGATAATGTTTTGGCTGGTGTTACAAAAGGTTTAAGTAAGACAACCACCTAAATTAGTCTTAATGCTGGAGGAGTCTCTGGAAAAATGCAATTTGTAGATAGCACATAAATTGGAGATGGTATTAAAAATTCTATTTCTCAAAAGTCTACTGGTGGTAGCAAGAGAATTCTTCAAACCAAAACTACAACATCTCAATTAACATATACAGTCGATTAAAAAGCATTTACGAAAATAAAAACACCAAGTTTATCTGTTCTTCTATAATCAAAAAGTCTTTTGACTTCTGCTTCTGGTGGTAATTTAATTGCATCTCCACTTTTAGATATCAGTGTTTACGACTCAGCAACTGGATAAAAGGTATAAACATCTTCTCTTTCTGGATCTTGCCCAGTTAAGTATACAATGAGAGCTACATCTAACTCGGATGCTAACATTACTTGTGTATACTATGATCCTGTCAGTTTTGAATTAAAATCAGATGGATGCAAAGTAACTGCCACTAATGGTGTTGAAAGTTCAAGTAATTAATATGATGTAACTTGTTGTTGCACTCATATGACTAAATTCGCAGTAAGTTAGTTGCCTGCATTACCGATTCCTGGTCCTTAAACAGTTGGAAATCAAGGAGCTGGAACTGGAGTTATTGCAACTCCTGAATCAGAGGGTGGAATTGACATTTGGAAAATTATAATTATTATTGTTATACCTGTAGG
>Ga0272412_1000421_pt1 | contig 12530 bp, 8 predicted proteins | sample WWTPWeurt_MetaT_FD_193540 | JGI IMG/M metagenome (GOLD analysis project Ga0272412, IMG submission 193540) | Metatranscriptome of activated sludge microbial communities from WWTP in Nijmegen, Gelderland, Netherland - WWTP Weurt (Metagenome... | ecosystem: Engineered > WWTP > Aerobic digester >...
GGGTTGTGCGTCGTTTTGTCGTCTGTCGGGCCAAGTTCGGTCGTGGCGCCCATGTAGCTCAGTTGGCAGAGCACGTCCTTGGTAAGGACGAGGTCACCGGTTCAAGCCCGGTCATGGGCTCCACTCGAATGTAGATCAACGCACGCGAGAACAGAACGAGACCAAGTTCAGGAGTCAGGCAATGGCTAAAGAGAACTTTCAACGTACGAAACCGCACGTGAACGTGGGCACGATCGGTCACGTCGATCACGGCAAGTCCACCCTCACCGCGGCGATCGTCGAAGTGCAGGCCCGTAAGGGGCTGGCCCAGCGCATCTCCTACGCCGACATCACGAAGGGCGGCACCGTGCGCGATGAAACCAAGACGGTCACCATTGCCGTCTCGCACGTCGAGTATCAGAGCGAACAGCGCCACTACGCGCATGTCGACTGCCCCGGCCACGCGGATTACATCAAGAACATGATCACCGGCGCCGCCCAGATGGACGGCGCGATCCTGGTGGTCTCCGCCGCCGACGGCCCGATGCCCCAGACGCGCGAGCACATCCTTCTCGCCCGCCAGGTCGGCGTCCCCGCCATCGTCGTCTATCTGAACAAGGTCGACCTCGTGGACGACCCGGAACTGCTCGACCTCGTCGAGATGGAGATCCGCGATCTCCTCAGCAAGTACCAGTTCCCCGGCGACACCACCCCGGTCATCCGGGGCAGCGCCACCGCCGCCATGGCCGGCAAGCCGGAAGGCGAAAAGTCGATCGCCGACCTGCTCGCGGCCATCGACTCCTTCGTTCCGCTGCCGACCCGCGAAGTCGACAAGCCGTTCCTGATGTGCATCGAGGACGTGTTCAACATTGAAGGCCGTGGCACCGTGGTCACCGGCCGTGTCGAGCGCGGCGTCCTCGACCGCATGAGCGACGTCGAGATCGTCGGCCTCCGGGACACCCGCAAGACGGTGGCTACCGACATCGAAATGTTCCGCAAGCTCCTCGACAAGGCGCAGGCGGGCGACAACGTCGGTGTCCTCCTCCGCGGTACCAAGAAGGAGGATGTGGAGCGCGGCATGGTGCTCGCCAAGCCCGGCAGCATCACCCCCCACACCAGGTTCAAGGCCGAGGTATACGTCCTCTCGAAGGAGGAAGGTGGCCGGCACACGCCGTTCTTCACCAACTACCGTCCGCAGTTCTACTTCCGGACCTCCGACGTCACCGGCACCGTGGCCCTCCCCCAGGGCGTCGAAATGGTGATGCCCGGCGACAACGTCTCCGTCGAGATCACCCTGATCGCCCCGGTCGCCATGGAAAAGGGCCAGCGCTTCGCCATCCGCGAAGGCGGCCGGACCATCGGCGCCGGCCGTATCAGCGAGGTCATGACCTGATCACTCCCTCCCGGAACTGTGGATCGGGACGAACCGGCAACCCCGGTTCGTCCTTGCTCCCGGCCCGGAAGCAGGCTTCAAGATCGTTCCGTGTCGCATCGCAGGGCGTTAGCTCAATTGGTAGAGTAGCGGTCTCCAAAACCGTTGGTTGGGGGTTCGAGTCCCTCACGCCCTGCCAGCGACAACCGCGCGGAGGGGTGGCAGAGCGGTCGATTGCGGCGGTCTTGAAAACCGTTGTGCGGCAAAACCGCACCGGGGGTTCGAATCCCTCCCCCTCCGCCAATACGAAATGAAAAGCACCACAAGTCTCATCGTCTGGACGGTCATCATTGGCGTCGCCTTTGCCTTCGCCTGGCGCTTCGGCTGGCTGACCCGCGTCGCGCAGTACACCGCCGAAACCCGCGAGGAACTCCGCAAGTGCACCTGGCCCGGTCGTGACGAACTCTGGGGTTCCACGGTCCTCGTCATGGTCGCCACCGGCCTCCTCGGCCTGTTCACGGTCCTGATCGACTTCCTCCTCGCCTGGATGGTCCGTACCGTGGTCTGACCCGCCGCCCGCCCGCCCCCCAAGGAAATCCCATGCGCTATCGCTGGTTCGTCCTGCACACCCTCTCCGGACAGGAACAAAAGGTTAAGGAGAACGTCGAGAAACGGGCGCGGGCCGAGGAAATGACCGAGTTCATCTCCGAGGTGCTCCTCCCGATGGAGAAGGTCGCCGAAGTCCGCAACGGCAAGAAGACCGTCTCCCAGCGCAAGCTTCACCCGGGATACGTCTACATTCACATGGCGCTCGTCGATGACGAGCATCGCCTCCTCGACCGCCCCTGGTATTTCATGCGCGAAACCCCCGGCCTCATCGGCTTCGTCGGCGGCGAACGCCCCGTCGAGGTGCCCGAGGAGGAGATCCTCGCCATCAAAGCCCAGATCGCCGAATCCGAGGATGCGGAAAAGCCCAAGGTCAGCTTCGCCGTCGGCGAAACCGTCAAGATCAACGACGGGCCCTTCCTGAACTTCAACGGCGTGATCGAGGAAATCGACGCCGAGAAGGGCAAACTGAAGATCACGGTCAATGTGTTCGGCCGGAATACCCCGGTCGAGCTCGAGTATTGGAAGGTCGAAAAGGCCTAAACGTCCACTGTCATGGCAAAGAAGGTCACAGCGCAGATCAAACTGCAGATCCCCGGCGGTCAGGCCAACCCGGCCCCGCCCGTCGGCCCCGCGCTCGGTCAGCACGGCGTCAACATCATGGCGTTCTGCAAGGAATTCAACGCCCGCACCAAGGACGGCGGCGGCATGATTGTCCCGGTGGTCATCACCGTCTACCAGGACAAGTCGTTCACGTTCATCACCAAGTCCCCCCCGGCTTCCGCCCTTCTCAAGAAGGCCGCCGGCATCGCCTCCGGCTCCAAGGCCCCCAACAAGGACAAGGTCGGCAAGGTGACCCGCAAGCAGATCCTCGAAATCATCAAGACCAAGAAGGACGACATCATCGCCACCTCCGAGGACGCCGCGGTCCGCGTCATCGCCGGCACCGCCCGTTCCATGGGCATCGACGTCGTCGACTGATCGGTTCCTCTCCCTCCACCGTACTGCCAACCCCAACCCGGCGGGAGGGCCTCCCGGTCCGCCAGCACCGCCATTCCTCATGCCCAGCAAACGCTACCAGAAAGCCCGTTCACTCATCGAACCGGAGCGGAACTATAACCTGAAGTCGGCCATCGAACTCCTCGCCAAGTTCCCCAAGGCGAAGTTCAACGAGACGGTCGACCTCTCCTTCCGCCTCGGCGTCGACCCCCGCCAGTCCGATCAAATGGTCCGCGGCACCGTGCCCCTGCCCCACGGCAGCGGCAAAGTCGTCCGCGTCCTCGTCTTCGCCAAGCCCGGCGGCTCCGCCGACGCCGCCCGCGCCGCCGGCGCGGAGTTCGTCGGCTTCGAGGACATGATCAAGAAATGTCAGGAAGGCTGGACCGACTTCGACATCGCCGTCGCCACGCCCGAGGCCATGGTCGAGGTCCGCAAGCTCGGCAAGGTGCTCGGACCCCGCGGGCTGATGCCGAATCCCAAGACCGGCACGGTCACCGACGACACCGCCAAGGCAGTCCGGGAATTCAAGGCTGGCCGCGTCGAGTTCAAGGTCGACAAGACCGGCAACCTGCATGTCCCCGTCGGCAAGGCCGGCTTCACCCCGGTTCAGCTGGAGGAAAACGCCCGCTCGGTCATCGAGGCCGTCCTCAAGGCACGGCCCTCCTCCGCCAAGGGCATCTTCGTCCGCACCTGCGTGATCTCGAGCACGATGAGCCCGGCCATCCGCGTCGACATCCGCGAACTCGTCCACTAACCCCCCTTCCCCTCCCGCCATGCGTCTCGAAAAGAAGTCCATCAGCGCCGAGTACCTGCAGCGCCTCCAGAAATCGCCGTTCTTCATCGTTACCGATTACACCGGCCTGAAGGTCGCGCATTTCTCCGAACTGCGGAAACGCCTCCGCGCCTCCGGCGCCGAGGTTCACGTGGTCAAGAACACGATCTTCAAGCTCGCCGCCAAGGAAGCCGGCATCGCCGACCTCGGCGCCACGCTCGCCGGCCAGGTCGCCGTCATCACCGGGCCCAAGGACATCTCCGCCGCGGCCAAGGTCCTCAAGACGTTCGCCTCCGAGTTCGATCGTCCCAAGGTCCGCTTCGGGTTCCTCGACAACCAGCACCTCGCCCCGGCAGCGGTCGCCGCCCTGGCCGACCTGCCGTCCATCGAAGTGCTCCGCGGACGCCTCCTCGGCCTCCTCCAGGCCCCGGCGTCCAAGCTCGTCCGGGTCCTCAACGAACCCGCCGCCAGCCTGGCCCGCGTGCTCAAGGCGAAGGCCGACCAGGCGGCCCCCGCCGCCCCGGCCGAACCGGCTGCCTGAATTGGAGCCGGATCACCCCGCTCCGCATCAATCGCAAACCCTTTCCCCGGCATGTCGTCGGGGAACAACCAAGAACCCCAAGAGTAAATCGTCGGCGTACCGGCTGGGACGCTGAAATCCTTCGCGGCTGCGGAGGGCGACGAGACTGAAAGATACCATGGCCGACATTACCGTTATCGCCGAACAACTGGGCAAGCTCACGGTCCTCGAGATCGCGGAGCTCGTGAAGAAGCTTGAATCCGACTGGGGCGTCAGCGCTGCCGCACCCGTCGCCGTCGCCGCCGCCCCCGCGGGCGGAGCCGCCGCCGCCGCGCCCGCCGCCGAGGCCAAGACCGAATTCGACGTCATCCTCGTGTCGGTGCCCGCCGACAAGAAGATCGCCGTCATCAAGGCGGTCCGCGAGATCAAGGCCGGACTGGGCCTCGCCGAAGCCAAGAAGCTCGTCGAGGAAGCGCCCAAAGCCGTGCTGGAAGCCGCCAACAAGGCCGACTCCGAAGCTGGCAAGAAGAAGCTCGAGGAAGCTGGCGCCAAGGTCGAAATCAAGTAATCTCCACACCGTCAGCCGGGGTGGCTCAGGCCACCCCGGTTTTCGGTTTCACCGGCCACCGGCCGGACTTAACAACCCACTGCGTCCGATTGCCGACCCGGGCGGAGGGACGCGGAGGGTTCAAAGCAGCAAAGCGGGAAGCCGGCGCCGGCCGTGCTCCTGCTTTTTTGTTCCTCTCCCGGGAATGAACGGCCGGCAGCAGTCGATTCTCAAAGCAACGAAAATCATGGCACAGCGCGCGACGGAACGGACCAATTTCGGCAAGATCCGCGAGGTCATTGCCCCGCCGAACCTCATCGAACTCCAGGTCAACTCGTACGAGGAGTTCCTGCAGCGGGACGTCGCCCCCTCCCGCCGCAAGAACACCGGCCTGCAAGCCGTGTTCACCGAGGTGTTCCCGATCGAGAGCTACGACGGCAAGGTCGTCCTCAAGTTCCACAGCTACGAGATCGGTGATCCCAAGATCGACTGGCTCGAGTGCATCCGCGAAGGCCTCACCTACGGTGCCCCCCTCCATGTCACCTTCCACCTCGAGGAGGAGGCCGGCATCAAGGAAGAGAAGGTCTTCATGGGCGAACTGCCGCTCATGACCCCCCAGGGCACGTTCGTCATCAACGGGGCCGAACGCGTCATCGTCTCCCAGCTCCACCGCTCCCCCGGTCTCGCCTTCGAAGCCACCCAGCACGCCAACGGCAAACTCCTCCACGGCTTCCGCATCATCCCCGACCGCGGCTCCTGGTACGAGGCCCAGTTCGACACCAGCGATCTCCTCTACGTCTATCTCGACCGCAAGAAGCGGCGCCGCAAGTTCCTCGTCACCACCTTCTTCCGCGCCCTCGCCTTCCTCGATGACAAGGAAAAGGGCGACGAGAAAATCCGCGGCACCGACCACGAGGTCCTCCGCCTCTTCTACGACATCGAGGAACTGACGATCAAACAGGCCGAGGCCCTCGAGGACATCCAGAACAAGGTCCTCATCGAGGACGCCATGGACCTCGACAAGGGCATCGTCGTCGCCCGCGCCTTCGAACCCCTCTCCAAGGTCGTCGTCCGCCAGATCGCCGAACTCGGCATCGCCCGCATCAAGGTCGTCGACACCACGGTCGACGACGGCATCGTCATCAAGTGCCTCAAGAAGGACCCCACCCGCAACGAGGACGAGGCCCTCAAGGACATCTACCGCCGCCTGCGCCCGGGCGATCCGCCGACCGCCGCCAACGCGCGCGCCCTCATCAAGCGCCTCTTCTTTGATCCCAAGCGCTACGACCTCGGCCGCGTCGGCCGCTACAAGATCAACCAGAAGCTCGGGCTCCCCGACAAGCAGGACGCCCGCATCCTCACCCGCCAGGACTTGATCGCCGCCACCCGGTACCTGCTCATGCTCAAGAAGGGCGAGGGCAGCCTGGACGACATCGATCACCTCGGCTCCCGCCGCGTCCGTACCGTCGGCGAACTGCTCGCCAACCAGTGCCGGGTCGGCCTCGCCCGCACCGAGCGCCTGGTCAAGGAGCGCATGACGCTCTTCGACCAGAGCATGGACACGATGACGCCCCAGAAGCTCATCAACCCCAAGGCGCTCTCCGCCGTCATCCGCGATTTCTTCGGCCGCTCCCAGCTCAGCCAGTTCATGGACCAGATCAATCCTCTGGCCGAACTGACCCACAAGCGCCGCCTCTCGGCCCTCGGACCCGGCGGTCTCTCCCGCGACCGCGCCGGCTTCGAGGTCCGCGACGTCCACCCGTCCCACTACGGCCGTATCTGCCCGGTGGAAACCCCCGAAGGCCCCAACATCGGCCTCATCGCCTCGCTGGCCACCTTCGCCCGCATCAACGACTTCGGGTTCATCGAAACCCCCTACCGGAAGGTCGAGTCGGGCCGGGTCACGGTCCACATCGAGTACCTCACGGCCGACCGCGACGAGAACTACGTCATCGCCCAGGCCAACGCCACGGTCGACGAGAAGGGCCACTTCCTCACCGAGCGCGTCACCTGCCGCCGCAAGGGCGACTTCATCGACGCCGAGCCCAAGCAGGTCGATTACATGGACGTGTCGCCGAAACAGCTCGTTTCGGTCGCCGCCTCCCTCATCCCCTTCCTCGAGCACGACGACGCCAACCGCGCGTTGATGGGCTCGAACATGCAACGCCAGGCCGTTCCCCTCCTGGTCACCGAGGCGCCCTTCGTCGCCACCGGCCTCGAGGAACGCGTCGCCCGCGACTCCTGCGCGGTCCTCGTCGCCGAGGAGGCCGGCAAGGTTGCCTCCGTCACCGGCAACCAGGTGATCATCACCCAGGATGGCAAGCTCCCCGAGGGCAAGAAGAAGCTCAAGCACGACCCCGGCAGCGGCATCTTCATCCAGAACGTCCGCAAGTTCATGCGGTCGAATGCCGCCACCTGCATCAACCAGAAGACCCTCGTCGCCCGCGGCGACGTCATCCGCAAGGGCCAGGTCATCGCCGACGGCCCCTGCACCTCCGACGGCGAACTCGCCCTCGGCCGCAACGTCCTCGTCGCCTTCATGCCGTGGAACGGCTACAACTTCGAGGACGCCATCCTGATCAGCGAACGCATCGTCAAGGAGGACATCTTCACCTCCATCCATATCGATGAGTTCGAGGTCGGCGCCCGCGACACCAAGCTCGGCCCCGAGGAAATCACCCGGGACATTCCCAACCTCGGCGAGGAAGCCCTCAAGAATCTCGGACCCGACGGCGTCATCCGCGTCGGCGCCGAGGTGAAGCCCGGCGACATCCTCGTCGGCAAGATCACCCCGAAGTCCGAGACCGAACTCGCCCCCGAGGAGCGCCTCCTGCGCGCCATCTTCGGCGAGAAGGCCGCCGACGTGAAGGACACCTCCCTCAAGGTGCCCTCCGGCACCTATGGCATCGTCATGGACGTCAAGGTCTCCTCGAAGAAGGAGAACGAGAAGGGCGCCATGGCCGCCCCCGCCCCGACCGCCACCAAGGCGGTCAGCGGGGACGCCCGCAAGCAGGCCAAGCAGGTCCAGGAGGACCACAAGGCCCGCACCGAGGAACTCCGCGAGCAGCTCACCGAGGCCCTCTCCAACATCCTCCTCGGCGAGAAGATCCCGCTCGACGTGGTGAACAGCGAAACCGGCGAGATCATCATCCCGGCCAACCGCAAGATCACCAAGACGCTCCTCCGCAAGCTCGCCCAGGTCTACGACCGCATCGAGATCGACCCCTCGCCGATCCGCAACAAGATCAACGAGATCATCGGGCAGTTCAAAAAGAAGTTCGACGACCTGCAGATGCAGCACGACGAGGAGATGGAACGCCTCGAGTCCGGCGACGAGGTCGATCCCGGCATCATCAAGCAGGTCAAGGTCTACATCGCCTCGAAGCGCAAGCTCTCCGTCGGCGACAAGATGGCCGGACGCCACGGCAACAAGGGCGTCGTCGCCAAGATCGTCCCCGAGGAGGACATGCCCTTCCTCGCCGACGGCACCCCGGTCGACATCGTCCTCAACCCGCTCGGCGTGCCCTCCCGCATGAACGTCGGACAGCTCCTCGAGACCCACTTGGGCTGGGCCGCCAAGATCCTCGGGATGAAGTTCGCCACGCCGGTGTTCGACGGCATCAAGGAGTACGAGATCCGCGATCACCTCAAGCGCGCCGCCGCCAAGCTCAAGGCCGAGCACGGGCAGCCGCTCGTCAGCGACGCCGGCAAGGCGACGCTGTTCGACGGCCGCACCGGCGACTCGTTCGACCAGGAAGTCGTGGTCGGCTTCATCTACATGATGAAGCTGGGCCACCTGGTCGCCGACAAGATCCACGCCCGCGCCGTCGGCCCCTACTCGCTCGTCACCCAGCAGCCGCTGGGCGGCAAGGCGCAGTACGGCGGCCAGCGCTTCGGCGAAATGGAAGTCTGGGCCATGGAAGCCTATGGCGCCGCCTACATGCTCCAGGAGCTCCTGACCGTGAAATCCGACGACGTCCAGGGCCGGACCCGCATCTACGAGAGCATCGTCAAGGGTGACAACGCTCTCGAAGCGGGGGTCCCGGAGTCGTTCAACGTCCTCGTGAAGGAAATGCAGTCGCTCGGGCTCGACGTCCGGGTCGGCTACACCGGCCCCGTCGACCTGCCGTCCCAGCCCACCCCGCTGGCGCTGGCCGGGCTCGCCTCCTGAAACCCGTTACCGACCACCTCCCAGCTTCCTCATCATGCTCACCAACGCGAAGGAAACCGCCCGCGAGCTGCTCGGACTCGACAAGGTCAACCAGGTGGACCACGTGTCCATCTCGGTCGCCTCCCCCGAGTCCATCCGCGCCTGGCCCAAGGGCGAGGTCAAGAACCCCGAGACCATCAACTACCGTACCTTCAAACCCGAGAAGGGCGGCCTGTTCTGCGAACGCATCTTCGGTCCCGTCAAGGACTGGGAAAGCTCCTGCGGCAAGTACAAACGGATCAAGCACCGTGGCGTCGTCTGCGACCGCTGCGGTGTCGAGGTGACGCTCTCCCGCGTCCGCCGCGAGCGCATGGGCCACATCGAGCTCGCCGTCCCGGTCTCGCACATCTGGTTCTTCAAGTGCATGCCCTCGCGGATCGGCCTCATGCTCGACATGACCGCCCGCAACCTCGAGCGCGTCATCTACTACGAGGACTACCTGGTCATCGACCCGGGCAACACCCCCCTCAAGCAGCACCAGCTCCTCAGCGAACTGGAATACCGCGACGCCCGCGCCACCTACGGCACCGACGCCTTCGTCGCCAAGATGGGCGCCGAGGCGGTCCGTGACGCCCTCGCCAAGACCGACCTCCCGGGCCAGATCGAGGTGCTCCAGCAGCAGATGCAGGAGACCAAGAGCAAGCAGACCCGCAAGAAGCTCGCCAAGCGCATCAAGCTCTTCCAGGGCTTCATCGTCGCCAAGGCCCGGCCCGAGTGGATGATCCTCACGGTCCTCCCCGTCATCCCCCCGGACCTCCGCCCGCTCGTTCCCCTCGAAGGCGGCCGCTTCGCCACCTCCGACCTGAACGACCTCTACCGTCGGGTCATCAACCGCAACAACCGCCTCAAGAACCTCCTCCAGCTCAAGACGCCCGAGGTCATCATCCGCAACGAGAAGCGGATGCTCCAGGAGGCGGTCGACGCGCTCTTCGACAACGGCCGCCATGGCCGCCCCGTCACCGGCGCCGGCAACCGCGCCCTCAAGTCGCTCTCCGACATGCTCAAGGGCAAGAGCGGTCGATTCCGTCAGAACCTGCTCGGCAAACGCGTCGATTACTCCGGCCGTTCCGTCATCGTCATCGGCCCCGAACTCAAGCTCAACCAGTGCGGCCTTCCCAAGAAGATGGCCCTCGTGCTGTTCGAGCCCTTCATCATCCGCAAGCTGAAGGAACGCGGCCTCGTCCACACGGTCCGCTCGGCCAAGAAGATGATCGAGCGCCAGGTGCCCGAGGTCTGGGACATCCTCGAGGAGGTCACCAAGGGACACCCCGTCCTCCTCAACCGCGCCCCCACCCTCCACCGCCTCTCCATCCAGGCCTTCGAGCCCATGCTCATCGAGGGCGAGGCGATCCGCATCCATCCGCTCGTCTGCACCGCCTACAACGCGGACTTCGACGGCGACCAGATGGCCGTCCACGTCCCGCTCTCCGTCGAGGCGCAGATGGAGGCCCGCCTCCTGATGATGGCCCCGCTCAACATCTTCAGCCCGTCGAGCGGCAAGCCCATCATGACGCCCACCCAGGACATCACCCTGGGCTGCTACTACCTCACCGCCGAGCCCCGCCAGGCCAAGAAGGAAGGCGAACGCCACAAGCTGTTCGCCTCCAAGGACGAGGTCATCTTCGCCCATCTCGAGGGCGACCTCCGCACCCACGACCGCGTCTCGCTCGCCAACCCCGATCTCGGCCGCAAGACGGTCTACGGCGACGGCACCCGCAAGATCATCGATACCACGGTCGGCCGCGTGATCTTCTCCGAGATCTGGCCGCTGGAACTCGGCTTCCCCAACCGCCCGATCAAGAAGAGCGAAATCGGCGACCTGATCTGGAACTGCTACAAGCACTGCGGCCACCAGCGCACCGTCGAGGTCCTCGACAAGCTCAAGGAACTCGGCTTCCGCGAAGCCACCCGCTCGGGCTGCTCCATCGGCATCGACGACATGATCATCCCCCGGGAGAAGACCCAGGAGATCGAGACGGCCCAGAAGCAGATCGCCGACGTCGAGAAGCAGTACCGCAAGGGCGTGATCACGCCGGGCGAACGCTACAACAAGATCGTCGACATCTGGACCCACTGCACCGACCAGATCGCCTCGGTCATGCTCCGCACGCTCGAAGCCAACCAGGGCAAACGGGAGTACAACCCCGTCTTCCTCATGGTCGACTCCGGCGCCCGCGGCAACAAGGCGCAGGTCCGCCAGCTGGCCGGCGTCCGCGGCCTCATGGCCAAGCCCTCCGGCGACATCATCGAGAAGCCGATTCTCTCGAACTTCCGCGAGGGCCTCACGGTGCTCGAGTACTTCATCTCGACCCACGGCGCCCGCAAGGGTCTCGCCGACACCGCCCTCAAGACGGCCGACTCCGGCTACATGACCCGCAAGCTCGTCGACGTCGCCCAGGACGTCATCATCCGCGACGACGACTGCGGCACCACCAACGGCATCTTCGTCCACTCCATCTTCGAAGGTGAGGACGAGGTGGTGAAGGTCGCCGACCGCGCCCTCGGCCGCTACGCCGCCGAGGACATCATCGACCCGAACGACCCCCGGACCCCGGTGGTCCGCGGCGCCGACCTGATCGACGAGGAGAAGCGCGACCGGATCGCCCGCCTCGGCCTCGAGCGCCTCAAGATCCGCTCGGTCCTCACCTGCGAAACCAAGCAGGGCATCTGCAAGAAGTGCTACGGTCGGAACCTCGGCACCGGACGGCTCGTGGAAATGGGCGAGGCCGTCGGCATCATCGCCGCCCAGTCGATCGGCGAGCCCGGCACCCAGCTGACGATGCGGACGTTCCACATCGGCGGCGCCGCCACCGGCGCCTTCAAGCAGCCCCAGATCCGCGCCAAGCACGAGGGTATCGTCCGCTACGACGACATCCGCTTCGTCACCCTCGACGACGGCTCCAACATCGTCCTCAACAAGACCGGTGCGGTCTACATCGTCGACGATGCCGGCCGGGAGGTCGAACGCCACCAGGTCCCCATCGGCGCCGTCATCACCGTCACCGACGGCAGCCGCGTCAAGGGCGCCCACATCACCCCCGCGAAGCAGAAGGTCGAGGGCCAGATGTTCGTCCAGTGGGATCCCTACAACGTCCCGATCATCTCGGAGAAGGCCGGTCACGTCCGGTTCCACGACATCATCGAGGGCGTCACGATGAAGTACGAGACGGACGAGACCACCGGCCAGGAGGCCGTCGTCATCATCGACCACAAGGAGGACCTCCACCCGCAGGTCATCATCGTGGACGATAGCGCGGCCGAAGGCCGCGGTTCGGCCCCCGCCAGGGACGAGATCCTCGCCAGCTACCCGATCCCGTCGGGCGCCCACATCGTCGTCGAGGAAGGCGCCCGGATCGCCGCCGGCGCCCTGCTCGCCAAGACGCCGCGCAAGACCTCCAAGACCAAGGACATCACCGGCGGTCTGCCGCGCGTGGCCGAGCTCTTCGAGGCCCGCCGCCCCAAGGACGCCGCCGAGATCTCCCGGATCGACGGCATCGTCGACTTCGGCCCGAGCGTCCGCGGCAA
>Ga0272412_1000423_pt1 | contig 12523 bp, 8 predicted proteins | sample WWTPWeurt_MetaT_FD_193540 | JGI IMG/M metagenome (GOLD analysis project Ga0272412, IMG submission 193540) | Metatranscriptome of activated sludge microbial communities from WWTP in Nijmegen, Gelderland, Netherland - WWTP Weurt (Metagenome... | ecosystem: Engineered > WWTP > Aerobic digester >...
CCAGCGGCAGAACCGCCAGCGGCAGAACCGCCAGCCGCGTCGCTTCCTCCAACCGGAGAAGCGACCGCGAGCGAGGTTGCGACCGCGAAGACGCCAACCGACGATGTTCACGCCAAGACGCGCTGGGATGATATCGCGGTTCTTCCACGTCGGTATTCTTTGAAGGCTCGACGGGTTGAGCTTTCTCCGCAATATCATTTCACGCTTAACAACCCGTTGATTCGGCACCACGCGGTGGGTGCTCAGATCAACTACTTCTTGAGCGAAGCCCTCTGGCTGGGTGTTGAGGGTCAGTACTATGTCCCGCAACAGTCCACCAGTGTGGACGGGACGTACTTCCTGATCGGCTCGCAGGACAAGGCGTTGCCAGCGGTCAACAAGCTGGTTTTCTCGGCTTTGCTTGACTTCGGCTACGTGCCGGTTGCTGGCAAGTTTGCGCTCTTCAACCGAGCGATTGTTCACTGGGAGGGCTACGTCACACTCGGCGTCGGCGCTTTCATGAGCGAGGTCATCCCGGTGAAGCGGTCTGATCCAGCGTTCAAGACGATCAGTGCAATCTTTGATGTGGGCGTTGGGTCGCGATTGTTCCTGACGAAATGGCTGGCGCTCAATGCCTTCCTAAAGTTGTACGGTTATCCAGACAAGTTCGAGCCCGTTGCCAACGCTTCGTTTACGCGGACTGGGGCTGGTTGTTCGGCGAGTCTCGCGGGGTTGACAGGGACCGCTGCTGACGATGCCTACATGCAATGTCGCAAGGACAACGGCAGCACCACTCTGGTCATGGATGTGCAGTTTGGATTGGGCTTATCCATCTTTCTGCCGCCGAAGTTTGACTACAAGATGAGTCGGTGAGAGGAGCGAGGGATTACATGCGAACGCACATGCGAATCATCTTGTCGTTTGGGGCCCTCGCGTCGCTGGCCATGCCGGCACAAGCGGATCGTGGGCGCAACCCGCTGGCAGGTCAGCCGGCCATTCGACATCGCGTTGAGATGCGGAAGATGCGGCTGGAAATCACGCCGCAGTTCACCATTTCTGCCAACCAGCCGTTCCTGATCGGTTTTGGCGGAGGTGCCAACGTTCGGTTCCATTTGACCGACTGGCTGGCAATCGGTGGTTCTTATCACTACACGGCCAATGTGGCTTCTCCACTGGTGGGCCGGATTACCGAGGCGTTGCCGGATACCTATGCGGTTCGGACTGCGACTCCAGCAACCGACGATCCGACGGCGGGTCTGCGTCAACCGAGCAAGGAGATGTTCAAAAACCATCTCATCGGGCCGACGATGGGGATGTGGTCTGCGCACCTGGCTTTGACGCCGATGGGCGGCAAGTTCTCGATGTTCAACGCTCTGTTTGCCAATTACGACTTCTACGTGACGGCAGGTGTGGGCGGGGTCATTTTGGGAACGCCACTGTCGAATGGTGCGACTTCCTACACAGTTCGGACGGACAGTTCGGGAGGGACCTCGGTCCGATCCGTCAATGACAGCCCGCTTGGAACTGGGAACGATGTGAACTTGCAGTCGCCAGCAGTGTTCACGGGCCATCGCATCGCGGGTGTGTTGGGCATTGGTACCCACATCTTCTTTAACGATTGGATTGGCCTGAACCTCGAGCTGCGAGACTACATGTACAAGGCCAATCCCGGTGGCTTGGATGTCAGCACCGAGGGTGCCAACAGCGACGGAACACCGGTCCTGTCGGACGCAGATGAGTACATCGTGAATCATCTGTACTTTGGTGTCGGTTTGACGCTCATGCTTCCCCCAAGGGCCAAAATTTCCAGGTAGTCGGGAATTTGGCCGCAGCAAAAGCCCGAGAGCATGTCTCTTGGGCTTTTTCTTTTTCTGCAACAGCAAGCTTTTGGCGCATTCTGTTCGCATGTCGGCTGAGGGTTCTTCTTTTCCCGTCTGGAAACCGTTTGTCGGAGGTCGTTTTGTTGAGACGGCAACGCTAAGGTCGTTGCACGCGCCGTTCGACGATCGTTTGCTCGGGCGGGTTTTTGAGTGCGGGCACGAGGAACTCGAAGCAGCGTTGCGGCACGCGGAAGCCGTGCAACCGACGATCGCTCGACTGCCGACGGACAAACGTGCGGCGATGTGCAAAGAAGTGGCGCGAAGTGTGTTGGTCGAGCGGGAGCGTCTTTCGTGGGCCATTTGCCACGAGGCGGGAAAACCGATTTCGGATGCGCGTGCAGAAGTTGAGCGGGCCGCGCTCTGTTTTGAGTTGGCGTCGGCGGAGGTGCTGACGACCGCTGGCGAGGGACAAGTGTTGCCGATGGATTTGGCTCCGCTCGGATACGGTCGAGTGGGCATTCTGAGGCGTTTTCCAGTCGGCCCGGTCGCGGCGATCAGTCCATTCAATTTCCCTCTGAATTTGGCGGTTCACAAAATCGCGCCGGCGATGGCGGCAGGCTGTGCGGTGATCTTGAAACCGGCATCGCAAACGCCGTCGGTGGCACTCCTGCTGGCAGAGCTTGTCGAAAAGGCGGGTTGGCCCTCGTCGGGTTTGCAGGTGGTTCCAGCTTCGCGAGCGGCAGCGGATGTGCTCGTGACCGACGAACGATGCAAATTGCTTACGTTTACGGGTTCGGCGTCTGTGGGCTGGGCGATGAAAGCGCGAGCCGGGAAGAAAAAAGTCACGCTCGAACTCGGCGGAAACGCGGCTGTGGTTTTGGACGAGACGATCGAAGAGCGCGACCTTTCCGCGATCCTCCCAAAACTTGTGTACGGCGCTTTTTCGTATGCGGGCCAAAAGTGCATCAGCATTCAGCGGATTTTCGTCGTCGATCGGTCTCGAAAGGGTCTGTTCCGCCAAGTGTGCGGGCGGCTTTCCGAAGCAGTCGCGGCTGTTCGGACGGGCGATCCGGCTGATCCGCAGGTGTTGGTGGGCCCGATGATTGACGAAACCAATGCTCGGCGGGTCGAGAACTGGATCGCCGAGGCAGAGCAGCTCGGTGCGCGAAAACTCGTGTCAGGGCCCAGGCTGGGCAACTTCGTTCCGCCGACGTTGCTGTGCGATGTACCGGCGAGCGCAAAAGTCGCAAAAGAAGAGGTGTTCGGCCCAGTGTGCAATGTCGATTGCGTGAACGATTTTGAGACGGCGATCGAGCGGGTCAATGATTCGCGTTATGGGTTGCAGGCTGCGGTGTTCACACGCGATTTGGCTCATGCTCTTTCGGCGCACGAAAAGTTGTTGGTCGGGGCGGTGGTGCTCAACGAGGCGCCGAGTTTTCGGATCGACCACATGCCGTATGGCGGAATCAAGGACTCGGGTTTGGGTCGTGAAGGCATCCGCACCACCATCCTTGATATGACGGAGCCGCGTTTGCTGATCACGGGTACGCTGCCTTGATTGATGTCGCGGTAACGCTTGGCAAAGGAGCCGGTGGATGACAGAAGCCCAGATTCTTTTCGGAAAACCGATCGCGGACAAAGTGAAAGCTGAAGTTCGCGAGTCGGTGGGCGCGCTTTTGGCACGCGGAATCGCGCCGGGCTTGGCAGTGATCCTCGTCGGAGACGACCGCGCATCACAGATTTATGTCCGCAACAAAGGCCGCGCTTGCCAAGAAGTCGGAATTGCGGTGTTTGATCACGTTCTGCCTGGCACGACGACTCAGCAGGAATTGGTCGCGTTGGTGGAGTCGCTGAACGCGGACCCGAAAGTGCATGGTGTGCTTCTGCAACTTCCTTTGCCTGCGCCCCTCGACGCCGAAAACATCCTGCGTGCGCTGGACCCGACAAAGGATGTGGATGGTTTGTGCGAGGAAAACATCGGACGGTTGTGGCTGGGTCGGCCTCGGTTTGTTCCGTGTACGCCGCTGGGCGTCATGCGGTTGCTGTCCGAGGCAAACATCCCATTGCGCGGGTCGTTGGCAGTCATCGTGGGTCGGTCGATGCTGGTGGGCAAACCGATGGCGGCGTTGCTTTTGGCAGCGGATGCGACGGTGACGCTGTGCCACACGAAAACCGCAGAGCTTTCCAAACACATCGCTTCTGCCGACTTGGTTGTGACCGCGATCGGCAAACCGCGTGCGATTCCCGGGGCTGCCATCAAACCCGGCGCGACCGTGATTGATGTCGGCATCAATCGACTGGAAACAGGCGAAATCGTCGGTGACATCGAATTTTCTGCCGCAAAGGAACGCGCGTCTGCGATCACACCCGTGCCGGGAGGCGTCGGCCTGCTGACGGTTGCGATGCTTTTGCAAAACACCGTGCTGGCTGCTCACCTTGCGCACAATCTGCTGCCTGGTCACACAAAGCCTTTCACCCATCGAGGTTCCCCATGAGACACAAACTTCTGCTTCTGACCGTTTCGTCTTTGCTTGCTGCGTGCCGTCCTTCGACGACGGACACGCAGGACATGTCCAACAGCAACATCGAAGACCTTTCGGATGTCGTTGATCTTTCGCAGCCCAAAACGGTGGTTCCGACGACGATTCGCTATTTGAACAGCGTGCAAGACACGATCAAAGTCGGCGACCGCGTTCGTGTGACGGGCGTCGTGACGAGTCCCTTGCGGTGGGTCAGTGCGGACACAAACGCAGGGTATTGCTATTACCGATTGCACGTCGCCCAGGTCGAACCCGCGCCTGCCACTTTGCAAGATGGCATGGTGCTGATCTTGAGTTTGAAAATGAGCAATTGGGCCGACGGATCGACGCTGACGCAGTGCAAGGATCGGGGGAAAAACGACCCGGTTGCGACGGCGATGGATGCAGCAACGGCGGGGCAGCAAGTCGAAATCGAAGGCACGTTCGACACGCGGACCAACTGCGGCGCAAAGACTCGTCAGATCAATTTGTTTGGTGGAAAGCTCACGTCGCAAGGAATGGCGGTGACGATGCCTACACCGGTGGATGTGGACCCCACGCAATATCCCGTCGCGACGGGCTCGCCAGCCGTGTTGTCGCAAAAGTTTGTCGATGGTCATGCCGCGCTCGTCCGTTTTTCGAACGTGAAAAGCTACGGGCGCAGCACGCAATACCAAGACTTCAGCGTCAGTCCGACCGGCGTGGCACCGGGCGCACTCATCGCGACGAATTATTTGCGAGCGACGGGTTCCTATACTTCGTTGCCCGATGGGACAACGTACAAGACCGTCGTCGGTGTGCTGCTGGGTGATTTCTGCGGGACGGTGTGGCCGCGGACAACGGCTGACCTGACGCAGTAAACGACAAACCTGAGCGTCGAAAGGTCTTCCTTTCCGCTAATGGGAATCGTCTGCGCGGGCTTCGTCGGATTTGTAGGCGTCCTCGAAGACATTGTCACTGTTTGGACGCTCGCGTTTGTCTTTGGCCGAAAGAAGCAGCCCAAGTCCGAAGTCCACAAGCGGTTTTGGAACGTGAACCGCAAACTCGCGAATCGAGCCCCGGAAGAAATACGCAAATGACAGAACTTCTGCCTCGGCGGGAAGTGCGGCGGTTGCCATCTCTCCTCTTGCTGCAGCAAGGAGTTTTTGGGCTGAACTTACGTCTACGTCCACATACACAGAACCACCCAGCGGCAAATGTTGGAACGCGCCGAACCGTTGCGGACCTTTGCCCGACAGCAGCGAGTCCGCAATGGCTTGCGTTTGCGTCGGTACTGCGACGATCAGGTAACGGTCAAACTGCACGACCTCAAACTTCAACGAGAACGTGTCCAATGTGCCCGGCGCGCTTTTCGGATCGCCGTCTTTGCTTTTGGTGGGTCTGGAGTGAACCGTGAGGTCGTGCAAATCCACCGGCCAACCATGGATCTTTCGCACGTTTTTCTGGAGCCGCCCCGTTATCGCTGAGCCGAAGGTCTCCAATTCCTGCGGGGTTGGATTTGTCGAGTAGGTGCTGGTGCGGCGGATCACGGCCATCGCCGCTTTTCCATCGTCCACCCGCACAATCCACGCGAACTTGGGTTGCCCCTGCGCCTCTATCGACACAGAGCCCGCCCACACGATGGTTTGCCCCAGCCCGCGAAGAGAAGAAAGCCAAGCATTGAATTGCGCCTGCGTTTTGGGGGCCGAAGCCAGAAGAGGCCGCAGGAACTGTTCCGTTTCCGTCAGTTGGCGCGGCCAATCGTCTACGTTCCACTGCCATCGCACGTCGCCAGCAGGAAGAAACTGCACCAGGTCAGGGGCTGTCTGCTGCGCCTTCTGGAGTTGTCCCTTTTCGCTTTCCGTGATCAAAAACAGATCGAGTCCCTGCGCGTTCAGGTTTGCCCCAACCGTGCCCGCTTTCGTGCCGAGCACAGCATCCCGAATGGAATACGCAATCTGCGTCACGATCTCGTCGGTTTGCCTGTCCAGCTCCGAACGGTCCTCGGACACGTTCAGGTCTTTGGCCAAAGACTCTTTGAGACCCTCGTCGTAGCTCTTGCGAATCCGCTCTCCAAACTGTTTCCAGAGCATCGACAGATTCACATGCCACGACACATCGAATCGATCAGTTTTTCCTAGGAGCTTTGCGAAACCTTCCTGCTTGTGCTTTTCCTCTGCGGCCGCAGTATCGCCAAAAAGCAGAATCGAGCCCTTGTCCCAGGATTCTGTCTTGGCTTGCGGCAGCGCCCGCGATAGTTCCTGGAGCACGTTGTGGTCTTTTGGGAACGGCACAAGAATCGCCACGGGGAAATTCCCAAACGCCGGATCGGTGGGTTTCCACACGACAGCGCGAATGGCTCCGCCCCGCTTCAGGTCGTCCCCGGAAAAGCCGAGCGACGACAAAATGGGCTGCGTCATCGGCCCAAGAAGCTGTGATGCCAGGCTTGGAACGTCCTTTGCGCTCGCGTGCCACAGCACGTCCTCCGCGAGCAGAGAGGACGGGCTTTCCACGACGATCGGTGGCGCGGCTTTTGCCTCAAGCGCGGGCGGTTTTTTCCCTCGGGAACAGGCACACAGAAGCACGGAGAAAAGAAGCACGGACCACAGAAACCGAGCACACCGCATGAGAACCTCCAAACACAGACTACGACGCAAGCGAAGATGCTGTTACGTCGAGCCGCAAACGCTACGAATGGGCCAGCGCGTATCGCATGCCGCGCTGCACCTGCCGGTTCAGCAAAAAACGCGACGCAAGGTCAAACCCAGGCGTCTCGACAAAACGCAAAAAACCGACTGCTGTTTTGAGCGGCCAACGGAACTTGTGCGAAATCCTGGTTTGGTACGTGCGCAGACAGTCCGTGTTCGGTCGATCGTGTTCCGAGAGCACCTGCGCCGCGAGCCGTCCCGACCGCATCGCGTAAGCAATGCCTTCTCCGGTTGCACCGTGAACCAGCCGAGCCGCTTCCCCGATGAAAATCGCTCCCGGTGTCGTGACAGGGCCCACAGCGTCGGCGTAGAGAATCGGGTGACCTTTCATTTTGCCGGTGGGAACGGCGTTTTTCAGCCGGTCGCCCAGGTGCGTTTCGATGACTTCGGTCAGAAGCACTTTCGGGTCGCGCGTTTCCTCTTGCGGATAACAAATGCCGACGTTTACGCGCGTGTCGGTTTCGGGAAACATCCAGCCATAAAACGGCCTTACGCGACGGTCGTAATACATCTCCAAAATGCCCTTGCGGAACGGCACGCCGTCGTACCACGCCATGATCGCCGCGATCTGTTTGCGCGGTCTTCGATCGACCGAAAAACGCGAATGCGCGCCGTCGGCCAGAATCGTAAGGTCCGCTTCGATCGTCCGGTTTCCATCGGAAACACCGACCACTTTGCCGAAAGGATCGCGCACGAGCCGTTTCACGAAAAAGCCCTGCTCGAACTTCGCACCGTGTTGTTCAGCGGAAAAAGCGAGTTTGGCGTCGAACGTCTCCCTTGGCAAAATCCACGCGGCCTCAAACCCCGAATCGAGCAACGCCTCTTGCCCGCCCGGCCCGACAAAACGCAGACCCGTGATTTTGTGCGACAGCTTCGCCAAATCCTCGAACAGACCGAGTTCTTTGAGCACTTCCAGACAGCGCGGCCCAAGCCCACTTCCGCACGTCTTGGGTCGTGGAAACTCACTTTTGTCCAGCAACACCACTTCATGCCGTCCCTGCTTGGCTAGCTCGAGCGCCGCCGTCCCGCCCGCAGGTCCTGCACCCACAATCGCGATTTTCATTGCCAAAACGCCTCCTGTGAGACCCGCCCCCCGTCGAGCCGTTACTTCACGACGAAGTAACTCATCATGCCTTCTGCAACGTGGTCGAGAATGTGGCAGTGAATCATCCAGTTTCCCGGATTGTTGGTCAGGACCTCGATGGTTGTGCCCTCAAGCGGAGACAAACTCAGGATGTTCACGGGCCGCCCCTGATTGGGACATCCGCCGGATGCGTCCACCATGCCGCCCCGGTCGCAGAAGTTGTATCCGTGCATTCCGAACGAGTGGTACGTGCTGGGCGAGACGTTTTGCAATCGGATGCGCACTTTGTTTCCGACTTGGCTTTCTGAGAACCCTTCCCAACCCACAAATTCCCCGCCCCGGCGCTCGATGGCAAGCGGCGCCGCCTCCGTTCGTCCATTCATCGTCATGAAAAAGCTGCGCGCTCCGCCGCCTTCTTCCTCCTCCTCTTCCTCCCCTTCCGTTTCCTTCCCGAGTTCTCCCAGAAAGTACAAATACTCTCTGTCCGCAGGCGTTTCGTCCGGTGCCCGCACCACGACCGCACCGTGCATCCCGGCTGGCATCGTTTTCGTCGGGTTCAGGTGGTCCACAAACGGGAAAATCCCCGGCGTTTTGGCGGTCATCGTGTACACATGCGAGCAGCCCGGATACACGATGCTCTTGGGGTACAGCGGCGTGCCGTCGTCTTTTACGTCATACGACAGACCTAGAAAGTGAAGACCGATGGGCACGTCCGTTCGGTTCGTCAGTTTGTACCGCCGGGTCTGTCCCACATCCAGCGTCAGCACCGGCCCCGGCACCGTCCCGCCAAACGTGATCACGTTCATGGCGTTCACGCCGTCTGGTTTGACCGTCGCATAGCGCGCTTCGATCGTTTGGTCCGCAGGCGCAGCCGCGTCCTCGGGTGTTTCGCATTCGTGCGGACCCTGCGTGACCTGGTTCATGTGGTCGGTCATGTCGTGACTTGAGCCGCAGCCCGCCGCAAACGCGCACGCCACCAGAAAAAGTGTCGTTCTTGTCATTTCTGTTTTCTCCAATTGGGGCCGGTCGCCGCCTGCGAACCGCAGGCCCGTTGTTCTTTTCCCTTTGTCTTTCGCCGTTCTCCCTTCTTCATGAGCGACCCGCCGAGTTTCCATTTTTGGAAGGGAAAAAAGCGACAATGTGGTACCAAAAGTCCAAGGAGCAAGACATGCAAAAATGCGTCACGAACACAAGACCTCTTGTGGCTGCTGACCTGGACCGGGTGGTCGCCATCGACCGTGCGCTGCTCGGAAGTGTTCGGCGGGACTACTTCCAAAGGCGGCTCTCGGCGGCCCTGTCGCGACCCAAGCAACACCTTCAACTTGGCGTTGTGGCAGACGACGGCACGCTGCTGGGCTTTCTGCTGTGTCGTCGGGCTGGCGGCGAGTTCGGGCGCCTCGAGAAAGCCGTCATGTTGGAAACCCTCGGCGTAGACCCGACGGCGCAACACCTGGGTTTGGGGCAGCGTCTGCTCGCCGATGCCGTGACGCTGTGCCGCACTCGAGGCATTCAGCAAATCGTCTTCCAGGTGGATTGGCGCAACGAAAGCCTGATTCGGTTTGCGAGCCGCACCGGTTTTGTCATGAGTGCTCGGTGGGTGCTCGAGCGCTCGGTCGCCCGCACCTCATTGCCCGAAAGTGAAGCGCTGGTCCCGCAGGAAACCCCGTTTGTTCGGGCTCTGTCCCGCGCCGACTTTTCCGCCGTCTGCCACATCGACCGAGCCCAAACCGGCCTCGACCGCACCGACTACTACGAGCGCAAATTCGAGGAAGTGCTCAGCGAGTCTGCGATTGCCGTGTCCCTTGTCGCCGAATGCGAAAAGACGCCCGCTGCGTTTGCCATGGCTCGGGTGGACTTTGGTTCGTTTGGCCGCGTCGAACCGACCGCCTTTCTCGATACCATCGGCGTGCAAAAAAACCTCGCCGGACACGGATACGGCCAGGCCCTGCTGGTGCAGCTTCTGGACAACTTGTCCGCCCTGCACGTCGAACGCATCGAAACCGAGGTCCATTTCGACCACCTGAACCTGCTCCGCTTCCTTTACCGCTTCGGCTTCTGCCCCGCCCAACGACTCTCCCTCCAAAAGAACCTGTAAGAAAAAGCTGCGCCCCCGTGTGTGATATATCCACACGCCATGGCGCGCATTCACCACCTCCCCCTCTTTCACCCCCGGCTTGTTCGGGAACGCGCGAAAAGCCTCGACCCTTCGCTGTTTCGGAAACACGAGGAGACCATCGGCGTCTGGCTCGAACATGTGCGCAGCGGTGCCCTCGATGAAACCAGCGAGGTCAAGCTGCACGGTGGGTTTCTCGAGCGGATTTTTGGCGATGTGCTCGGGTACGCAACGTGGTCGCTCGCCAAAGATGGAGTGTGGGAGCTGGACGCGGAAAAGAGAGTCTTCGCCGGGGGCCAAGCCGACGGTGCCATCGGTTTCTTCTCCCAGGCAAAGCGCCAGTCCCAGGTCATCGCGCCGATCGAGTTGAAAGGCGCTGCCGTTTTTCTGGAGCACGGAAGAGGCCAATCCAGAACCCCGATCCAGCAAGGTTGGGACTACGCCAACCATGCTCCCGAGTCCCGCTGGATCATCGTCTCGAACTACCGGGAAACACGTCTGTATGCGAAAAGCCGGGGCCAAGCAGCTTATGAACTGTTTTTGCTCGACGACCTTGGCCATGAGGATGGTTTCCTGCGCTTCGTCGCGTTGCTCGGACGCGATGCCATTCTGGGCGGGCCGTCTGTGGACCACTCTCCGCTCTCCGAGATGCTCCTTGCCTCTGAACGCACCGAGCGGGAGATCACCGAGCGGCTGTACGCGAAGTATCGAGACGTGCGCGCACGGCTCTTTGCGGAACTCCTCCGCCGACACTCCAATCGTCCGTCCGATGAGTTGCTGGGATATGCCCAGACCATCTTGGATCGCGTGCTGTTTCTGGCCTTCGCCGAGGATCGCCGGCTTATCCCCATGAACACCATCGCTCGCGCCTGCGAACACCGGGACCCGTATTACCCGCGCCCGATTTGGCAGAACTTTGTTTCCGTCTTTCGGAGCGTAGACCAAGGGAACAAGGCGCTCGACATCCCCCTTTATGACGGTGGTCTGTTTCGTCGCATCCCCGAAATCGAGGAGCTCGAAGTCTCTGATGAAACCTGCGGCGCGTTCAAGGAACTCGGCGAGTACGACTTCGCAGAGGATGTCTCGGTCGATGTCCTGGGTCACATCTTTGAGCAGTCCATCACCGACCTCGAGCAGCTTCGCCACGAGGCAGCCACCCAGACCGCAAGCGACAAAACCCCGACCATCCCATCCACCGGCACCCAGAAAGCGCCTTCCAAACGAAAGGTCGAGGGCATTTTTTACACGCCCCCGTTCATCACAAGCTTCCTCGTTCGTGAGACGGTTGGCCAAGCCATCGGCGAGGCCTGGGAGCGCGCGGGCATAGACCGTGCAACCAAGAAGAAAGACCGCATCGAAGCGTGGGAGACCTATCAGAACCAGCTTCGACGCATTCGCGTGCTCGACCCCGCGTGCGGCAGCGGAGCCTTCCTGATTGCAGTCTTCGATGTTCTTGCGCAACAGTTTGAGCGGGCGAATCGAGCCCTGTCCGATCTCCGAGGCCAGCAGACCGGTCTGTTCGACTTGACCAAGACCGTGCTCAACGAGAACCTCTTTGGCGTCGATAAGAGCGCCGAATCGGTCGAGATCACCAAGCTCTCCCTGTGGCTCAAAACAGCCAAGCGAGGAAAATCGCTCACCTTCCTCGACCGCAACATCCGCCATGGGAACAGCGTCGTCAGCGATCCCCTCGTCGATGCCAGGGCCTTCGACTGGCAGGCCGGGCGCGTCGCGCGGTCCTTTCTGGAACTGGCACCCCCGGACGGGGAAGACGCCGAGAGCTTCGACGCCCGCTGGCGTGAGGGTTTCGATGTGGTCCTTGGCAATCCGCCCTATGTTCGGCAGGAACTCCTTTCCCCGTACAAGGAACATTGGAAGAGCGCGTTCCGGGCATACGACGGCATGGCCGACCTCTTCGTGTGCTTCTTTGAGCGCGGAATCCAGCAGCTCAAGGCCGGCGGGCGTCTCGGCTTCATCGTGTCCAACAAGTGGCTCCGTGGCGGATATGCCGAGAAGTTGAGGGCTCTCATCGGAAAGGAATGCACCATCGAGAGCTTGGTGGATTTCGGGCACGCTCCTATTTTTCCCGAGGCCGACGCCTTCCCGTGCCTGATCGTTTTGCGCAAGCTCGCGCCCCAGCCGAACCATGCTGTCCGCGTCACCCTCTACCCGCGCGAGGAGCTCGGAAAGGTGCCTCTGGCAACCTACATTGAGCGTCAACGGTTCCCCTTGCCGCAGAACGCCCTGAATCCTCGGGGATGGACGCTAGAGCCCCAAGGCGTGCAGGCGCTGCTCGACAAACTCCGTCAGAACGGAACCCC
>Ga0272412_1000427_pt1 | contig 12473 bp, 15 predicted proteins | sample WWTPWeurt_MetaT_FD_193540 | JGI IMG/M metagenome (GOLD analysis project Ga0272412, IMG submission 193540) | Metatranscriptome of activated sludge microbial communities from WWTP in Nijmegen, Gelderland, Netherland - WWTP Weurt (Metagenome... | ecosystem: Engineered > WWTP > Aerobic digester >...
CTAGCGAGTAAACCGGTAGCTTTGAGTGTCCGACCAAGGATTCCGAATGCCCATATTACAGGAGCTAGGAAGAATCTCACTGTACCGAGGAGCAATTTCAGTGCTCCAAAAGTCAGCAGTACACCAGTCAGGAATCCTAATACTTTACCCAAAGTATGAGCGAAGGATAACCATTTCTCCTTCGCATCCTTACCAGGAAAGAACTTCTGAACCAGCCAATCGAAAGTAGTACCGAGAAATTCTACTGCTGGTTTTATGAATTCCCAGAATGAGGTCAATCCTTCTTTGAATCCATCCCATACTTCAGAAAGTACTCGTTCTATCTTCAACTGAACGATCGCCAAGAAAGTCAGGAATGGATAAATACGATTCTTTACGAGATCCTGAGTCGATTTGACAGAATCTCCAAACAAACGATTCAACAAGTTGATACCACGATGAACCATTCTTTCTATTGGCAACCACATCACTCTGAAGAATTGACCAATAGCGTTACCGAGTATCACAAATTGTTTACGATGAGCGGATAAGAAATCACGAACATCAGATATCGTCTTCTTGATAGTCGTGAAGAAATTAACTCCTTCAGGACCACCTATGATCGCTCTCTTGAACTCGTCACCGATTTCTTTAATAACGCCAATGATAGTCTCAGTTTTATGATTGAACACTTCCACTGCATTAGGATAAGCCTTAGCGAGAGTATCGACGATGAGATTGACCTTCTTATCGAAATTCTGGAATCCATAACCTAGTACCGACAACTGAGATCTTAATTGATTCGTATATCCGGCGAGCATCGGGAATTGATCGACGAGTTGCAGGATCGACTCATAACTACCAGCAGCGAGTTCTTGAATTTGAGGTAGAACAGACGCCATTTCGGATGCAGATCTTCCAGTACCAAGGACTGCTGACAATAATTCCTTGTAGTGGAATCTCGTAGGATCCATCTGAAATTTCCATGTCTTCAAAGCAGTAGCTACTGATATGAAATCTTCTTTCGCAGCAGGGAGATGGACAGATAGGTCAGTGAGGAAACGAGTCATTGCTTCACCAAACTTACCTCCACCTAATGCAGCGAACCGTGACCATACTTCTTCATTCTTCTTACCGATTTCGTGCAATTCAGTAGCCATAGATCTCAAAGCTCTGAAAGATATGTAAGCAGCACCGAGTGCTACTAACCATCCTCTAAGTCTTGTCCATATCCTCACGACTCCAAAATGAAATCGTGACAACATAGCAGTATTCCTAGCAATTCCATCGCCAGTACCTCGTGACCCAAGACCGAATAAATTAGAGAATAAACCTGAACGTTTAGAATCCTTAGCTGCACGATCACCTGTAAAGATCCATTTTACGAGATCTTTGATAGACATCGATGCCTTGTTAACTTCTTTAGAACCATCGTTCTTAAAGAAAAAACGTACGCCAAGATTGAATAAGTTCGATGTTCCCATTCTAATTCTTTTTATTCAGCTCTTCCAACTCTTCATCAACCTTTGTGAACCAGTAGTGCAATTCGTCAAGAGGCATGGAATTCAACGATTCATAAGACCATCGCAGTATTCTTGCGATGGCATAAATCATCGAATCAGCACCTATTCCTTTGTACGGTTCCTTGAAAACGAGATTGTAACCCGAGGGAAGAGCACCGTAGGGCGGATCGATACCTCCGTATCCTCAGAGCATAACGGACAGGATACAGATACGATTGGAGTCATGTGTGGAAGTCGCGAGAATGCATTATTAATGGCGACGACATCCCGAGCACTTACACCATTAATTATCTTCCGAGCTACGGATGCTATCTCCTGACGCTTCAGAAGATTACCTGAAGTCGTAGTCGCTGATTTCATGACGAGTGAGAGTAATGCAGCTTCAGCATGAATCTCGTTATCACGGAATTCAGTTTCGAGTTTCAACGAATCTCCCAGAGTAGGGATTCTGAATTCCAGAGAAACTATAGGATCGTTCGAATCAAGGATTTGAGAATCTTTGACAGGATACGAATACGGATCCATCAAATCGACGACGAAAGTATCATCAGAAGTCATAATAGATACGTCGTTGTTGATCTCTCGTGCGAGATCTTCAGTTTCAATATCCATCGTAAACTTACGTTGACACATTTGACATACTGAAGTGACGTTCGTGATCTTCTCATTGATCAGATGAGAGTGAGCCGCATAAAGCACGAATGCAGAATCCAAAGCAGGTAGGTCGAGTACGATTTCAGGGTACTTCTTACGACCTTCCCGATCGAATTCTGCACGAACAGAATTTCCTTCAATCGAATCTACGCACAAGCAGATAGTACGTGCGATCCAACGAGACGGATGATTTTTCTGATACGTATCGTCCTGAATGAGATTCAAATCTCCAGCATTGATAGAGAATAACTCGAACGATTTTAGTCTATTACCGTTTCGGAGTACGCCGAATGGTAAAGTAAGAGGCAATGCTGACATAGGTATGGCTCCTAGTTATGGCTCTTGGTAGAATTTAAGAAACGTTGTAAACGTTTCTAAGACCCGCAATCACAGGCGCGGGAGGCCTCCCGCCCGACTCGTTAGGAACCTCGAGAAACGCCTACAACGTTCTCACGAGGTTCCTACGAGCTCGGACGCGCCCGTCAAGGCGTCACCGTTACGATCCGACCGGAGTCGAATTAATAAACGGAGCTTGCGGAGTAGACTCGACTTGTTCAGGTTCCCAGTAGTCGCAACGTGCGTCATACGCGACTTCGTACAATCCAGAGCCGACCTTATCAAGACTCGGATGCGATTCTTTGACGAACATGAGACCTTTGAGAATATACTTACGAAGGAGTCGAGTATGATGGTACTTGAAGATTACAGCACTCTGAATCTTCACACCGTGATCCATCAAGTTCGTAAGAAGAGTCTCGATCTGCAAGTCTGTAGAATCAGAAGGATCCATCACCCGAGTGAAAGTGAGACCTTCACCGTATTCCTTGACTTGATCAGATAATTTGACCTTGATCCCAGTACCACCATCAGCACGTTCAACAGTACCGACTCCACGAGAAAGACCATCGATCTTAGAGAACGACGCAAATGGCGTACCCTCGATCTCCAATCTCCACATGTTGACTGTAGCAGCATCACGCACTACTTCAACAGTTCTTTGTCCAGCCATTATGGCTCCTTAATTATCTTGGTTTGTTGATTCGAAGGATCCAGCAGAGTCGTTAATCTTTACCGAGGAGCATATTAACTAGCTCCTTTTGATTGTAATCACCAGCAGCGATTTGAATAAGACGATTCTTAGATTCTACACTGGTGATTCTTCCAGTAGCTTCAGACATCAGAACAGTTATCATAGCGAGATTTCTATTCGTGATAGCCTGATTAGCTTCTAAGGCAGTAATCCTTAATAGGATGTCGTTATTCGACTCGATACTCTCGATACGAGTATTGAGAGTATCGAGAGTATCGTCAAACTCGACTATTTCGGAGCGAGATGCGATATCTAACTTGGCTTTCATCGTAGGCCAAGCCATAGCAAGGACAGTCAAAGACAAAGACCCTACGATTAGCAGTAGTGGCCAGTATGTCATCAGATCTTTCAACTGATTCCCGACTTTAGTTCTGAATGGCAATTCGCGATTCACTACTTCATCCCTTTCGTAATCGTAGTATCAGAAAATCCGTAAGTAGAAATTGCATCAAAACTAACGACAGCAGGAGGAAATTCTACCTCGAAAGAGTCGTAGTAAAGAGTTATGCCGAAAATAGCGAGATCGATACTATCACGAAAACGTACTGTATCAATCGTGGTAACAATGGATCTTACGAGAGTATCATTTAAAGCCATAGAAATCATGATCGATAAAGATTCCTCCGCACTCATACTTTGTTTATTCTGATTAGGGAATCCTTGCGGTACTGCTACTCCTATCAGGAATAGGAGTAGCAGACCACATATCAGAATCGTCACCAAAGATCGTTCTTTCATCGTAACCTCGATTCCAGGTTAGATTTCAGAAATTTCAAGTGGCTCTCCAGCACGATGACTCAAGAGGAATTCAGCAGATTCTACGCATTCAACGATTGCGACCTTCATCTCACAAATCAAGCGACGGAGTCTTGTCACTGACGGAGGATTATTGGTAGAATCACAGACTACGGAGAATGCTCTTTCGATACCCTGAGAACGTTCGTACATACCATGAGAGTAATTCTCCTTAAAGAATGCCTTCAAAGTATCACTGAGAGAAGTTCTCGTATCTGCATCGTTCGTTGTCTGAGAAATCCATCCAAGATTGTTTCTCATCGTCTCAAGATGCCAGTTCACAGTGCGACGAACGTGAGCAGAATAATTCTTCTGCAAGGACGACATCGTACGCGAAGTCATAATGACGACTCCAGCACCAGGAACGTACTCGATGGGATTAATACCATCGTTCTGGACGAGGTAGTTTCGATCACCAGGAGATAGCGTATAATACTCGGTACCGAGAGTATCACGGAATCCAGTTTCATTTCCAGCAGGAGCGATATGAGGATAACCTCCCTTGGACAACATCTTACGGATCCATCCTGCACCGATGACATGACCATTCGGAGGACACCATACAGTACCACCTAGGCCATCGTCCATCTTTTGCCATCCACGATAAACACTGAGATTCGAACGTTGCTTCATCAGCAAAGGAGTCCAAGTCGTACCGAGAGATACAACAGATCCTCCATTGTACGATACAGCAGCGATCGCATTGATGCCACGACTGAGTGCATACGTATCGAGTACGGATGCAGCTTCCTTCGTACACCAGTCAGGCGCCGTCACCATCTGAATCGTAGCAGCATTCAACGCGTAGATACCAGTGCCCAGCGACTCGTCGCCTTGCATCTCAGTATAAAGAGTTCCAGCAGTACCATCAAGACCACCGAGGAGTGGAGCAGCACTGAATGGATCTGGAAGGTAGCCAGACGATTGATTCACACGGATATACTTCGATCCATCACCGTCGTTATTAATCGTCGATGCGAAGTTCGATGCAGTGAGATTCAACCACGACTCAACAACTTGAAGAGATCCAGAATTGTTGTAATACACGTAGACGTTACGTTGATCAGGAGCACCAGTCGCAGCAGTAACTTCGACATAGTAGCTATTCGCCCATTCACCAGGATCAGCGTAACTATCCTGACCTGCCTGAATCGCTACAGGAGAAGGGAATACCTTCGACGAAGCATTAGCACCACCGTCACTGAATGCTTCTGCGCGAGTCGAGTACGCACCACGATGCAAACGATTTCCAGTGACGACAGATACAGCACTCGGTCCAAGACCACCAGCATCGGTACCGTAGTCGATATAAGAATCGTTGTATCGGATATACTCAACGAAGTACGCAACGATATCGAGATCAGCATCGATAGTAGTACCGAAAGTAGTACCATTGGTACCTGCTTTCAGCAAACCATTCGCATACGTAGACGTAGTAGATGCAGCGAGAGCACCAGCATTCGTAGTTTCACCAGCAGCGTTCGCGTACGTTTCAGTCGTCTGAGCAGTAGCGATCAACCAGAAAACGACCCAGTACTTCGATCCATTCGTAACACTACATTTGATTGGAACAGTGATATTTCCAGACGCATCAGCCCAATCAGCTTTAGCGATACGACGACGAGCAAGAACAACTGCCGAAGGAGAATTCGATCCATCGTCAGTACGGATTTCAACGATGATATCGTTCGCAGCAGATGTCACAGTCGAAGCAGACTTGTTAATCACGAGCTTGGAAATATTATTTCCCTTAACATTCGTGATCTGCTGAGCGATGAATTTGAAATCACGACCAGAACCACTGGAATGACCAAATTGTACTTCAGTACCACCAGTTCCATTCGTATCGACATCCGCATCTTCGATCTGGATGACGCCAGCGTCAGGAAGAGGATTCGTCGTACCGTCAAACAACGTAGCTCCGTCAAATACGAGATTGGTTACGTCGCCACTTGAGAATGCTTCGTTAACGACGACCGATCCAAGAGAAGCAGGGTGGAGAGTAATCGACGAACGAACTGACGAGGATCCACCACTCAAATTGGTGAAGCCAATATTATCAGGCATCACATTGCCAATCGCCGTGACTTGGACGATAGCAGACTTGGCACCACCATTGATACCAGTAGCACCGACGTTGATAGCTGATACGACGTTACCGATATTAACTTCGTCGAAAATCTCGGTAACACCAGATTTGCTGATCGTTATCTTCTTGTATCCGGTAGTACCGGACGTAGCAGCTTCTACCTTGACTTGGATCTCGTTATTGTAAGGCTCAGAAGTGCCAGCAGCTAACGACGAAAGAATCATGGAAGAACCAATACAAGGCAATGAAGCAGTTTCAGAGTCAGTAGCTACGACACGAGTGACCCAAACGACTGCTCCGTATTCAGAACAATTTCTGAACAATGCACGCATAGCGAACTGCGTCAATTCAGGATAAGTAGCAGTTGGACGAGCAGCACCGTAGCGACGAGTATAATCCGAATAGGAAGTGAGTCGAACTGCCTTGTTAGGAAGTCCTCGTCTCGACCGTTGAATCACACCCACATTATTTAGTTCAGCAGGAGTGATCGCATACGTTGATGCAGTATCGACTTCTGTGAACGTGAGGCCAATATTAGGCATTTATCGCTCCGTCATTTTACGACGATTGTTTTAGAATTCCTGAGCTCACGGAAATGCATAGATCCAGCGACCGCAGGATCACAATACACTCCAGCATTCGCAGGTATCTCAACCGATCCTCCAGCGTAGTCGATCACGACATTCGAATTCGAATTGTTCTTGACGAAAAGCTTACCAGGAGAAGGATTTACCTGACCCTGATTGTAATCATCTGGAACAACACTACCTTCAGTCGATGACTCGAAACTGGATTCTTGAGAATCATTTGATGGAAGAGAAGTAACTTCAGAAGATCCAGGTTGAGTACTCTCAACAATCGAAGAAGCAGATTGTTTCTCAGCTTCTTCTAATTCTCTGAGTGCAGCTTCAAGATCAGGATCGACAGTAGTATCGACGACCTTTGTCTGAGTTTGTTTACGAGGTGGCATTGTTTATGGCTCCTTAAGGTTGTAGAACTCGAATCTCAGGACCAGCACCTCCAGTAACCTCATCGATCGTCGTAGCACTAGGATCAAATCCTGACTTATCGATATCAGCATTATCGATAAGAACGACGAGAGATTCTATGCGTTTAGACAAAACAGGAGGAGTGACAGAGATCGGTACTTGTACTCTGAAAGTCCTATCAGACTGGACAACACCGTCAGGATGATCGAAATTATCGTTCCTATCAGTTATCGTAACATCACGACGGATTCTAGGTGATTCGATATCCCTATCGAGTACGAGGCATCGACCTCCATTGATAAGAGGGAAAGGTCCATTGTCGATGAGGAGTTGGAAATCTCGAGCGAATCCCCAATCCTCGTTGAATATCGAGACTTGGTATTCGATATCATACCAAATCCACGAACGAGTTTTCAGAACTTCGTCATCACCGATGAGTTGAGTAATGAAATCAGCCGAAGATCTCGGTAATTCATCACTTTCCTTCAAAGATAGCGGAGTGATCGTGATCAATGGGTACTGGCGATCACTCCTGCTACCTTGAGGTTTCTGACGATCTCGTTTCTGAAGTGTGACCAATCTAACTGGAACGACATCACCAGTTACATGCGAATCCTCATCAGGATCCCAGTACCGGACGCATTTCCTGGGAGCACCTGCTACTTGGATATCATCAAGAGTAAATCTCCCAATGAGCCTAGTAGCGAATGCCACATCGATATCTTCCAGTGAGAGGATCACTAGGCGCGAGTGACGATATACGCGAATTGAGCTTCAGCTGCAATATTCACGTCGTCGAAAGTGAGACGAATAGCTCCAGCCGTACGATTGACATGCACCGACAGCGAACTAGCTGCACCGACGAACATATCAGCAGCTGCCACATTCAATGGAGTGATGACAACGACGTCGGTAGCAAGGATACCAGAATGCTTCTGAACAATGTGATTAGCAGCTGCGCCAGCTGCATAGTTCGCCACTGGAACACGGAGTATTCCATGCCCTACGATCTGAGGTCCAGAAATGTCCAAAGCCATTTTATTGACTCCAAGTTGGATTAACGATTGATTTGATTAGTCGTCAGACGTTGATCGATTAGGTCAACGGCTTGACGCAGATGACGCTCAATTTCCCAGCTGCAGGATCAAGCGACGAAGTCGTAACAACGACCTTGTCAGTCGTAGGAGCGACCTTCGTGATAGCAGCGAAAAGACCAGTCGCAGTACAATCCGTATGGACGAATACGAATGCTAGCCACGTGGAATCGATTCCAGCGATCGGGACATTGATCGTCGTACCAGCACCGGATTCCTGAATCGTATATACCATCGATTTCAGGTACGGAAGATTCATAGGATGCGCACAAAGAGCATCGATCACGAGACCTGTACGATCGACAGATCCGTGGACTGCACGCGCATTTCCAGCTGCCTGACCATTGAATGCAGTCGGAGTATACATGAATACTGCAGTACCTACAGTACGGATGCACGGAAGACAGACATCAGAGGTCAAGAGACCAGGAACTCCGATATCCGAATTCGCACCTGTAGCGATTTCAGCATACGGAGCAGCAGCATTCGAACGACCGACCAAGAACAGCGGATGAGGCGGAAGTACCGCGAGGATCATCAACTTGACAGCAGTCGGAGTACGAGAAGCCGACCAAGTGATCGTCAAAGCATCAGCTGCAGGTGACAAGGACTTGATGTCACTGGCATCAGCAGAAGTAGCGAGAGGATCTTCAACCGAGACGTAAACGACATGATTCGCAGTCAATCCTGGGACAGGTACGACATGAGAAGTACCTGCGGCGACTGTCGGCATCGTAACGCGAGTCACGATGATATTGTCACGATAAGCTCGATCGAGCTTGTTACCGATGGTTTCAAGCTTTGAACCTACGGCAAGCAAATCATCGTAATTACCGAATTTTTCTCCGGACATTATTGATCTCCTAAAGAGTTCGTAGTGTATTACCCCAGTAACGGGATGAAATCTCAGAAACTTTCCTACCTGCGAGGACGAGGATCATACCACGAAATTCCCAGAAGGTAGGTCTGAAAACAGGACGTGGAGGGATCGAATGATCCAATCTTCCGTACTCGTGAATCATTGCTAGAAGTGAAGTTCTTATTCCAGATTTATGAATCTTATCACCACTGATACCTACGTAGTATTCACCATCATCAGTGGGACCGATTACTTCGATAGAGGATTTTAGCTCGCCGGATGCGATCCACGATCGCAAGTCAAGATCGTTCCGACGTTTGTATTCGAGATAGTCTTCAGTTAGAGGTGGCCAATTGAGATCCTGTTTCTCAATATGCTGGATGAGTAAGTTATAGTAACGTTCGGCAAGTTCTATCCTGATTTCATCTTGGAAATCTTCAACAAATCCAGGAAGACCGGATGCGACATGCAACAATTTCTCGAGAGTCTTCGGTTGAAGGATCAAGAAGCTCATCGCTTGAACTTACCTTTCAATTCACGAGCATCGACATATCCAACTTCTCCTTCAGGAATAGGAGGATTACCATACAAACCAAGATGCCCATCCTTATAGTTGACACCATAACTCTCTCCAGGAGAGAGAAGAACATTCTTCCGATTAACATTCACCAGTATCTTCTTGGTGAGTTTAATTTCATCACCATCAGTCAAGCCAGTGATCGGATCGGTTTGAGGATCGTCATCAGCATTCGATCTAATTTCAATCTTCGAGAAAGAACGAAGAGCATCCTTGAATCGTGAAGTATCTTCTACTTTCTCCCAACTCGATGCATACTTCTTGAGATACGCTGCAGCCTTACCACCACTACCATGGCCACCCATCTTCAAGGTAGTCTGGAGAATATCATCGGAAGCGTAGTACTTATACCAAGTCTTTCCGTAACATACCTTTAAGAAGCTACCTTTAGCATCCTTTTGGATATCGTCGGATACTTCGATCGTCCCACCTGCTCCTGAAAATTCATCAAGATTAGATTCGGTAGAATCTTTGTCGAGTTCTCCGAGTAACCATTGAGAATTCTTGATGATCTTACGAAGCATTTCAGAATCACGAGCAGAATTACGCTTACCGTACTCCTGATAGTGAGACTTAATTTCATCGAGTGCTTCAGCTATCTCGTCAAGAGAAATGATATCAGGACGAGGACGATTCGTATCGTCGAGTAAAAATTCAAAAGTTTCACCTGATCTAAGCAGGGAAATCTCATGCTCGATTGAAAGACTCATTTTAATTCACTGATATAATGAAGGTGATCAAACCATCCTGAGAAATCGTAGGATTCATCAACGAATCCTTAGTAGAATTGTAGAAATTACGAGTAACGATTTCTACGATCTCGTCAATACAATTCATACCCTTAGAAGGATCTTCGAGCCACTCGGTAAATTGACTGACTCTAAATTCAATTCTCTTAGTCGTAGAAGATGCATCGATAGTACTATTAGGGAATCTTTCGATAAGAGCATTCCTGATCTTATCGAGAAATCCAACAGTAATAGCTACAGTGGCCATAGCTTCGAATCGATACTGAAGTAGTAGAAATCAGTACTCATGACACGACCGTGATCGACGATCGCATCCTTTATCTTCGGAACTAACGAGGATGCAGTAACAGCGATAGCAGCTTTGAACGCATCGACATCGTTATCCTTGATAAATCCTATCACGATTGAAGGAGGATTCCTACGCACGTACTCAGGATGAAGGTTGAATTCACTCAGAAATTTCTCGAGACGATCAGCTACGAGATCGAAATCGTACGCAGGTCTAGCGGTATCACCGAGAATAGTATCTAACGGTGATACTACAGAAGCAGTAGTCGTGATCTCGACAACTTCTTCAATAGGAATACCTACTCTAACAGCAGATATCGCATCTTCAATCGATAATGCAGATTTCATTGATTTATTCTCAACGTTGACTAATTTAGTCAGAATACTCGAAGACAATTTGTTATACAAAGACTTAGGAGGAACTGATCCTTCTCTGTCGATAAGAGAAGCCATCAAAGATCCGAAATTTGTATTCTGAAGCAGGTCATCGATATCACGATTCGCTCTGAATGCTACGATCTTAGCGACATCGGTTTGAAACGTCAACCATTCCTTAAGTGACATCTCAGAAAATGATTCTTTCTTCGTCGTACGATAAAGCATATTCTTACCACCCGAATCAGGATCAACAAGTTCTATCTGACCAGAACTCAATAAATAATGGAATGCAAAATCCTGATGAGGTCCCTTACCAGATTTCTTCAAGATATCACTCTTGGTAGCTGGCTCGATAGAACGAATCAAATTGAGCAGGTCGTCGTAATACTTACTTGTATTAGCACGATCAGCATCCTTATATTTATTTCTGAACTTTCTAGGAGGCATCACAACTTACCGTGAGCGATTACGATATAAGTCACGACCTGAGATACCTTCTCCTCAGACGTACCACCAGTACCACCTACGGTAGCAGTCTCACCAATATGGACAGTACATCCTTGAGTAGTGATACTCTTAGCGAGACGATCAGCTAACGAGAATTCGTAGCCGACGACAGTCACTTCAGGAGGGAATGCGAATGAATTTGTCCAAGTGATAGCTTTCGTACCATCACCATTCGAATCAAGAGTAACAGCTACTTCTTGAATTTCGACTACAGTGCCACGAAAAGAATCACGTATGATAGGTGAAGACATTATTTCCTCCTCAAATGATCAGTAAGTATCTTTCTATGATCCGAGTACTTCTTGATCAGCTTCTCGAATTCTGAAAGAAGCAGATGACCATTATTCTTCAAGAGCGGACTCGCATCAAGAGATTCGAGTGATCTTATATTGGCTGCAAGAAGATCAGCGTATTTCGACATATCACTACCGAGATCCTCGTAAAGTCCTAATGCGACACGAGTATCTACGAGATCCTTCTCGACAAGAATACGGGATGATCTTACTGATTCGAGCATCGTCATACTGTTTGATTGGTTATCGCTCGTTTACATTCACATTCCATCCAAACCCAAGTATTCGTATTTCCCATGAATCCGACAGGACGAGTGGCATCGATACTATATACAATTTCTTCGCCAGTATCACCATCAGTCCAAACCACCTGATCGAGATTATAGGGATCAACTCCGAGTTCAGCTAGCTCGTAACGAGAAAACTGGAAGGTGATCTCTACAGTCTCACGAAGATTATACTTGTCGGTATTCGACGAGAGCGATTGAGTCTTTACGATACCATGAATCACGTGCTCGTTGTAAGCAATAGTGCCACGACGTGATCCAGTAATAGGATTAAAAGTAGAATTATTTCTATCGATTACTCGTATCTTCAGTACGATCCCGA
>Ga0272412_1000432_pt1 | contig 12445 bp, 11 predicted proteins | sample WWTPWeurt_MetaT_FD_193540 | JGI IMG/M metagenome (GOLD analysis project Ga0272412, IMG submission 193540) | Metatranscriptome of activated sludge microbial communities from WWTP in Nijmegen, Gelderland, Netherland - WWTP Weurt (Metagenome... | ecosystem: Engineered > WWTP > Aerobic digester >...
CTCATGCGCAGTAAGTCACTGCATCCAGATTAAGATCATCCGCGTCGCGGGCCAGCGGTTGGCTGCTCAGCCAAGTCGTCCAGCCCAGCCGGGTTCCCTCGCCCAATTGCAACGGCGGCACGTCTTCCTTCCTGAGAATCAGGTTGACATCCCACAGCAGTTCATCACCGATGTAATTGCGCACCCAAGCGACCAGCCGTTGCAGACTGTCGCTGCCCGGCAGAAACCGTTGGAATTCGGCCAGCTTCATCGGCCCCATGACAACGCGGAATCGGTGCTGGCAATCCCAGACCCGTTCGCCAATCACCGCAGTCATGCCCAGCAGGCCGGTCGTGGGCGTCTCACCGAGTCGGCACCGGCTGGCCTCCGACAACGACAGCCAATGGCCGACAAAGGTATCCACTCGGACCGGCAGTTTGAAAAAATCCGTCAGAATCATTTCCAGACCCTCAGGATTGCGGGTCTGGCAAACCAGCCGGCCTGCGTAATGGAGCTTGGCCAAATCCGGCACAGCGTCCCGGTCCCACAACGAGGGCATTCCCAACCCGAACTGGGCGCCGACATAAACGTTGAAGCGGTCAGTTTCAGGCCGGTCGAAGCTGACTGTCGGCTGGGTGTCGGCCCAGGCCCGGTAGAACAGGCCCAGCATCCGGTGATGGAACAGGTCGGCGAAGCGGGCGAAGGTTCGGTCACCATGATTGCGCAACCGGTCCCGGGCATACTCGGTCAGATGCACCGGCAACGGCCCATGTGGCCCGAACAAACCCAGGAAATATTCGGTAAGGCGTGGCGCTCGGTCCTCATTGCCCGGATCGAACGCCGCCAAAGTAGCCGGCGCAAAGGCCAGCGAGGGTTCCTGCGCCAACCGCACCGGATCATCCGTCAGCCGGATCGCTTTCCCTAGCCGAGGTTGATCATGATAGCGGCATTCCAGGCGGCGCAAGGCTTGGAAAAAATGAAAGGCATACGGCTCCTGCCGCAGCGTCTCCAGCAGGTCTACAGGATCTGCCGTCGTCCGATCCGGGCCGGCCATCGAATAATCTCGCCCCGCTCGGTCGATTTGACGACCGTTTCGGTGAAGGAGTTAATAGAGACATACTTGGCGAAGAACTGTTCCAGCACCGCGCCCAGCAGAAAAATACCGACACCCTCAAACGCCGCTTCATCCAAGGCCACAATCACTTCCAGACCCCGGGCGAAGGCGATCGGACCGGGAATCGGCGCCCGACGGGTGATCGGCGTGGCGCGAACAGAACAGACCCCGTCAATCTGCTTGCGGGCGCTCGATTCAGCCAGATCGCCATACAACGCCAGCAGCTCCCGCAGCGCCACCGCGCCTTGCCGAGCATCGCTATCGGCGATCGACAGATAGTTCAGGTTCAGATGGCTGATGAGCCGCCAGGCAGTGTCGCCATGAGCATGGGATGAGCGCGGTTTGGTCGGGCCGGCCAGACAACGCACCGCGCTGACTGGCGCCCCGGACGCCAGGGTAAAATCAGTGTCGCCCCGCCCCACCGGCATTTGCAGCGGCAAGTCACGGTTGGTGCACCAAGTTGCGACCGCCAGTTGCCGCAGGTCGCCGCGATAGGGGGCTTCATTAGCATCCACCAGCGCCAGATAGGTTTCACTGCCGATGTAGCTGGAGCGTGGTCCGACCCGCCGCTGCCGGTCGGACAGCAGTCGCGGCAACCGGTGCACCGTATAGAACACCCGCTCGCTGCGCTGACTGAGCCGGTCGTAGCTGGCGTAAAACGGCAGAAATTCCTGTTCCTCGTTGTTAGCGCCGATGCCGGCCACGCTGGTGATCTGGTAGGCCTCAAAATCCAGTGGCCGGGTTCGATCCGGAATCACATGATGCTCGGCCACCTGATCGCTCAGGTGAATCCGGTCAGCTCGCTTGGGAAACAGATTGATCGCCGGCGTACAAAACAGGGTGAAATTGGTGGCGGCTACGGCGTTTTCCAATGCTGGGTCGGCCCGGCTCAGCAGGATCAGCAATTCCATTTCTTGGTCAGTGCAGCGTTGTATGGCTGGTCTTAGTCCGCTGAGTTCGACAAACAGGTAACGCTGGGGGAAGGCAAAGTATTCGTGCAGGAGCCGGTAACCTTGGAATCCCGCTGGGGGACATGGCAGCAGGGCTTGGTGATCCTCGAATCCCAGCCGCTGGATAGACCCGCCGGCTAACCGCTCATGCCAGGGCGCTGGGCGTCGGCCAGGCCGCGCCACCAGCATGACCGTGTTGGTCAGCAACTGCTCGTGCAGCCGCGCCGGCAGGGCGTCACTGCCGTGCAGAAACAGCGGCAATCGATCCAGCGCCAGCTTGTTGAATGCCAATCCCGGCAAGGTGGTGCGTAGCCGCAGGCGAATGCCGGCCCGCACCCGGGACAATTCCGGCAGATCCAGTTGCGCGACCGGCTCCTTGCCAGCGAAATACTGCGCCTCGGTCAGCTCCAGCGGCCACAAGGTCACCTCATGCGCGGTCCGGTATTCACAGGCGGTCTGATCGCCCTTGCCCAGCAGGCTGTGCAATGCACTACCCCGGGGAATGACGAACCCTTGTTCAAGATCGCCCTCAGTCGGATCCGGCTGGAAGCGAGCCACCAGCATGGACGGCGTCGGCGCTAGATAGGATGGATAGATGATCTCCAGCAGGTGCTGGGTGAAGCGCGGGAACTCGGCGTCCATCTTGAGTTGCACCCGCGCTGCCAGAAAGCTGAATCCTTCCAGCAGTCGCTCGACATAGGGATCCGCGCATTCAAAGCCTTCCAATCCCAGCCGCCCGGCAATTTTCGGGAATTCACGAGCAAACTCACCGCCCAGCTCTCGCAAATGTTGCAGTTCCCGGTTGTAATACTCCAGCAGGCGGGGATCCATCAGCGCTCCCGGGACCGGGTTGACTCCTCGATCAACACCTGGCCGCTTTCCAAGTCAATCTCGGTTTTCAGATACAGTTGCAGGGGCAACGGCTGCGCCCATAATTCACCTTCAATCTCGAAGGTCAGCGCATTATGGCTCATCCGTTCCTCGTTGACCTCTGTGCGCACCCGCAGCGATTGCCGGAAAATGCGCGGCTCGAAGTCGGCGACCGACTGGCGCAGGTTACGCTCCAGTGCATCCATATTCACGCTACGGGCGGTCGAGCCGGCCAGTGGCGGCAGCCCGAAGTTGATCACCGAATGGGCAGCGAACGGATAACGCTCAATCTCCTCGCGCTGCGGCAATCCGGAAGCGTTGAACAGCCAGCCCAGATCGCGCAACACACACTCGCGCAGACGGTTGGCGGACAGCACCCGCTGGTCGCGGGACTCTTGTGTCTTATCCGGCTCGTCATCGGTCAGCCGATCCAGCAGCGACGGCTGCAAGCGTTCTTTCGAGGTCAGTTCAGCCATCGCCGGATTCAGCATCGGTAAGGATGGTCTCGATCTTCAGATCGATCCGCCGCGCATCCAGCAAGGGGTACTCGCCTTGATCGGTGGTCAACATCCGTTGCCCCAGTCCCAGCCAGGTCTCGGCATCGCATTCCCGCCACTCGGTTTTGCGCCCCAGTTGCACCAGCGGATCGGCGCTAGTCGGCGAATCCGGATAACGGGCCGGAACCAACCCGACGGTTTCGCCGCCGTTGGCCCAAGTGAAGTGGGCCGGCATCCAGACATAATCCCGCAGGTCAGCAGGCTGCTCCAGCACGATGGTCTGAATTCGCTGGAATGGAATCCAGTAATAGCGGCCATTGACAATCGCTTCCAGCACCGGCCCCAGGCGCGGGTCAGCGTCCGCGATCCAGTCAAAAGGTTGTTTATCAATCGTACCCGCCGTGGCCGGCGCGGTCTCAAAGGCTTGATCACGCACTGTCCGGGCCTGGACATACTGGCCGCCGGCAGTCAGGCGCAGAGCTTCCAGCAGTAGCGCCACCCACGGCGCGGGGTCGCCAAACACCAGCGGCGAGCGCCGTCCGGTGAATACCTCGGCCCGGAATATTTCGCAGCGTAATGCTTCTCGATAGGTCTGCACCATCGGCAATGCCAAGGCGTCCATTTCGCCTACGACATTCAATTGATTCAGCGCCCTCTCCCACTGGCCCAGCGCCGCCAGTAACTGGAACAGGAAGATGCGGTGTTTGGCATTGGCCGGTTCCTTGCGCACCTGGGCCTGCAACTCGGCCAGGGCATCCAACAGGCGACCTTCACGCAGGCTTTGTTCGGCTGACATGGCGATGCTCTTTCCGTCTCGGTTGGTGCCGGTAAAACGATTCCGCGCTTCCGGAGCGGCCATGCCACCCGAAAACGCGGATGCCCAGAACCGGACGCCAGCAAGGGCGATCCGGTCTGTCGCCTCAGACCTTCTTGGCCAGCTTCACATCCCAGCCCATCTTGCCCGCCGACTTCAGCTTGCCGTCGGCACCCTGCACAAAGTACTCCATCTGGACCTTGGAGAAGTTGATCGAGCAGCTTTCATGCGGTAATTCGGGGCCGCCACTACCGGTCTGGTAGGAACTGACCATGACATCGGACATGGTGATTTCCAGGAATTTCTGCGGAGTTTCATCGCCAGTCGATTTCCGCTGGGTAAAGATAGCAGTCGGGAAATGCTTGCCCGTCGTACACAGCGTCATCAACGGAGCTGACGCCGCATTCATGGTCATGGTGAAATGGAAATCCTGCACGTTCACCGCGCCAACGCCTTCACCGCCGCCATGGGATGCGGAACCCGCGTTTGAGCAACCCCAGCTCCAAGACAGCAACTGAATACACTCCTTGTAGCCCTCTTCCGGGGATTCGCCCTTGACATTACCCGACTTCAGATCCAGAAAAGCGTCTAATCTTGCCATGACAATTACCTCCACTTTGGAAAGGACTTATGGATTGAATAACAATCCAACATGAATTGATCGGCGCACCTTTAGAACTCCAATTGGCGTTTCCAGAAAGTTTTACCGACCTGTATGAGTTAAAGCACACTGCATGCCAACATTAACTCACTGTTTTCCTTGGTGCATTTTTATCAATCTTCCCTGAGTGGCCCACAATGAACCTTTTGAGGCCATTCTGAATCGTCCGTCACCCTGCGGTTTAGCCACCTTTGGCTGATGGCAGTTTCGACACTAGCCGCAGAGATACCGTAAGTCCTTCCAACTGGTAATGCGGACGTAAAAAGAATTTCGAGGTGTAGTAACCGGGATTGCCTTCCACCTCTTCAACAACAACCTGCGCGTCGGCCAGCGGCTTCATAGCCTTGGTTTCTTCACTAGAAAAAGCCGGATTGCCGTCGACATACTGGTTAATCCAGTTTTGCAGCCAGGTTTGCATGTCATCGCGTTCCTTGAACGAACCGATCTTGTCGCGCACCATGCATTTAAGGTAGTGGGCAAACCGGCAAACCGCAAACAGATAAGGCCAGCGCGCCGACAGATTGGCATTAGCCGTGGCGTCCGGATCCTCATACTCGGCTGGTTTTTGCAGCGACTGAGCGCCAATAAAGGCGGCGAAGTCGGAGTTCTTTTTGTGGATCAGCGGCATGAAGCCGTTTTTAGCTAATTCGGCCTCACGCCGGTCGCTAATGGCGATCTCGGTCGGGCATTTCATGTCCACACCGCCATCGTCGGTCGGGAAGGTATGGGTAGGCAGATTTTCCACCGCACCACCGGACTCAATACCGCGAATCCGGGTGCACCAGCCGTACATCTTGAAAGCCCGGGTGATATTAGTGGCCATCGCGTAGGCGGCATTGGTCCACACATAGCTGTTGTGAGTGGACCCCTCTACTTCTTCCTCGAAGTCGAATTCTTCAACCGGGTCGGATTTCGCTCCATAGGGTCGCCGTCCTAAAAACCGGGGCATCGCCAGGCCAATGTAGCGGGAATCCTCGGAGTCGCGCAGCGACCGCCAGGCGGCATATTCCGGGGTCTGGAAAATCTTGGTGAGATCGCGCGGGTTGCTGAGCTCCTGCCAGGAGTCCATCTGCATGACTGTCGGCGCGGCGGCGGCCAGGAAAGGACAGTGCGCCGCAGCTGCGGTCTGCGATATTTCCCGCAGCAGCTCCACATCGGGCGGGCTGTGATCGAAGTAATAGTCGCCTACCAGACAGCCAAAGGGTTCACCGCCAAACTGGCCATATTCTTCTTCGTACATCTTCTTGAAGATCGGACTCTGGTCCCAGGCAGTGCCCTTGAACTTCTTAAGGGTTTTATGCAGATCCTTCTTGGAGATATTCAGCACCCGAATCTTCAACATCTCGTCGGTTTCGGTGTTGTTGACGAGGTAGTGCAGACCGCGCCAGGCGCTCTCGACCTGCTGAAAATCCTCATGATGGAGGATCTTGTTCATTTGCTCGCTGAGCTTGTGATCAATGGCCGCGATCATTGATTCAATCGATTTGATCACGTCATGGGAGATCAGCGTGGTGTTCTGCAAGGCCTGTTCGGCCATGGTGCGGATCGCGTTCTGGACGGCTTCCTTGGCCTGATCCGACTTGGGTTTGAATTCTCGTTGCAGCAGTGAAGAAAAATCGCTCGCTTCGAGAGTCTGGGTTTCGGCGCCGGGCTGAGCTTGGGCGTTGGCAGTAGGTTCGGCCATGACTGATTACTCCTCGGCGGCGGGTTTGGCGTCGTCCTGCGGCTTGGGCGCGGACGCCAGCGCTTGCAACAGGCTCGGATCATTCAGGACATTGGCGATCAGCTCTTCAGCTCCGGTCTTGCCGTCCATGTAGGTCATCAGGTTGGTGAGCTGCTCACGGGCTTGCAACAACCGGTTCAGGGCGTCAACCTTGCGGGCCACCGCCGCCGGAGAGAAGTCGTCCATGCTCTCGAAGGTAATATCCACGCTCAGATCGCCTTCGCCCGTCAGGGTATTGGGCACCCGGAACGCCGCACGAGGTTTCATGGCCTTCAGGCGGTTATCGAAATTGTCCACGTCAATTTCGAGGAACTTGCGATCAGACACCGGCGCCAGCGGATCCGCCGGTTTGCCCGACAGATCGGCCATAACGCCCATCACGAACGGCAGCTGCACTTTTTTCTGCGATCCATACACCTCAACGTCATACTCGATCTGGACGCGAGGCGCCCGGTTGCGGGCAATAAATTTCTGGCTGCTCATCGCCATTGGAACTTACCTCTCTCTGGAATCACACGGTACTGGTAACACCCAGCGGGAATTGGGACCATTCAACCGAATTCAACCGATAATTATAGTTGGTTATTCAGCATTGTCGTTCTGTATCCCGAAAATCAGATGGGCTTGCTCAGCCCCACCCGGCGCCAGGTCAAGCAAGATGGACATGAAATCCTTGGTCGCTAGTCGCTTGGCGCGTCTCAACAACAGGGGGGCCGGGCTGGACGGTTCGTAGCGGTCAAAATACTCGCAGATTTTGTCAATCATGCGCAGGGCGTCTTCGCGACTGGCGATCTCGCCCACGACCAACCGTGGGCCACCCCCGGTCAGCGCCTGACCACCGGACTGGGTTTCTCCATCTTCTCCAGTCACGACAGCGCCATCGCTGGTCATGGCCACGCCCTGCTGTTGGAGATGCTCGGCCAGCGCATGGCGCATCTCTTTGAGTATCCCACCCAATGCGCTCATATCCGGGGCTTGACTAACACCGATCCGGTCAGTCAGCCCAGCCTCAATCCGCTGCACTGATTCGATAGCTGCGGTGATTATAGCTGCGGTCGCCTGGATTGCCTCCAGGCCGACTTCCTGGAATGCGCCGCTGATTTTAGCCGGAGTCGGTAATTCATCCTCCTCCTTGACTAGCGGCGTCAACACTCCGGACGCAATGTGGATGTCGCGCAGACTAATGCGCCCCAAACTGCGTGAGTGAACCAGCGGCGCTTCGCGCAGGGCGGACAAGGTAGCCTCTGGATCGCACAGCGCAACTACAACATTCACTCGGAGGGTTGGATCATTGTCGTCGTCGGGGTCCAACTGCGGGTAGAGATGATCCCAAAACCGCTCGATCAGACCATCCACCAGCATCAAACCCTCGGTAAAACCGGGCAAACCGTCGGTGTGCAGCAGGGCGCGACTCAGATACACCGCGACCCGCAAGTCCCGGGTGCGTTCCGCCAACGCCAGGGCGGTTTTCTTGACGCTGCGCCAGTCAGCCGGATCGGCTGGAATGATAGTGTCGCCGTACTGGCGCTCCGGGGTTCCTTGGGCCTGTTCCTCCATCTGCGCGAAAGCCGGATCGTATTCGAGATCCTCGCCACACGGTGGACCAGCAGCAACCTCGCCTAACAAGGCCTCAACGTCAATAACGCTCATGGCTAAATATGCCTCATAAGATTGTGGTTTAACTGTGTAGTTAAGTTGTAGTTAAGAGATATTTATAGTCTATATTGAGTTTTCTAATATCACATTATAGGCTGTTTAAAGAGTTCGGCTTAACTAGCTCAACTTAAGCAGATCAATCGGATTGGGAGCGGTTTATTCCCACTGTAGTCGCCATTTCCATACACAAAGTCGTATTGAGTGAGGAGGAAACATGGGCATCAAATTCGACCCGCTTTGGAAAGTCGCCGATCCATATTATGTTTATCAATTCGGTGATTACCAGGCCTTTCTGGACTCGGTCAACCAGCAACAAATCATGCAGGCGCTTTGGATGGCTGTCGGCCATTTCCGCGACCCCTGGGTACGGGAAATCCTGGAAGACGCCAGTAGTCGCCAAGGTTTGCATGATGTCATCGTCGAACAGGGTGTCCATCAGCCAGAGAACCTGATGAGCGGTGGTTTTACCCTGCACTTCACGATTCGAAATGATCGTGGCCGCGCCTACCATCTCTACATCAAGCAGAAGGACAACGGCACCATCTACATCAATGAGATTTCGTTCAAGAGATATAATCAGTTCGTGAGCGTCTTTTACGAGTAGGCCTTTCCTGACCCGGCCTGGCGAGTGGAGCTTCGCCCGCCGACGCATTGGGCGCGTGATGATGTGGTCAGGCGACAAGCATCGCCAGTCAATCGAGATGGCGGATATACGGTCGCTTGATCCAACTGACCCGGACAGGGCCGGATCTACCCTCACAAACACAGGCCTCCGCCATTAAGGCGCCCTGCTTGAGTCAAGCCTCAGGCGCAGTCCATTGGGCATGATGATCCGGGCGGTATCGACTGGGGTTATCATTGCAGCAATCCGGACGGATCGAGGCTGATCCATTCCGCCCAGGTCGCTCGAAGCGGCGTCCCTGTCCACGGAAATCGCGCCATGCCCTTGAAATTGACGATTACCAGCTATCAGCGGCTCTCTCCAGGCCAGGAAACCACCAAAATCCTGGTTCGCGGATCGATCAGCATCGGTCGGGCCGCGCAGAACGACTGGGTCCTGCAAGACCCGGAACGCATCCTCTCCAGTAAACACTGCGCCGTTCATCACCAAGATGGCGGCTATTTTCTGACAGACACCAGCACTAATGGCGTCTATCTGAACGACTCTGACCAGCGCCTCATGCGGAACCAGAAAGTCCGGCTCAAGGATGGCGACCGCTTCGTGCTGGGTGAATACGAGATCGCCGCTACATTGCTGCCGGCGGCAGAGTCGGAAGAATTAACCCCGGACGGGCCGATCACCGATGTTGTGCCGTTTCCGGGGCTGGGGGCTGGCGATTCGATCCTGTCAGACGAGAAACCCAGCTTTGCTGGTGGCGTAGCCGATCACGACAAACCGTCTTTTTCCGATCTGCTGGCCGATGATCGGGAGTCTTCCCACCTGCCGCACGCAGCCCAGCCCCGATCTGAGCGTGATAAGCCCTCTTTTTCCGATCTACTAGCCGATGATCGGGAGTCTTCTTCCCACCTGCCGCACGCGGCCCAGCCCCGATCTGCCGGTCAGGTAGTCACCGAACCGCCGCCTGATGCCTCAGCGCCGGATCGCGCTTTTTTTGAACCACCGGCGCTGATTCCCGAGACAGCTCCTTCGCCGCTGGAACTTGAATCGCCCATTCCAGAGCCAGCGCAGCAAGCCGCCGAACCAGTCCACCCGGCTCCACCGCCGCTTGAAATTCCTGAATGGCCTGTAGCAACGCCACCGGTTATTCCCGATATCCCGGCTAAGCCGGCCAGTGAGGAAGCGGCGATTCCTGATGACTGGTGGCTGGCGCCGCCTGCGCCGGCTCTACCGCCATCCACGCCAGCAACGCCGCCGGCGCGACCGGTTGCCGCACCGACTCCACCGCCGCCAGTCAAGGCTGACGCGGTGTTCGAAGCGCCGGCAACGCCCCCACCGAGCGTGATTGCGCCAGCCGTACCAGCCACTCCACCGCCGGCTGCCGCGCCGCCGGTAAAATCTGGCGATAACGACTTGGTGCGCGCCTTTTTGGAGGGGGCCGGGCTGCCTCAGGCGCGGTTGGCTGATGACCGGTTGCCAGAAACCCTGGCCCATCTTGGCGCGATTTTCCGCGAGACCGTGCAGGGACTGGCCGAGATTCTCCGAGCCCGGGGCGATATCAAGGGCGAATTCCGGCTGGACCGGACAACCATTGGTCCGATGGAAAACAATCCGCTCAAGACCCCTCCCGGTCAGCCGCCGCTTCGCACGGAAGAGATCATGGTCCTGCTGCTGGCGCCCCGACATAACGCCTATATGTCGCCGGTGCAGGCGGTGCATGAGGCTTTCACCGACATCAAGGCTCATCAGGTAGCGGTCATGGCCGGGATCCAGGCGGCGCTGAACCGCCTGCTGGAGCGCTTTGATCCCGGCAACCTGGAGACTCGTCTCCAGCAAACCGTGTTCGATAGCATCCTGCCAGCGAGCCGCAAGGCCAAATACTGGGATCTGTTCACCTCTGAATACCAGGCTATCGCCCGGGAGGCCGAGGATGATTTTAACGAGCTGTTTGGCGATGAGTTCGCCCGCGCCTACCAAGAGCGGCTGCGCCCCCGGTGAGTCCGGCCATTGCGGCCATCAGCTGCGATCTTGCAGTCGGGATGCTACGATTTTGGGGACGAGCCGGTTTATCCGCAATATTCTCAATGAAGCAATAAAGCGAGCAATGCCGCCATGAGCTGGTACAGCAAGGTCGTATGGTCCGAGGGGATGTTTCTGCGCCCCCAGCATTTCCAGCAGCAGGATCGCTATCTGGAAGCCCTGGTCCGGCAGTCCTGCGGCGATCTGCGCCCCTATCCTTGGGGAGTCAGCATGCTGACGTTGGATCGGGAGGCGCTGGCGCTGGGCAAAATCGCCATTACCGCCGCCCGGGGGCTGCTGCCGGATGGCACCCCCTTTAGCATCCCCGATCTCGACCCGCCGCCTGCTCCGCTTGATATCGGCGCCGAGGTCCGGGACGCCCGCGTTCTACTGGCGCTGCCGCTGCGGCGAACCGGCATGGCGGACGTAGAACGCGGCGATCTCGAGGATACCACCGCCCGCTACCGGGCTGCCGCCCGCGAGGTGCGCGACAACAACATCGACACCGCCAATAACAGCGCTTTCGTCGAGATTGGCGAGCGTCGCTTGCGGCTGTTCCCCGACACCCGTGATTTTAGCGACTACACCTGTATCGGCATCGTTCAGGTGCGAGAGAAACTCCCGGATCAGACGGTGGTGCTGGATGAGGAGTATCTGCCACCGTGTCTGGATTGCCGCGGCGTTCCGCCCCTCAAGGGCTTTGTGACCGAAGTGTTGGGTCTGCTGCACCAGCGAGGCGACGCGCTGGCCGAGCGGGTGGCCGGGGCGGGAACCGGGCGCGGCGCCGGAGTGGATATCGCCCAGTTTCTGCGGCTGCAAGCCGTCAACCGCTTTGAACCATTGTTCGCACATCTGGCGGCGATGCCGAGCCTGCATCCTGAAGCCTTCTACCAGATTGCGGTGCAACTGGCGGGTGAAATGTCCACCTTCACCGGTAAGACCAAGCGCCGCCCCCCGGTCTTCCCAACCTATGATCACGACGATTTGCGCAAGACCTTCGGCATCCTGATGGCTGAATTGCGCCGCTCGCTCAGCTTGGTCGAGGAACAGGCGGCGATCCGGATCCCTATCGAGGAACGTCAGTACGGCATCCGGGTTGCGATCATTACCGATCGCGAACGGCCACTGCTGACCAAAGCCACATTTATCCTGGCGGTGCGGGCCGATATGGCCACCGACCTGCTGCGCGCCCGTTTTCCAACCCAGGTCAAGATTGGGCCAGTCGAACGGATCGCCCAGTTCGTCAATCATCACTTGCCCGGCATTGGGGTTAGCGCCCTGCCGGTGGCGCCGCGCGAGATTCCTTACCAATCCGACTTCATTTACTTCCGGCTGGATCGCAGCAGCGAATTCTGGAAACAGATCCTCAGTTCGGGTGGCTTTGCCTTTCATGTGGGCGGCGACTTCCCCGGACTGGACATGGCGTTCTGGGCTATCAAAGAGGCAGAGTAACGAACCGTGACCATTGACGATCCGTTTGCGCCCGCCGACAGCGACGGCGATGGCGACCGTACCCTCATCCGGCCCATGCCGGGCGGGCGTC
>Ga0272412_1000434_pt1 | contig 12441 bp, 8 predicted proteins | sample WWTPWeurt_MetaT_FD_193540 | JGI IMG/M metagenome (GOLD analysis project Ga0272412, IMG submission 193540) | Metatranscriptome of activated sludge microbial communities from WWTP in Nijmegen, Gelderland, Netherland - WWTP Weurt (Metagenome... | ecosystem: Engineered > WWTP > Aerobic digester >...
AAAAATTAAGTAAAAATTAAACTAAAAATGAGACAAAGAAATCTCTTAACATTACTTATCATTGCTTTCTTTTTCATCAGCCAGTATGAGACCCTTGGAAGGACCATTAAAAAGCACAACTGCGTCCATGATGAAATCATGAAAGACTTCAAGCCGCAAGAGGTGGAAGTAACTACTGCTGAATCTGAGAGAATACTGCAAACTTCAACAGCGGCACCAATAAGGATAACAACAGACTACAGCAACCTCACTGATACTCTACCGAATGACTTGACAATGGCAAACTACATGATTAAATTGGTTGAATAAACTAAATTATTTTACCAAGACATGCTCACTGTGATTCCGATTACTAATAACATCAAACTTTCCGCGGGAGCCAAATGCCTCAGCCATACTATTCCATCAACAGACTAGATCTTGACTACTGGAGTAGCAAACTCCGACATACACTTCTTCATAACAGTCACTAATGAACCCACTAATTCCTTTTTAGCTTATGCTGGCAGCTGCTACTTCAGAGCTGGTGCCAGAAAAATTCCATTAGTTGGAAGAGTTAATTTTAACTACTACTACATGCAGGGAGTCAATACCACCGATAATCAGGAATTTGAAGATTAATTGGAGACAGCTATCCATGAGTTTACTCACGCCTTCGGATTCTCTGGAAGCCAAATATAAAATGGATACTGGTACAATAAGACAAACTCCTCTTCATACAATCTATCATAAATATTCTTCCCCAATGTTACCTTTAGAGGATTCCCTACCCATCTGATTGCAACACCGAATATTTTAAGTGTGGCAAGAGAATATTTCTAATGCTCAAGTATGTAGGGAATGTAGTTGGAAAATCAAGGCTCTAGTGGATCTCTGGGTTCTCACTGGGAGCGCACGTTGATCCAAAATGAAATAATGACAGCTTAGGCTATTAGCACTGATTCTGTTTTCACGAACTTCACGATTGCTCTTCTTAAGGACACTGGTTACTATGAGTCTGTAAGAGAATTACCCTTCGATAAAATTACCTGGGGTAAAGGAAGAGGTTGCTCATTTGTCAATAATGCATGCAACGATACTACTTAAACTTTTCCAGAGTTTTGCACTGATGCCCAGGTTGCTAGTCAATCCGTAAATTGTAATTATGAGTAAACAGGGGCAGGATACTGTTATGGTACAAATGAATTTGGAGATAAATGTCCCTTTATTGCCACCTATAATAATAGATATTGTTTGAACGCTTCCCAAACTGCATTCAAGACATATACGAAATACGGACTCAACTCCCATTGCTTCATCAGCAATCTTTTGCCCTCTGGTTATTCTGGAGGATCGAAGTATGACTGCTTTGAAGCTTATTGCTTGGAAGGAGGTTCCAAAATCAATATAACTGTGGGTACTTTAAATTATGTCTGCACGACCCCTGGACAAGTGCTAACAGCTCTATAAGGACATTCGGGGAACATAACTTGCCCTTCAGATTTTTCTGTTTTCTGTGATTCCCAGGTCTCTTGTTAAAATTTCTGTTCATCAAATGGCTATTGCATGGGTCTTGAGTGCTACTGCAATTAATAGTATGCTGGCTTAGACTGTTCAACCCAATGCGCCAATTTCTTGCATAATGGGTAGTGTGTCAACTCCTGTCCCATCAGTTTTTACCCTAAGAATAATACAAGAGTCTGCCTTTCATGTCATTCCTCCTGCTACTAATGCTATGCAGAATTGAACTCAACCTGCTTAAGCTGTTAAACAGGCTATTACTTTAGTAATAACGCTTGTGGAGTTAATTGCCCTGCACTCAGTTACAAAGACTCTACTACTAAATCTTGTGTGACCACCTGCCCTAACAGCTAATTTAAAGACCCAACCACTATGTCTTGTGTCTCAACTTGCCCAAGCACCTACATTGGGAATAGTACAACTGGAGAATGTTAGATTTCATGCACATCAAGTCAATTCTACGATTCTTCAACCAATTCTTGCCTTTCGTAATGCCCCACTGGTCTCTTTGGTGACACAATCTCCAGAAATTGCGTGCAATAATGTCCTAGTTCATATTAGGGAAATTCAGTCTCAAGACTTTGCGAATAGGTTTGTTAAACAGGTTAATATAAGTAACAGTCTACCAATACTTGTGTGAGTATTTGCCCAACCGGCTACTTTGGCAACAGTGTCACCTAAACCTGTGTAACCTCCTGCCCAACAGGGACTTTCGGAGACGCTCTGGATAATAGAATCTGTACAGCAACTTGTAGTGGCTCTCAAGCAGGAGACACTTCTTTAAAATAATGTGTTCAAATATGTCCATCAACTTTATCATTCAACAACACTGTCACCAAACAGTGTGTAAGCAAATGCAATGCCCCTCAATACACTTATGGATAACTTTGCGTTGCTGTTTGCTAGACAGGGCTCTACACTGACATAATAGCACTGACTTGTTTGGCAACTTGTCCGAGCACCACTGTTACTAATAGCAATTAGATGAAATGTCTACCAAATTGCAACACTGGATAATACTATGATACTGTGGCCAAGACATGCGTTGCTCAATGCCCTACTGGATACTATGGCGATTCCACCTCAATAACCTGCGTGACCACCTGTCCTTCCGGATATCAAGCCAACAGCAACACTTAGCTCTGTACACTTCTCAGTTGTCAATCTAGCTAATATAAAGACTTTATAGCCAATGCTTGTGTGTCCAAGTGCACCTCAGGGTCCTATGGAGACTAATCAACTTTAACTTGCGTTTCGAAGTGCCCGGCTAATTACTTTGGAGACTCAATATCTGGTCTCTGCGTGCAAAATTGTCCAACTGGAAAGTTCAAAGACTATATCAACTAAGTGTGTGTGGCCACTTGTCCAGCCAGCACTCTAGCTGACTCATTGGCTCTTAATTGCACAACATCTTGCTCATAAAGCCAATTCGCTGACTATGATCTAAAGACCTGCGTCGCCTCCTGCAATAGCACACAATTCACAGATGTTAACTCTAAAAGCTGCGTGACTACATGTCCGACTACCACATTCTAGGAAGTTAAACTATGCGTTAAGGTTTGTTCAGCAGGGTCTTATGGAGATCCAACACAAAGTAAATGTGTTACTCAATGTCCAGCCAACTATTATGGAGACCCTACTACCAAACTCTGCGTTCTGACCTGCCCATCCACTCTCTTTAGTGACAGAATAAATTTCTTGTGTGTAAATAACTGTCCAAGTCCCAGTTATGTCTACAACAAGGCCTGCTACTCAACTTGTCCAAGCCCTCTGTTCGGGGACATTTCTACCAACACCTGTGTGCAGTCATGCCCAAGCACAACCATTACTAATCAAGCAATCATGCTCTGCGTTTTGCCTTGTTCAGGATCATAATTTTACGATTTTACTACAAGCAAATGTGTTGACACCTGTCCCACGAGTCTCTTCAGCGATCTGGTGACAAAGACCTGTGTATAGACCTGCTCCAGCTCACTTTTTAAAGACAGTTCAACTCAACAATGCTTAACACAATGTTCAGCCACTCAGTTTATTAACAACATAACAAAGGAATGCCTTTCTCAATGCCCAGCATCATATTTCACCAATCTCGCTAATAGATTCTGTGTGACAAGCTGTCCAACACCCCTTTTCAGTAACTTGAGAAACCGCACTTGTAACGTCGATTGTCCAACAGATCTTTTCACTAACAATGCATCAAAAGTCTGTGATACTAAATGTGCCTCTCCATTAAGTATTGATCTGGCCTCTAAATCTTGTGTTTCCACCTGCCCATCTGGCACGAAGCAGCTAGGAGCATTCTGCGTTCTGGCCTGCCCCGTCGCTACAGTATTTGACTTCAGTACCAATGCATGTAAGGAATGTAAGAGTTTTGTAAGTGGCTGCGCTGCATGCAACATATCCAATTTCGTATCTCCACAGAATTATTCAGTTATATGCACGACCTGCACATAGGGATTCTACCGACCAGTACAAAACAACACATGTTTATCATGTAATGAAACCATAAATGGCTGTCTTAACTGTCGCTACAATGCTTAACTTACCCCGACATCAGTAGAATGCCTTGACTGCGGACTTCGAAATGGGTTCAATTCAACTAGCCAAACTTGCAAGCCATGTGATACTTTCTTTAGTGGTTGTGTTGCTTGCAGCAACGTGAACATTTCCACCACATAGCGCTAAATGCAGTGCTTGGACTGTGGGTACATGCTCTTCCTTAACACCAACACCTCAAAATGTGAAAAATGCGAACAATTTATTCCAGGCTGCCTTGGCTGCACATCTACTTCCACAAATGTGGGTACGACAACAACAGTCTCTGCCACCTGCTATGACTGTGGTTATGGTAGATACTACAACCCAGCAGGAAAGAACTGCTCTTTCTGTAATGCCACTATTAAAGACTGTGCCAACTGTCAACCACAGCTCGTGCCAGGAACAAACACAAATGTTCTTGTCTGTCTCAATTGCGCCAGCACCTATAAGCAGTATAACGCCTAGAAATAAGCTTGCGAGTTATGTACTGTGCAGCAGAACTGCTAGTAATGCTCCTTCGACTCACAAGGTGTTTCCATTTGCACTTAATGTTCATCAGGATATTACTTCAACAGCACAGCCAAGTAATGTTTGCAATGCAGTGGAAAAGTTTCTGGATGCTAAACGTGTACAGAAATCACTGGATCCAGCAACATCAATTGTTAGAGTTGTTAGTACTCAACATATTTGGATACTATCAGCAAGACCTGCAAATCCTGTTCTACATTCAAATCTTAATGCCAGCAATGCTCTTACATTAACCAAGTACTGCAGTGTACTGACTGTGGTTACGGTTAATTTTACAACCTAACCAGCTAATCTTGTGTCTCTTGCAGTAACATAACTCCTGGTTGTACAATGTGCACATAAGCAACCTCTACAGCTTCAGCCACTTGCGCTGAGTGTGATTACGGTAAGTTTTACAACAGCTTGACTAGCACGTGTGCCCTTTGCAACACCACGATTTCAGGTTGCTTAGCCTGCAAGTAACAAAATGTGTAAGGAAGCACCACTCAGAAAGAGTTAGTCTGCACTTATTGTGAATACAAAATGGCTTTCAAATACAGTACCAAACAATGTGTCTCTTGCGATGACCTGATTCCTGACTGTGAGCAATGTACAGTAGACCTAAGCACTAATCAGGTTTCCTGTTAGTACTGCAAGTATGGTCAATTGATGCAGGACAATAAATGCCTTAACTGCAACGATCAGATTCCCGGATGTCGAGGTTGCTACTTACAGCAGACTCCTTTTCAAACCCAGGAATTCTATTGCTCTGACTGCAGGGGAATATCAACTTCAAGTAGTGGAACCGTGGAAGGAACTTATTTTTCCTTGAGCAGTAAGAGCTGCAAGAAGTGCTCAGAAAGGGTGACTGGCTGCATTGGCTGTGGAGAGAACTACATATGGGGTTCGACTACTGTTGGTACCACTGCAGCTTCTACTAAAATAGAGTTTAATTGTTGGAATTGTGGGGAAGGTAACTTCTTTAACAACTACACAGCAGCTTGCGATAACTGTGCATCCATTTGCTAGAATTGCAAGAGCTGCTACTACGATCACTGGAACAAAAAGAAGCCCGTATGCCAAGAATGCGTCCAGGGAATGTACTACGATTAAAACTTTGAGCAGTGCGTATCCTGTGCCACTGGATACCCAGGCTGCCAAACCTGCTACGGCTACCTAGACTACTCTACTCAGAATATTATGGTCGATTGCTAGCAATGCCTGCCAGGCTACGCTATTGACTATCAGAACAAGCGATGTGTCAAAACAATCAATTGCCAAGACAACTGCGACAGATGCAGTGTAGTTAACACAACTGTAGAAAATTACAATGTGACTGTAACAATAGTGGACCCTACTAATACAAGTAAGTTCATCACCAAAAATGAAACAAGGTAACGCACTGTAGTTATTACTAAGTGCTAGGTCTGTGTCGAAGGTTATGTGCTAAATCAGGATCAGTCGAAGTGCATCTTTGACCAAGAGTGCAATTAGGGAAGATACTTTGATGGACTAACTTGCTAATACTGCTACAACGCTGTGCCCGGATGCTACAACTGCAACCGTAAACTGGGAGCTAACGTAACCTGCACATCATGTTTCAATAATTTCAATCTACTCCCAGACACTGGTGTCTGTGAAGTGAGCACAGGAAAATTGAATTGCCCACCAGGTTGTTCAAACTGCATGTATAATACTACATCAGCTGAAGTTTGGTGCACGACTTGCTAACCTAGCTTTAAGCTGAACATTACAACGAAGCGCTGTCAACTCGACTGTGTTTCTCTGGGTCTTAATAACTGCGAAAATTGCATGAAGGTGATGGACACTACCTTGAATACTAGCTCTATCTAGTGCAACAAGTGTTGGAACGGCTTTGTACTTTCTTAGGACAGAAAATGCAATCTGGCTTAAAAGTGTGGTGAAAATTAAACCTTCTACGGTAACAATGGGTCGTGTGTACAATGTCCAGAAAACTGCTTGGGATGCAAAGATGTGTCGCAGATCGGTGAGTCGTTGAAGCTAAGATGCGACTTTTGTGCTCAAGGATATTCCCCCAATCAGGAATTCTCTCAATGTTTGCAAGCCGGAGATCAAACTGTACAGCAATATTGCCCCATTCATTGCACTGCATGCCAATTCAAGTCATCCGCTTACTCTCTCAATTGCACAAGCTGCGAATTGCCATTCGTCCTCATTTCAGCAGGTTCTGGCAAGCAGGGCACAACCGCCAACTACGGTTCAGAATTAGATATTTACAAGTGTGGCGTCATCTGCAACTATCCATGCAACAGTTGCGACTTCAATTTCAGACTGAGCTAATATTACTGCAAGTAGTGTTATTCTGGTTACCTGCTCAACTCCTACGGATAATGCATTCAATCGAGATAATGCACCACTGGAGATTACTTTGACCCGAACCAGTTCCAAACTGAAACATACGCTAGTACCTTCACTTGCACAAAATGCCCTGCCTTCTGTTCCAGCTGTGTCTATTCTGACCTGCTATCATCATCAATTTGCAGCTTCTGTAATAACGGTTATAAACTCAACCTTGCAGGAACCTGCATTTTAAAGACTAACGTCACTGAATCAAGCTGTCCCATCGGCAAGTATTAAAATATTGCTGCTTCGGCATGCGTTGATTGTCCTATCAATTGTGCTTTTTGCTAGTTTGATAACGCACTTGCTAAAGCTATTTGCTAAACCTGTATGAAAGGATATGTGCCAAGCAAAACTGAAGGATGCATGCTCAACTCCACCTGCAACGCTGGACAATACTCTAAACCTTCTTCTACTGGCCTTCAATGCTTGGATTGTAGCTCGAACTGTCTTGAATGCTTCTTCGATACAGCAATTCTAGTTGATAAGTGCTCCAAATGCCAGGAAAATTACTACTTGAACTCTAAGGGAGTTTGTGTTTCAACTGTATGCAAAGACGGATACATCTTTAGTTAAGAACTAGGATGTGAACTTTGTCCCGCTTTCTGCTACAAATGTTCTAGACCCACATCAACCAGCAAGCCAATTTGCCTAACCGGATAATGCTTCCCCTCTTATAAACTCAATCAAACCAGTGGTCAATGCATATTCGACCCCATGTACTGCTAATCTAATAACCAAGTCGCTGTAGGCAATGAGTGCAAAGACTGTCCTTATAATTGTACTTCTTGTTAACTCTTAACAGGATATGCAACACCTCAGATTAAATGTTTGAGCTGTTCAACCTTATTCAATCTTACTAATGGACGCTGCTAATATAATCAATGCAGCGCTTCTTAATATTATGGACTTTCTTTCACAAATTGGAAGTTAGGCTGCTATAATTGCCCTGCAGGTTGCAGTTAATGTTACTTCGATTAATACATTCAGAAGATTCTGTGTACATCGTGTCAAGCTAATTACGACTTCAGCACTACAGATTCCTGGTGCAATCTTAAGCAGACAGCTGCAAAACCAACGTGTCTCTCTAATCAGACATTGGTGGAAGACAAGGTGCAGGGTCAATACTGTGCGGCATGTCCAGCAAGCTGTTCTTAGTGCACATTTAATTAGAAGATGATTTGCCTTAGCTGCATTAAAGACTTCAATCTAACCAATTACAGATGTGTACCCAATTACGCTGTTATTTAAGCTTCAACTTGCTCAGCTGTTGCTGGAACTGCAGCTTAAGCCTACAACTATATTACACTATAATGCTAGAACTGTCCACAAGGCTGCAGCGAGTGTAAACAGAGCTTTGCTGAAGAGCAACCAGTTTTCGCATGTATGAAGTGCCTAGCAGGATTCACTTGGTACACTGATTGGAAGTGCTACAAGAGTTGCCCATCAGGATAACTGGCCTACTTTGACAATGGACAGTAAAATTGCCGAGCTTGTCAGAGCAACTGTCTTAATTGCGATTTGGATTACATACCTTCTCCCCCATAGGAGTTATGCTATAAATGTGCTGATGGATTCTACTAGAGCAAAGGATAGTGCATCGCCAATCCACAATGCTACACGGACTAATACTTAACCATAACTGTTAACAATACTCAGCACTTAACATTTAATGCAGAGTGCAGATAATGTCCTAAAGGTTGCAATTCATGTAAGCCTCAAGTAGCATCATCATCAAATACTGCTGATTAGACTGGAAAGATCGAGTGTATTGATTGCAACGCAGGATTTGTCAAGAACGACAACGGATTTTGTGTAATAAGCACTTATAATACTAAGGACAGCATAGATTGTGGAGCCAGCGATAGTGGATACTACAAATATTTTGAATCAGCCTTATCCAAATGGGTTTGCGGCACCTGTTCAACAGGATGCTCTTCCTGCATAAGTGTTCAGAAATGCACTGCTTGTTAAACTAACTTCTATCTTTCAACGTCAACTGACTAATGTGTGGCAATCCCTCAATGCAACACTTAACAATACTATTCTGCATTCAGCAAGAAGTGCCTACAGTGCCCATCTGGTTGCTCCCAATGCAAATTAGCAGATTCCAATAAAGAAGATACCATTCTTTGCACTGTTTGCAGTACACCATTTTCTTTATCTTCTACTGGCAACTGCGTTAAGTCACTTTCTGACACTGATAAATTAATTACCAATTCTGAATTCTGCTCAGCCGATACCAGAACGTATGCTGTTTTGATTGATGGAGCAGTCTAATGCCAGCAATGTCCAAATAGCTGCCTCACCTGCAATTTAGAGAACCCTAAACTAGTAACAAGCATCTTGAAGTGTAGCGCCTGCGCTCTTGGATTCTAAGTATTAAATGATTAATGCGTGAGCAGATGTTCTATTGGTGAATATCTTTCGGGGACAATTTGCTAACCTTGCCATTTTAGTTGCAAGGAATGTTCTGATGGATCTGATAAATGCCTTACCTGTGGAGATCTTTACGAATTCACTGCCACCTCAGCTGGATCTTGTCTAGAAAAGCAAAAATCATCATCAGATTCAACATCCTCTTCAACAACGACTAACACCAAGGACTGCGGTTTAGAAGCCTACTATGATTTAATAGCTGACGCTTGTGTATGTAATTAAGCTGACTTGTACTTCAATTCATAGACAAATAATTGCTCTTCTTATTCAGACTACGTCAAGGTCTGCTCCATCGGATAATTCCTTGATTCCAAGACTAATCAATGTCTCCCTTGCTATAGTTCTGACGATAAAGGAAGATGCGCCATATGCTAAGGCTCCACAGCAACTGATTGCTTGGAGTGTGTGGCTGGCTATTTCCTAGATAAGTCATCATATTCTTGCAACCAATGCACATCAGGTTGCCAGCTTTGTGATTCTTCGCTGATTTGTACCAAATGTGAAGCTGGATACTACCGATACACTGAACTAATCAATGGACAGACAACAGTCTAGTGTTATTCCATCTGCCCAAAGGGAACTCTTCCTTACTTGATTTCACTCTACTATCTTAACGAAGAATTATTTTCAGCAGAAGAAAAGCAAAAATACATGTCGTCTAGTTAGGTTTTCACAAGCGTTTCTAATAAACCAGCAATTGCTGTTAATATAAACTACGAACCCATTTTTGACAACCTTCCTTGGCAATTTGATTCAATCACAGGCATGCCAACATACTTGAACTAGAAAATACGCCTTGAGTGTGTTCCATGCAAAGATCACTGCACAGATTGTATTAGTACTCGTCTAATTATCCCTGATTAGAATAATTAGTGTTATGAAGGTGATTACTGTCCAGGAGACTATGTTATATAATTAATTGATGGAAAAAAATAGTGCAAAATACCACCCGCTGATGCTTTCGTAACCTCTTTCATTGACAGACCAACACTTGCCTTAGAATCAGGCATTCAACCGTTAAACAAAAATTTATTTATAGAGCTGAATACCACAGCTGATAACTTAAGGTTTGGTCCTATCACATATTAATGGTCAGTTATAGATATCAAACAAGATGTTGCTGGTCTTAAAAAAGCCAATCCCAAGTAAAACTACTCTGAAACATTTAGCAATTCCCAAAAACAGCAAATAAAAACTTAATTTTTACAGTAAGTTGCTCTCAATAAAAAGTATTTGCAAGTCAACTAAAAGAATCTTAAATAATTTGTAGTTTACATCATTTAAGTTGAGGCCAAACTTCAATACACCTCCCAAACACAGAGAGTTGACATGATTAAAGAACTGTTAAACATCACTGTTAGAAACATCCCAACATTCAGATCTGTTCAAGATTTAGGAGTAAATGAAGATCTGATTACTGTATCACCTCAATCTGGTGTTTCAGGTTTAACTAAATACCAAGCAAAATATTCCATCTGCAATTCTCCAGCTTATGTGAAGCCTGCCCTCACTAGCGGTAACTGGAAATTCGTTATTGAAGTTATTTAGAATAAAAATAACGTGACCTCTTTCACTCTCTCATCTTCCTAGTGCTCTGATTATCTTGATTTCACTATTCCAGGAAACAAGTTAAGCGATTCAGTTTATAATGTTCAGTTCACTTTCAGTTTTGGAGAAAACTACTACTAGGCTGCCAGAAAGATAAAGGCTCTTGCAAATCCTCAATACAATCTTAAAACAGATTCTACAATTGTGAAATTATCAAGCAATTCCACATCAACAGTTATCAGCCAGAGTGATTTAGCTATAGGAGCTTCTTTAATTCAAAATGAAGTTGCTTTGGGTAAATAAACTTGTCCTGCAGCTGAATTAATCATGAATAGCTCGCTTTATCAGATATAGGGACCTTGCAATACTAGTTAGTCAACAGCTACTGCTTGCTGCGGCCATGGTACATGTGTACTAAGCCAATCAAGCTCGCAATATCAGTGCAAATGCATGACTGGGTATTAAGGCATCTTCTGTAACATTCCCTAAGCAGTCACCGACAACATTAAAGATTTAATTACTAAACTAGTGGATTAGTTGAAGGCCTAGAAAATAGACCTTAAAAACGTGGACTCTATAATACAAACAATAAATAAATTAGTTAAGACCTAAACTATTGACACAGCTATCATCAAGATTTTATTAGATTAGCTCAATGCGGCCTCTAAATACGTTAAGGATGTTAAAACACTTAATTTATTGTTAGATACTATCAGTGAAATCCAGAAAGGCTTTAGTATTGATGGGATTACATCGACTAGCATTCAAACAAATTCACTTCAAAACACTACTCTCTCAGCTATTAACCAGGCTGTTCTAACCACATCATCTTAATTGAGTGTAGCAAACCCTGAAAGCAGCTTCAATGGAGGAGGATTTACAGGAAAAAGCACTCTGGTAAACTAAAAAGATATTGTTTCAGATAAAATATAGGTTCAGCTTCCAAATACTAACAAAACTGGATCGCTATCAATTGGTATTGATAAAGCAGTGCTTGGTTTACTTTAATCAGTTGCATTGTCTACTCTTGTATCCAGTAATACTCTTATGAATGCAGCCGTTGGAGGTAAGCAACTTGTTTCTGACAATCTTGAAATAAGTCTCATTAATCCTACTAGTGGAACCAAATTAGTTGTTAAAAACCTTACAGGAACTTGTCCCATTAAATTTTAAATGAATGCAGTAACCAAAAATACTTAGAAGGTTAATAACACCTTTTAATGTGTTTACTACGATCCTGATACTAATAAATATTCATCCAATGGTTGTAATGCTACTAACATTACTAAGGTATCCTAAGACTCATTCACTGTTACTTGTTGCTGCAATCATCTTTCATTAGTTTCAGTAAGTGAAAATGAATATTAGCTTCCATCAGTAGTACCAACTAACATTACTGAATAGCTGGATTAAGCTTAAAATGGACTTATTCATCAAGCATGTCTTTTCATTTTTACAATATTGTTGGCACTGGTTCTTAACATTTGATTTAGTTGTTTGTAGTACCAACTAACATTACTGAATAGC
>Ga0272412_1000436_pt1 | contig 12423 bp, 15 predicted proteins | sample WWTPWeurt_MetaT_FD_193540 | JGI IMG/M metagenome (GOLD analysis project Ga0272412, IMG submission 193540) | Metatranscriptome of activated sludge microbial communities from WWTP in Nijmegen, Gelderland, Netherland - WWTP Weurt (Metagenome... | ecosystem: Engineered > WWTP > Aerobic digester >...
ATATTATTATGCTTGGCAAATAACTCAGAACGTCAATCTCTTTCAGAAGAGGATAAGCAGAGCAGCAGCAACAGCAAAGAGGGTCATCCAAGCTTGTAGGAGTTTGGAACTGGCAATTTGATCGATTGGCTCTGATGAGTAATTGCTGACAGGAAGTGTTGGGAGAGCAGTATCCTAATCGACACTGAACATGGACAAGTGATTACAGCAACATACTACTTCGTACTGTTTAGTCTTGGAATCCTGTTTGGTACTGTTGACTGTACACCCAGCAGAACGGAAGGTATTGCCTTCAGGGACAAGGTAGACGCACTTAAATGCGTTGTTACCACTTGTGGAGCTCTTGTTTTGTGCAGTGAGAACAAGTCTGATGGGGCAGGTACCAGTGAGTCCGGATACGTTCAACTTGCTATTGCTCTTTGTGTCAAAGAGGGAAATATCCAAGACATCAGCAACTATTTTGTTTCCACCAACAACTGTGTTGACCATTCCCTTGTTGATAACCATGGTAGAGACTGCAACACTGGTGGAGGTGCCCATTGCAGATTTGTCAATTCCAATGGAGAGGGTCTGGTTTTGGTTGGTGTTGGGTAACGAGACCTTAACAGAGGAGTTAGCAGCCAGATCGCTAGCGCTAATCAATTTGTTAACACCGGTAATACCACCAGCACTGAAGGTTGTTTGTGGGTTGCTTGGGCTGAGCAACTTGGCACTGGATTCAGCAGCTGAACCGAGTGAGTTGATTGCTTGAAGTTATAGCTTGTTGGCTTGAGTCACGTTAGTGGTGGTTTAAGTTTGAAGCTGATTCTTGGTCAATTCATTTATGGTGTCGAAGAGAGAGTTGAGTGTCTTGGTGTCGGTAATGACCTTGGAAGCAGCAGTCATTTGTTCAAGTAACTTGGTCATAAGTGTAGAGTTAATAGAAGTAGTTTGAGCAATCTGTTTAATGGATGTGAGCATAGAGTTAACGTTGGCTATAGAGATTGTCTTAGAGCTCAATTAAGAGATGAGGGAATCTACGATTGTTTGAAGACTTTGCTGACTAATGGCTGGGATGTTGCAGAAAAGGCCAGAAAAGTTAGCATTGCACTTACAAACAAAGAGGGTCTTAGTACCAGCAACACAGACACCGTTGCCACAGCATGGATTGGTCTATGTGGAGTTGCATGGGCCAACTACCTGAAGGTCAGGACTGCTTTTGAATGTGTCGGCGTATCCGCAGGTCTATGGAGTCATTTCGTTTAGTAGAATAGAGGCCGCAGTTGCTAGATCGCTGACTGAAGGTTGTGTAGAGTTGGTCACCTTGAGGAACTTAGGATCTGTAGTGGCAGAGTAAGTTGGGTTTGCGAGTGCCTAAAGTTATCTGGAAGCCTGGAAGTAGTTATCACCGTAGGAGAAGGTGAAGAGGACTGTGGCATTTGTGTCTTTGACCTTATTGGCAGGAATGTTTATGTTCATCGAGTCCTTACATTGGGAGGACTGCTGTTGAGTAGTTGAAGCGTTGTTGACAAAGACTTCAATAACAAACTTCCAAGTGGAATCGAAAAGTGCCGGTCGTGTATAGGCAGGGACATTGCAGATGGAGTAGGAGGCGGTAAAGGTCTGAACTCCTGAGATACCAGATTTTGGTGAAACAGTAATGAGGGATGGTGAAGCCCCGAGATCATCAGTGGAACGATAATCCTTAATTTTACGTATGGGGATCTTGAAGTTTTCTTCAACTAGTTCGTAACGTAAGGAGTTATAGTAGTTTAGTGTGGCGCGCACCTATAATTAAACTATAACAAATTCTTTGAGGTTCTTCTATGGGATGTTTAGCACCTTTTTGTTTAAAGCAACGCCATCCAGAAGCTTTGTTTTGACTTGTTTAACTAGATCAGTGCTCATTTTTTCAGTAACGGTTGATTTGGGGTTGACTTTCTTAATGGCAGTGACATCATTGAAGATATTTACAATGGACCACTCGTAGGAGATTATACCAAAGGAACCATCTTCGAGAGTTGTGATTAACTCAATGAAAAGTGCTTTACTAAGGGGTTGAACAGCGGATTCAATAGTAAGAGTTGGTCGGTTAATGGTTGAAATGACGAATTGTCCAGCAACAGGGAGCACGCAGTGGCGTTGCTTATTCACAAGCTTGATGACGTAGTCGCCTGGGCAATAGTCACCAGCATAGCAAGTGCGGTTGTGTGGGAAGAATAGCTGATCAGCAATGCAAGAATCGCAATGATCGATGCAGGGTACACACTCAATGGAGATCTTCTATTCTTTGTAGGTTGGTTGTTGGTTATTGACTTCCCAAGGTAATACATCGAAAATAGGGTGGAAGTTTGCAGAAACAGCTAAGGCAGATTTGTCCGCATTCAATGGATCATCTACATAATTATCATCAGAGGAAGTTTATTGCTGTTGAAGCTCTGCAGGAGACCACATTTCAGGGTTCAAGTAGTATAGGGATGGCATATAAGGTAGAGTACCTGCTGGGCATGCTGAGAGGCATGATACGGTGCCTGTCGTACCCTATTTGACTTCTGTGTAGCGGTAATATCCGGGAGCGCAGCGGTCACAGATAGTGAGTGATGTGCACAGCGCACATCCTGAAGAGCATGACTAACAGCTGTATTCGAAGTTGAGGAAATATCCAGCAATGCATTCCAGGCAGTTGGTGGGAAGCTCACCAGTGCACTGTGAGCAGCGACCCTTACCCTCTTTGGCAGAGCACTGCACACATGCGTTTATTGTGAGGTCATTGTAGAATCCAATAGAACAGACATTCTCCTGTGCCTTGAGGCAAATGCGAGAGGTTTCGTTGAAGTAGAGTGTAGAGTCTTCACAAATACATGACTCTGCAATTTGATCATAGTAAGCGAATAGTCCACAGTCTGGTTAGCCAGTGCCGAGGGTTGGATCTCCTCCCGAACCTATTGATCCAGTACCTGAACCAGATTAACTCACGAGAACACAAAGACCTTGCTCCATGGTGTAGGTATCTTGGCAAATTGTGCAGTTTTCTGCATATGGTCCACTGTTGCACTCCTTGCAACTGAAATGGCATGGGTTACACTAATTATTGGTTGGATCTATGTATTCGCCTGATTGGCAAATAGCTTCACACTGATTGTTTGCAGAGTTCAACTTGAATCCTGCCCAACATGAGCTGCATTAAAGGGTGCTAGTTTCTTAACGTGCATTGGCGAGGGAGCAGTTAGAGCATGACGAGGGACAGTTGAAGCACTAGGCGAGTCCATCAACTAAGACAGCATATTTAGGTTGAGTAATTGGTGCGTTGCACAAGGACGAACTTATCTGGCCGTCTGGTCCGACGTCGATAAGGCATTTTCCTGAAGGACTGAGTTGGTAACCTGTCTTGCATTGAGTGCAAGAGAAGGTATTGTCAGGATCGTTAAGATTGGTAACAGTGCAGGAGACACACTCGTTAGGGCAAGCTGTACAGTTCTTCTCAATGGTGAAGTAATTACCAACTCCGCAGTTAGTGACTGGTTTACAGAAGGGTTGCTCAATAGTTCCTGGTGTAGGCTGTACCATATAATAGGAGGAGTTGCATGTAAAGCAAAATTTGCGTTCGCATGAGAGACAACCAGCATCACACTCACCACAGACCCACGTCTTGATGGATTTCTCCAAGTATTTGTAAAATCCGAGATTTGTGCCACAGTCGACATCGCTTTCCTTGTTAACAAAGCTGTACACGCATTGGTAATTGGTGGGGCTTATTTCGTAGTTGGAGGCACAGGAACCGCATGTTATAGGAGCATAAGGTTCATATTAATCTGTAGACTTGCATGTGAGGCAGCTGGGTGGACACGAAAGACAGGTGGCGTTATAGGAAAGGTATCCAGTTGTGATCTTTGTGAATGTCAAGTATTGTCCATCATTGCAGGTTGGAGCAGCAACACAGCGAGCTTCGAATTGATAGAAACCGAATGCGCAGCGATAGCATACCTCAGCTGGTGGGGAAACAGAGTAGTCAATGTCACAAAGTTAGCAGTTTTCAGCACAGGAACGGCAGAGCTGCTCTCCAACTGTGTTGAAGTAGGAAACTTGTCCTGTTGGGCACTTCTTGTAGCACTAGTAATCTGTATACCAAGTGAAATCGTCAGTGCAACGTAAACATTTGGTGGTTATAAGACCTGTGGTGAAAGATTGAGAACAAGATGAGCATCCTAGCGGGCATGAAGCACACTGCTTAGTGGTGTAATCGAAGTATTGGCCGGCGAGTCCAGTGCAAATGGATGTGTTGAATAAAGTAATGTTGGGTTAACAGATGCCGTACTTGTCGTTGGCTAGACGGAGAACGAAGTCAGGAGCAAAGCAGGTTTGACATTGCACTCGAGCTTAATCGTAGAAGCATGTCTTGCAGGACTTAGGACATGACTTGCAAATCTAACCTTAAACAGAGTCCATAAACAGGTATTGTGAGGTGTTGCACATTATGGCAGAGTAATCTGCTGCAGCGTAGCACCAACCATCTTTGTAGGTATAGTTTGTTGCACATCCTTACTGTCTGGCAACGATCTTTTTAGTGTTGAGGTTGAAATAGCAGCTCAAAGTTCCTACAGGGCAGTCGTAACATCCGAAGACCCACGTGGTAAAGGAAATACCGTAGTATTGATTGGAACTGCAACTGTTACTAACACAGAAGCCTTCAGCATTAATGCTAAAGTTTATTTGGCATAATTAGCAAGTAAAGGTGGCATTCTAGATGCTGTTGCCACTTATGCTACAGGAGCTACAGTTGGCAGGGCAATCACGGCAAGCACCTAGGAATGCAACTTTGCTGATATTCTAGCAGTAGTTGGGATTGAAATCACAGCGGCCGCTAGTTGTGTTGAGTGCGTATCCAGTGTTACAGAATCCATCAATGCAGGAAATGAATCCAGTAGTACTACGTGAACATTTGGTGCATTGTACTGGGCAAGTCTCACAACCGGAAGAGACAGTCGGGCTGAATACCGAACCAGCTGGGCAAGCAGTGGAGATGCACACACCCTTGGTGTTGAGGTAGTAGTCGATGTTGTTAATGCATTCAGCGCACTTCTGGATTAGTTCCACACGATCGAAGAAGCAGTATGCGCATGTTTTGTCACATGGGTAACAGTTATTGTCAACGGGATCCACCTTTTGGCGGGAGTACTCTCCTCGCTGACAGGAAGCTTCAGTCTGGCAGCCACCTAGAGGTGTATAAATATAGCCAGCTTTACAGATCTAGCAAGCTACTGTTTAAAGAGTGGTGTCGAAATTACATTAGGCGCAACCAAATGGACATTCCGAACACATGGTGTTATTCTCGTACTTTCCTACAGGACAATTGGATTCGGTGGCGGTTGTCTTATTTGCGCAAGTTCCTTGGTCTGTTAACTTATATCCTGTCTTGCAGTAAGTGCAGACGGCGAACTAGAAGAGGTTGTCGTACTAACATGCTGTGCAGTTTGCGGGACAAGCAATACAATATGAGGCGTTGTTGGCCCAATTGCGTTCATCGTAAAGGTTCGGGTCGAAGAAAGTACCGTTAGCACAGTTCGAGGAATAGTCGTACACACATTGTCCAACTTTATTAAGACGATACTGCTATCCTGCACATTTGGTACATACCTGGGGTACCTTCTTTGGATCCACGCACTCAAGACAGTTCCAGCTGCAGCCGCAGGCACGTGTTTCTTGACCCTTGCCTTGGTCGTACTAGTAAATTAGTGTGTAGTTGGTCATGCACTGACTGCAGCTCATTGAATAGCTGACTGATTAGAAGGAGCACAATTAGCAGTGAGCTGGGCAGCTGTTAACATTGCTGTCAGAAGCGCGGAGGCAGACACCATCAGTAGCCTTGTAGCCTGTCTGGCAGAAGTCGCATCTTGTTTTAAAGTTGCTTCCCACTCCAATGACCTTGCATCCCAGGCAGTTGCTGGGGCAGTTAACGCAAGATCCGTTGTAGGAGTAGAATGTGCGGTTCTCACCACAGTTCTGGATGAGCATGCACTTATTATCGTTGGTGAAGGCGAATCCTTAATGGCACTCGTCGCAAGATGATGTGTACATGTTTATCGTTGTGTCGTTAATCTGGCTGCACAGGCGGCAATTTGGGAAACCTATATAAGTGCAGTTCAGCTGACAGGAACTATCCGAAGCGTTCAAATAGTAGCCTATTTGACAACTGGTGCACTAAACTGTTGCATCAATTGTATTGAACCTGCAGTCGGAGCAACCGTCGGGACAGTTCTTCTTGCCCTCAGTCTTGTTGCAGTAGGTGTAGGAATTGGCGCTGCTGGATTGGATGAGTTCAAAGCCATTGAAACAGGACTTGCAGACTACGTTATTCTGGGTGCGAGTACAGGTATAGCAGTCATCAATATAGCGGTAGCAGAAATCACAGTTGGAACTGTTATAGAACTTACCAGGGCGGCAGAACTGCTCAAAGATGCAGGTATTGTTCTTGAGCACAAAGCCCTCCGCGCAAGATGTACACTTTGTGGTGACAACCTGCATCGAAGAAGTAACGTTCTTTATGCCAGTGGATGTGTAAACAGTGGTGGAGATGTTTTTAGTGAAGTTCTAATCGACTTGGCAGGCGTCGCAGTTGTCCTAGCAGTTCATTGTGCGTACACAAACGTTACTGTCGTTCTGGGATTTGGCGAAACCGGCAGCGCATTAGTAGCAGTAAAGTCTGGTAGCATTTGTAGCGAAGTCGTAATAACCCCAGCAGCTGGAGCAGCCTGGGCTCTTGGAGGAGCAAGTGATGCACTACTCCAGATTGGAGTCATAGTACATTCCGGTAACGCACTCTGAGCACACTGGCTTCCTCTTAGAATCGTGATCATACCAGCAGTTCTTACAATTGGCCGTAACGGCAGCGCATGAATCACATGACATGGTGTAATTATTGTAGAAGCTGCCCTATCCACACCAATAGCATTCAAAACGTGGTGTGGAGGTGCTGGGGGTAGTGGTTGATTGCGAAGAAGTTCTCTCTTTATACTGATAGTACTCACTGCAACCCAAGCAGTTGGGAACAGAATCTGAGCAGCTCTTGCAGGTCTTGGTTAGGAGGGAGAAGTACTTGCCCTCCCCGAAGCAAGAGGAGCAGGTAAACTCGTTGACTGGATAAGTACTCTAGTAACAATACATGCAACCAGGGAACTAGTCACCGCAGCTGCTGCATTGAGTGTTGTTAAGGTAGAAACCTTACTGGCACCAGGAGCATTGCACGCTGGTTGGAGTGCCAGCTTGGCTTGATTTACCTTTTTAACAACTGTCACAGTTGGGCACATAATTATCACAGTAATCACACGTACGAGTGTCTGTATTGAAGAACATGCGCGAATCGCAGTAATTGCAGTATACGCTTGTGGCGTTCTCAGCATAACAGCTCTGGCATCCGGGGATAAAGTCCATGCACTTCTGGCAACTGCTTGTGTAGCTGCTGTAGAAATACCTCCAACCACAATCATAACATGTGACTGAAGAGACTTGGTTTTAAGTGGCTGAAACTTGGCAACCAAGACAACCAGTCACATACTGGGAACAGTTCACGCACTATTTGAGGATATCTGAGTAAGTCATTCCATACTTGCAAGAATAACAATAAACACTACTAGGAACTGTGGTCGCTTAGTATGTGCAGTACTCGCAATTTGTTACCTAATCGTTGCATAATTAGCATTAATTACTTGTGGTGTTTAAGTATTTGCGCCACTCGCAGCTTTGGCAAGTGATGTTGGAACTAACTGTCGGACTATAGGTGCATTATTAGCAACCTTAAATCTAGGAAGAGCAGGGCTCGCACTGGCGAGAGCCATTGTTGAAGTAGTAGCCCCAGTAGCAGCTAGAACAGTAGGATTTTCCCACGGAATCAAATGAGCATTAGTAGCAGTTGGCTGAGATGTTGCAAGTCTCACACTATCTTGTTCCGTTGTTGAACTGCTTGCCGGAAACAGCACATTAGCTGCACTGCAAAATTTGATAACCATAGCTCTGAGTAGTTGCATTCCAGTTGTAACTGTCATAGTAGCAGTAGCTGCAGCCTGATAAGGTTTTATTGCATAGTAAGCAGGCAGGCTAGCTTCTGTTGTAGTAGAGTCCTGACCCGCAATCATAGCATTCCAACTCACTGGTGTTTGTTGTTATTGGTGTAGTTGTCGAACTCTACTTAACGTTGCAAGAGCGGCATCCAGGAATTTATTGTTAACAGGAGAGGCATGTGTAAGTATTGGCACTTAATGTGAAGCCGTATACACAGCTTGTGCATGCCGTGTAATACAAACTACTTGTAGAGTTCCAATAATTTGCACAGTAGCTGCAGTTAGGAGTAAATTAGCTGCATACTTGACATTTCTTGGTTGCGAAGTTATAGCCGTTGCCATAACCGCAGTCCCAGCAGATCAACTAGTTACCATTTATACCACAATTGGTACATCCTTAAATTGTGTCTGAGCATGATTGACAAATTTGACTGGTGGAGTTGAGGAAGTATCCCTGGAGACAATTTGTGCAAGTGAGTTTAACAACAGGTATTGTGGCCAAGTTGCATGACTAGCATTGTCCAAGCTGACTGTTGGCACAGGATTGACATCTTTTTGTGGTATCATTCAGATAGTATTGATTTAAGCAGCTGGAGCATTATGTGATGTTGTTTGGATTGCAGTATCCGCAGTTCGTGTCCTGATTCTTGCAATTGTAAGCTGTTTCATTCAAACACTTACCGCTTTGCATGATGTAACCAGGGCGACAAGTGACACATGTTATGTTCAGGTAAGTTCCACTGCATTACCAGCAACCAACCATGCCTTACTTGCAATAAAGCTCAGACATTGAGCTGTTAGAAAGGGCGTTCTGACAGGTCAGGTTCACTGTTAAGAATAGAGAGGAGTTTTAGCATGTGGCACACTGCAAGTGGTTATCGGTGCGACAGGTGCCGCACAGTTTATTAAGGTTCGAGCCAATCAAGCAGGAATCTGTCGTGGTTTAGTTGCATATACTCGTGTTGGCATATTTGAAGTAACCATCGTTGCAGGCATCGCAGGAAGAGACGTCGGCTGTGCTACAGTTTTTGCAGTTGAGCATGGAGTTGCTCATGCACGTGTTGAACGGCATACACCTTCCAGCAACCACTCCGAAATAAGGGTTACAAGCTAAGCAGCGAGATTGAGCCCAAGTTCCGTTGCAGACTGTACAGTTAGAAATGTAGTTCATGCATTGTTGGGAAGAGGCTTATACACAGATTCCTGAGGGCAACAAGAAGTTTGTGGCGTTGCAGGATCCGCATCGCAGCATCTGAGTGCTGTTGCATGTTTTGCATTACTATGTGCTTTACAGAGTGCCTATTAAGCATGAGTCTATTGTCAGAACAGTACAATATCCAGTAGTAGAATTTTTTAAGTAGCCATCCACACACTTGCCACATTGAGTCAAGTTACTGGGGTCACAACTGATACAGTTTTGGCTGGTGAAAGAGTTTTACAGGCACAGATTCTGTACACACTGGCCTAAGGAGTTCAGAGTGTAGTTCTGGGCACAGCTGAGGCATTATGGGTTGGCCACAGTACCATTGCAGATTGTACAGTTGGAAATGTATTAAGAGCACTTCTGGGCAGTGGCGTTTATGCAGATTCCACTCTCATTCAGGAATAAGTGACTATACTTGCAGGTTGCACACGTTAGATTGTTGGCACTGGCATTACAAGTCTAGCACTGTTGCAAAGCGGCAAGTTGGCCCATGAGGCAAGAATCGGCAGTAGTTTTTGTGCACAGGTTCGTAGTGGTGTTCTTGAAGTAGCCATCAACACAAATGGAGCATTGTGTTACGTCAGTTTAACTACAACTCACACAGTTAATGGCTGTTGTCAAGTTAAGTAAGCACTGGTTGTAAGGGAGACACTGACCATTATTTAAAGAGTAGTTGGAGTTGCAGGACAGACATTAGGGATTAATGTAGGTGCCGTTGCAGGAACTGCAATTAGAAATGAACAGGGAACACAGTTGAGCTGTAGAGTTCACGCATATTCCAGTTGTGTTAAGGAATTGATAACCTGGGTTTCTGCAGCTAGCGCATTGGAAGCTGTTGTTTTAATTACAATTTGAACACTGTTTGCTTTCGTAGAATTCACCAAGCAGACAAGAGTCTGCAGTGGTCTCATTACAATTGTTTGCAGAGCCGAGAACATAGCCGTCCTAGCAGACCTCACATTGCATGAGGTTCTGCTGGTTGCATGTCTTGCAGTTAGAAGTAGTATCATTAAGGCAACTTACACACTATTAAATAGTGGAATTAAATATATAACCACTCTGGCAGGAGAAGCATTACAAAGAGCTAAAAGTACCATTGCAGCTGCTGCAGTGGTTGATGTACATGCTGCACACACTGATTGAAGAGTTGAGACACTTTTGATTCTGAGTTAGAACTGCTGTTTCTGAGCAGGTTTAACAAACCAAATGGTTATTTTAGTTGCAGGTCAAGCATTGCTGAGCTAATAGGACACCTTGCTTACAAGAGTCAGTGGTAGTAACGTTGCAAGTTGTATTGGATGAATCAAAGAAGTATCCATCCTTGCAGGAGCCACATTGTGTAATAGAGGTAGTGTTGCATTATGCACAATGCTTATTAGTGTCAAGTAAACAGTTTTCTACACAAGTGTTTTGCAGGTTGTAACCCTATTGACACTCCTGGCAGTATGAGCTAGTGTATGTACCTGAACATTTAGTGCAATTGTACAGCTGCATTGTAGCACAGATCTCTAATGATGAATTCAGACATGTACCGTTAGAGAGAAGAACAGCTTCCATAAAACAGCTTCCACACAATGTGTAATTTGTATAATTGCAGGACTTGCAGTTCAGAGCTGGGTAGTTCAAACAGTTTGGCATACAGAGTCTGGTATTATTTAATTAAGTTTCCAATGAGTAAAGCGTTCCACAGGAAGAGCAGTTGAAAGAACCAGCGGTTGCACCAGTGCATTGGTTGCAGCCAGAATTAAATAAGTTGCAGTTGGTTGAAGCTGCTACTAAACAGGTTAAGTTAGTTTGGTTATAAAGGAATCCTGTCTTACAGGAGGCACACTTAAAGTGGTTGGTCTAGGAGCAGGTTTGGCAGTTCAATAGAGAACTGAGGGATCCCATAATGCAGGAGTCAATGGTAGTCGTGTCACAGATCCCTGTATTTTGTCCGAGTAAGTAGCCATCCTGGCATGTAGAACATTGGGTAATATTTGCCGAGCTGCACTGGGTGCAATGCTTGCTAGCATCAAGTAAACAGTTCTCCACACAAGTGTTTTGTAGGTTGTAGCCCTGTTGGCACTCCTGGCAGTAGGAGCTATTGTATGTGCCTGTACATTTAGTACAGTTATTCAGTTGCAGTGTGGCACAGAAATTCAAGGAAGAGTTATGGCATGTTCCATTTTGGAGAAGTACTGCGTCCATGAAGCAGCTGCCACATATCGTATAATTAGTGGGGTTGCAGGACTTGCAGTTCATTGATGGGAAGTTTTAGCAATTTGGCATGCAGATTCTTGTGGAGTTGCTTTATGTTTCCAGTTAATAAAGCGTTCCACAAGTGGAGCAGTTGAAAGAACCAGCAGTTGCACCAGTACACTGATTGCATCCTTGGTTAAACAAATTGCAGTTAGTAGAAGCTGCTAATACACAGGTCTGGTCTGTTTGGTTATATAGGAATCCTGTCTTGCAGGAGGCGCATTTAAAGTGGTTGGTCTAGGAGCATGCTTGGCAGTTCAATAGAGAACTGAGGGATCCCATAAGGCAGGAGTCGATGGTAGTCATGTCGCAGATCCCTGAATTCTGTCCGAGGAAGTAGCCATCCTGGCATGTAGAACACTGGGAAGCATTGGTCGAGCTGCATTGAGTGCAGTGAAAGGAAGTATTTTGTAAGCACTGTGTAGGATAGCAGTTTTGTGTTGTCTGGTTCAAAGTATATTGAGAGTTGCAAAAGTGGCAAATTAAAGATGTACCAGGCTATACCTAGCTGCAGGATTCACATCCTGGGTTCTATTGGCTACATAGCTAAGTGGTGTTAGCTGTACAAGAACCGTTTATCATCAAGTGTTAAAGGCGGCATTCAGCACAAAGGGAGATGTTTTATGACTGGCAGTAGCGACAGCTGGAGTTGGTTGTTTGAGACATGCATGAACTGCTAGTAAAATTATCACAGATTGGTGCTGCTGGGTTCATATCCCATCCAGGGAGACAGCTGTCACAAAATGTTGCATTGGTCGTACTACAGTTAAAGCAGTTGTTAAGGTTGGGTAGAACCGTGCAGTCCTAGCCAGCAGCCAGAGTTAACAGAACTGCGGCCAGCATGGTAAGTGTTAGTAGTTTATTGTTCTTCATTTTTGGTTGTAAGGTTCACTTTAATCAAATATATTCTTACTTTTTTTTTTGATCTAAGTAGTGAAAAAGAAT
>Ga0272412_1000437_pt1 | contig 12413 bp, 16 predicted proteins | sample WWTPWeurt_MetaT_FD_193540 | JGI IMG/M metagenome (GOLD analysis project Ga0272412, IMG submission 193540) | Metatranscriptome of activated sludge microbial communities from WWTP in Nijmegen, Gelderland, Netherland - WWTP Weurt (Metagenome... | ecosystem: Engineered > WWTP > Aerobic digester >...
CAACTAGCTCTTCAATAATGGAGTCTTTTAGGTTCTCTTCTTTATCTTCTTCTGATTCAGCAGCACCTCCTCCAACAGATATGGGTAGTATTGAGTTGATTATGGAGCCGAAAGTGCCCCCTAGAGTGAAGGCAGCAATACCACAGAAGATGAAAGTGAATAGCAGAAGCATAATGATAGCTAAAAGGATAAGAGATATTGTTAACAGATCTGAGGAGATGCCAAGAGTCTCGAGACTCATAGATGTATTCTTCGTTTGTAGGTACTTTAGAGCCATCTCAAACTCCTATTCGTTGAGATCATCATCTTCGCCTTCTGAGTTCGACTGTTTCTTGATGTAACCAAATATCTCATTGATGCGGTGGATAGTTAGGTTGATTCCTAAACGTCTACTAAGACTGCTGAACTCATACTTAGAGATGGAACCACTCTTGTCGCCTTCCTGGTCTAGCGCATTAAAGAGATCCTTCGAATCAATTTCACCTGCTTAGAGCTTCTCCATCATTTCTTAGAACTCTTTCTTCTTCTATGCGTCATAGCCTATGTCGTGTGTGTAAGCTAGATTCTTGCCGAATATGTCATTCTTGTATAGGTCCTCTACAAATTTCTGGGTCTGGTCGATCTTATGCTTGTCTAGAGCAGTAACTTGCTTTAGAAGTTAGAAGATCTGCTTATAGTTACCATTGGTGGCATCGAAAACAGCCTGGATTAAGTTAGCGGGGATTGTCTATAGGATGATTTGCTTGCGTGTTTTGTCCGGTTACTCGCTGATGATGTTTTCCTCGTCTTCGTCGTTTTCGTCATCGATCTGTTATCCGATCACAGCACTTAACAGATTCTTTACAGCATTTTGGTAGTCCGACTCATCCAAGGATTTGTGATTGCATTGACTGATGCGCATAATGGCCTGCAATAGCTGATTTAGCTTCTCAATGTTGAGATATATCTTAAGTTCTGGGTATACATTGAATACTGTCTCGTTGAGAATCTCCATGAATATAGTGATTTGATCTTCTACTAGGTTATTCCTCTTCGAATCAAGGGAAATGTTGTCGAGAGAGTATCCAGTAAGTAAAAATATGATTTTCTTGATTAACTATCGGATCTTCTCCTGATCCTCTGTTGTATTAACTTTTCGCCTTGATTTTGACATAGTCATCTTTCCACTCGAACTTCCACCATCCATCAAAGGGATTATTTAAATTATCTATGCAATAACCTGTAGAATGCATTCAACTTAATGCTTGTGCAACTTCTGGTATTGTGTGTCTCCGTTATGAGCTTGTATGGCAACTTGCAATTTGATTATCTGGTCAAAAATCTTAACAAAAGTTTAGTTATTATATCCAACGATTGGCGTAAGTGAATCTTAGCAGGAAACCAACTGGTTAGAGATAGTTTACTCTTTATTTTCCTGTCTATTGACCACATAATAAGCTTATTGATAGAAGGTACAAAGGAATTGCCCAAATTTATCTTGTTAGAATTGGTTCATGAATAGCATTCCAGAAAACAGTTATTCTAGCCCTAGGGATAGTTAAGTGAGTTGTATCAAGTTCTTGTCAACCAGAGCCAGCTGATCATATCTTTGGAAGAGCTTACCTAGGTTCTACATTATATCAAAATAGTGTGGCTAAGTTTTGGTGGTCAACTAGTTAATTTTGCAGTATATATCAAGTGTTATAAGTAAAATCTTGTTGTATTTATTCGGTTATTGCTGCTATTACTGTTATGGTTGCTGTTGTTGTTAAGGTTGATTCTTATTGCCAGCAGCACTGTGCATGGGGTTCTTGGAGGACAGGTGTTAGAGAATGATATCTTTGATTATTATGAAGAAATACTTGAGGTTGTAACCAATGATCTTGATTTCATCGTTGGTGAAAAGTCCATTATCAAAGAGGATAAAACCGATGTTCTTCCACAAATAGATAGATTGAAGGATCTACACCATCTAGTTGTTTTCCTTGTTGATGTTCAAGCTTTCTAAGATCTTGATTAGGTTGTCATATGCAATACCATACAAGAGATTGATGAAAGTGTCTTGATAATTAACTCCGCCCGTAGACCATCCAAGTCCGAGTCCAAGACCCTTCAATTAGTTGGCGAAATTCTGGTAAATGTTGCTAGTAATTAGGTGCCTGTCACCATACTGCACACCCAGACGAGTAGGCTACAAGTTTGCAAGGAACTATAGATTGTTAAACTACTATTACGTGCGCAAAAAGTTCAAAATCTGGAAGTGACGGATCGTCTACTCTACCTGCGGGTTGTAGTTCAGAGGCTGGCGCTGAGACTATGCTGATTGTGTGAGCATGTTCAGGCCGAGCTGAGTTTGTGACTATTACTAAACATGTGTAGCGGTACCCTGTGCTGCTGGTTAGTCACTCTAGACGTATCTCAGCATTGAAAAGTCTTGATTGATAATTTTGGTAAAGAAGTCTAGGAAGCTGAGCAGTTGCTTATTAACAAGGCTCTTCTTCTAGTTGGGTTGGTAGTTTAATAGAATGCTCTACTCCACGAAATAAGAATTAACATTTTTGCGGTCTTCATAGCTGGAACATGTGCAGGCAAGTTGCCAGAGCTGAGACAGGATTATGTATTTATTCTTTTTTCTGTTAAGGGACATTTGTATTTATTCAAGTAAGTTGAACATGTCCCACTCCACTGTCTCACAAGTATGTTGCCGATGACTGATGAATCCATTTAGTAGCTGCATTAACACAGTGGCCCCTGACTATTAGGAGTCCTGCACTTCCTCTTATTGTTATTACTGTTACCCTCGGTTATTAGGTGGGTTCAGCACCTTACTTTGCATTATAATATACTCGTAGTCTTACATGCTTCCCTAGTAAAGTCGGCTAATCTAGTTGAGAATATCTCTGTCTGACTACTGTGGACTCATCTTCTGCAACACTACTTTCAAGGAGGAACTGGCTTGGCTGTTGCCAAGGGAGAGCTAAACATAAGAGTTAAACACATCAGGATTGAGGTCAAATGTGTTGGTCATGATTGGAGTTTCCTGGCTGATATCTAGGAATAGAGCAAGGATTTCGGCCAGGGATTTGGAGTCCGTGTCTGGCAGATCTGTGAAAGCTATGTTGAGGAGGTTCTGAATCAACTGAAGGTCAAGATTCTGGATTTCCTTGTACATTATGCCATTCAACTACACCAACGAGTTGAAGTACTACACCTATCTTGGGAAGCACTCATAGAAATATGAATCATCAGAGAGAAAGCTGCTTTGATAGTTGCATTTGAACATATCAATCATGGAGACGAAAAGCCGGTTTAGGCTCATCTGCCGCAAAGAGTTCATCTACTGCAACATCTATTCAATTGAGGCACCGCTTCTTGGGCAAACGTTAGTCTGCTGCTACTATTATTATTGCTAAATCTGATTGAAATTATTGGGCTAGAACTGGAAAGAATTGAATTACCCTGGTTGAGCGCTATTTTATATCATGAATTTCTGGCTTCCCTTCTTGTAGAAGAGCGGCTGTTAAAAGTTTATCTATTCTCCACCAAAGCCCCCTATGCCAGAACCAGCACTACTACCAAAGCCGCCACCTCCGCTGTTTGGCAAGCGGTAGTATTTGAGGTAGAGCACAGACTCGGGGAAGTCGTATATGACTTTCTCAGCATTGACGACCATCTTGTACTAAAAGGAGTTATTGAGGTATTTTTCTGGGTTCTTGTTAACATTGAAGAATTCTTGTTGATTGTTTAGGACCTTCTCTAGTAGGGGCCAGTTGTAATTGCGGAGGATCTCCATGCGCGAGCAAGCGTGGTCATAAGAACGTAGTACATCTTTGCGGAGGTACTTAAGCTTAAGGGCAAGCGCCTTCTTTTATGTGGCTGCTTTGTTCTCCTTTAGGGCAGAGCTGTTCTGGTATTGCTGTAGTAATTGGGTGACGAGCGACTGAGAGAACAGCTATCCCTTAGCGTTTGTCTAGATGAACTGGTCAACGTCAAAGATGAAACCAATAGAGAGGCCAACCACTGGCACAAGACGGAATTTGCTAAAGAAGTTCATTTGGCTTGTTGTAAATAGATATTTTTCCACAGAGGATAACAGGTAATCTACTTCAGCAGCAACGGCATTCTGGTGTTGCTCGTTGCGCGTGTCATGGCCCTGGAACTGATAGTAGCTCTTCTTCAGTGAACAGAGCGATGACATAATGCACAGCTGTGACATAAAGTTACTACGACTACTTAGATAAGTCTATTGTATGTACTCCTCCACATTTGTGCCGATATCTGTTTGCTTTTCTTCACGTGGATCCACAAACAATCGCTTGATTGCTTTGAACACCTTCTTCATGAAGCGGATATATACTTGATCTTCAATTGTGGCTAGGGCTGCCCCAATCTTTGGAAGGTCATCTCCTATATTGAGGCCACCGGCACCTCCAATGTTATGTCGGCCGAGCTTGGCCTTTAACTCTGAGTAGGATTTGCACTACTGACTGATTTGGTTGAAGGTGTACAACTCTTTGGCACCAAGCTTCTAACTAACATTAAGGATCTTGATGATGATCTTAACAAATTGCTGATAGACAAGGAATTATACCTTCTCTTCATTATAAGTCTCTGAAATCTGTTGGATGACTTTCGGATTGAAGCCGCAATTGCATGCCAGCTGGTTGAGCTGCTATAAAGTGCTGCTACTGCTTTCGAACATGTTTTGTAAAAGCTGTTTAACGATCTTAAGACCGTTGGTGCGTGTGTATAGCTCAAAGTTATCGTCAATTGTGGGTGCACTGGCGTTGGTGGGAGCTGTCTTGACCTAAGTCTATTACTAGGTTGGTGAGGAGAGTGGGATGCGGCTAGTGGGGCTCTGCATTGGCTATTGGGAGTTCATGAAAGCTGAAATGGCTGGGTAAGAGAGGTTTTTTTATATTTCTTTGTCACTGAGGACCTTATTCATGTTCTCAAGCCATTCAATGTCTGTGATGAGCTCTTTGAAGAGCGTGGGCATGTGCAAAAACTGTACAACGATCAAGTAAAGGAGGTTAGGATCTAGTAGAGGAGAGTGCTAACCGCGCAATGTACTCTGTGCATTGATATGCTGCCAGGTGTTGGTGTCTCCTTCAAAAAGCAAGATCCATACAGGGTTAAGACGCAGATAGGAGATGAGGTTGTGCAGAGCGTATTCCTTTGTGTTGCCCTTTACAACAACAGCACTGGTGTCGAGATTCTTAATCTCCTCACTGTTAGGGTCACCGGTTGTCTTATAAAGTCTTAGATATTCGTTACGGAAGAACAGTGAGGGGTTAATGTTCTAAGGACGGCAGGAGAGGTATCCGCAAACAGTCTCTACCACTCGTAGATAGTCCTTCTTCTCTGTCTTAGCCAGTGCAGGGTATCCAAGGAAGGGCAAGTCTTGCTCTATTAGACGGATCTGCAGGTAATCTCCTTAGGTCAGGTAGTAAGCCACCTTAACCCAACCCATGTCTAAACTTTAGCTCTATCCAGCTATGAGCTCACTCTGGTCAATCATATTGTCCATGATTTTGCGATAATCTTTTATGTCCATTTAAGGCTGCAGCCACGTAGTCAATTTGAGTAGCTCCTTCACCACCTATCCGTTTAGATTGTCCGTCAAGTTCAGGTCGTCTACCACCAAATTGATGTTCTGGAACTGGTAGTCATGGTAGATCAGTTTAAAGAAAGTAATAAGGTCTTCGTACTCGATTTTAATCTTCTCAAGGATTTCCTTCAGGGACTCATTGGTCTTAAAAGTTTGATAGATCTTCATTCTGTCATCTGAGGAGCTGGCTGCCTTGATTTGAGACAACAAGCTTATGAACTCCACGATGCTGGAGTCAATAGATAGTTCTTTTGAATAGAAGATCTGGTTGTACAGTCCACCACCTTGTTGCAGTAAGAGTACGTTATTCACCTTATTTTCCGGGATCACAGCCAAACTTTGTAATGGAATAGAAGGCGCTGATTGGTTTTTGTCATTGGCGGCCAGTCGCATTGAATGTTGCTTGCGTAGGAATCGCAGTATTATCTGTGTGTATTAATTAACATCCTTTAGATAGAGAGCGTGTAATGATTCAAAGAACTCAACAGGCAGGTCCAATTTGGAACTGAGGTACTCCTACAGCTTAATGTTATTTTTACCGATCTAAAGTTAAAGGTTCTGGCACTTCCCTGCAAAGTACAGGTACAGACATGCGAATGTTAAGAATGTCTCTGGCAGTTGGTGCTCACCCCACCCACGGATTAGATATTGCACCAACTGGTTCACAGAGTCTTGTTGATTTACCTCTTGCAACATTGAAATTAATGTCACCAATCCCGCTGTCTGTTGGTCTGGCAACAGCTTGTTCAGATGATCGATATTCTTTGTGTCTAACATCTGCTTGCTGTACAGGATGAATGGGTATATCTACGGGTACAATTGTTCGTACTGTTCTTCTGGCAAAATTCTCTATAGTACATCCAACACCGTCTCGATGCTCATTCCCTTGAAGTTGCACAGCACCTTCATATAGAAAGTATTAGCGAAATCTGATTGGAATAACTCTTGTGCCTCAGTCTCGCAAAATGAGAAACGCGATTACATATTCTGTATATTTTGGATCTGGAACTCAAGGACGGGCTGCCAGGAGATTGACTTGATCTGTTGTTGGTAACCCTTGATGCCTAGCTGCTTGATGGAAAGCTTCAGACTGTCGGCCTGCCCGATAAAAAGCAGGGTAGCTAGTTGCATGGCCTTATCATGGTCTATATTGAGGAGGAGAGATAGATTATCGAAAAGTTCTTGCATATCGCTTGTGAGGTTCTAGATCTCCAGGTAAAGGTTAAGATTGTCGATTACACTCAACTTCAACAAAGATTTAAGGGTCTCAATATCGTAAACAGTCAGCAATTGCAACTGATTGCTGTTGTTGGCTAGCTATCCTAGCACCTGAGGGAGAGAATTAACTTGGAAAGTCTTTCCAATTGTTAATAGCGCACATTTAAGGCCTGTCTTTTTATTAGCTCGACCATTTTGCTTACGTTCATTAGCTAATTGATCCTCAAAGATATTGCGTAGCACTTCTGCCATCTAAATACCACTTTCCTAATCATTATTGTATAGCCCTTGCAGCTGGTCTGAGAACTATTCTTCAGTCACTCCAAATGCTATAATCTCCTGTTTCGGGATCTGTTGCGGCTTTATCAGTCCCTTGCTCAGCAACACAAGGTAGACATATCTCATAGGCAGTCCAAGTTTCTTCATAGCATAGAACAGTTACTCTTCGTTGTAGGAGCGCACAAGGAAAAGGAAGCTTGTGAAGATCTCCCAGTACTTGCGCTGAATCTTGTTGCGCTTGAAGATCTCAATGAGTACCATGTTATGTCCCTTCATCTTGTAACGGTTAAGGATGAGTGCAATAAGTCCGAGAAGGAGCTAAGGGGATAGTTGCATATTGTGAGCGATTGTAGTGAATACATCGTTTTACAACAGTGATTCGAGTTGGCTGTCCTTAACGCTAACGCGAAATTTGGCAGAGAAAAGGAGCCAAAGACACTCAGCAACGGCAGAATCCATGCCGTAAAAGAGCGGGCATGAGCTGCTCATTGAGGAATTTAGACTGCGCCAGTGTTTGAGGAAGATTCCAAATAGATCGAAGACCTGTTAGAATATCTGCGAAACATTCTTGAAGTTAATCTGACTCTCTACCTCTGACTCACCAAATAGCTCAGCAAAGGCCCGATTCTTGTTGCTCTCTATCACTTTCAACATGTCGATCAGGTAGTCGCGTGGAAGATGCTCAAAGTGCTGTCTAAAGTAGTGGAAGAAGATAGTCAATGAAGTAGAGTCTGTGTTCTTCAACACGGCTGATGACTCCTCAATGAACTTGTCGAGCATGCTCTTGATGCGCTGGGCAGGGTGTATTTTTCCATACTACCTATAAGTTTGCTGCAGCACCTCGAAGAACTCTATCAGTCCTTGAGCCTTGTCGTCCTGGCTCTAGCTTTGTAGGAGCTTCCGCGAAGCCAAAATTACGTTCTAATGGTTAAACTCTTTCTGTTGAAATAGGTTTATGCAGATGTCGAAGAGGCTCAAAAATGCCTCGTTTTTGTGGATCGCCTCGATCTTCGATATCTGAATCATCTCTTTTATGCAATATTTCATGCCCTGATAGTTATTCTGCTTCAAGTTAAATAGCAGCATGATGATGAACTCTACACTCTGAGAGTCAATGTTACTATCCTGTTTATCATTTAAAGACTTTTCACGTTCGTTGATGAGGTCGATAAGGTAGACAGAGATATAGCGAAGGATATCGCTATTGAATGAGTTGTCGTCATCATCTCCACCGCCTCCATTCTTGATTTGGTTGTTATCCGGAAAGGCGAAGACCCAGATCAGATTAATGAAATTTTGGTTGTTGAGAAATCCGAGCTCCTAGTGAGTCTATCCCATTTTAAGGAAGAGATCGTCAAGGTTATCCTTAAGTTTGTCTAAGTCCTTACACAGGATGTTTTCAAGAACCACACAGAACTCTTCTGAGTAGTTCTTGAAGGTCTTCTGGAGCTTGGAGCGTAATTGCTACTGTGCATTGCCACGCACAGTATCTACAAGTTCTTTGACAGCCTATTACTTTTACTATTCCTGTTAAGCTGCTTCCTCCTCTCCATTTGTCTCATCGTTATTGAGCAATATTTGCTCATAATTCTCACTAGACTCCTTGTCTAACAGTTTGAGCTTTTATGCACTATTCATAAATTTGATGTATTGGTCTTCACTTATCTCGCCTTGCTGCCCACTTCCCATGTTCATCATCATATCTTTTATCTGATTATTTTCTCGTCCCTGTACATAATTCAGCACCTTCTGGTAGCCTTGTTCAGCTATCTTGCGGAAGTCATCGTACCTTGCTAAGATAACCACAATGAACGTTGCTGCTGCTGTTGCATAGGGTAGGAAGCTCATAGGGTTAATAATGGCTCCTAGAATCATCCAAAGCAACACAAGAACAAAATAACAAAGCAGCGTGTAAATGGAGAACAAAGCGAAGGCCCACATTATCGATCGGAAGAAGATCTGGATATAACGCGATATCGTCTTCTTGTTCTTTCCTTTTCTCTCAATAAGGAAGAAATTCTCCTATGGGAAGTCCATATACATGTAATAGTAGGTCAGGTCCACCAGAGAAAAGATCCAAAAGATCATGATAATATAGGAGAGGATCTGGATCTGTGGAACATCCTGAAGCATCTTTTGGGGTAGGATCCAAAAGTTATCGACGACATCTTGCTAGGTGATTAGGAACTCATTCGGCGCAAGCGAGTATGGTGCATACAGTATACGATTCATGAGGGATATGCCTATGGCTGGGAAGGACAGGAAGATAATGGAGAGTAGATGCGCAATGACTGTGAATGTGTCAATGAAGTACCAGTAGCGCACCTTGATAAGGTCATAAGTTGCCTTATTTAGCTCAGCAGAGGTCTCAATCTTTTCCGGCTTCTTTTACAATAAGTTGAAATGGTTCGTCAAACCACGGCGGTCAATGACATAGAAGGAGGAAGCTTGCTTACTTTAGCCCTCTTGCTGCATTATGCGATTTACCCATTGTTGTGGCTTGAAAGTGATCTCTATGCCGTACTCGCTCTTGAGCAAATCTTGGGAGATCGTTTGCTTTTCTATGTGATTGATATAGCAGAAATCTTAATAAGCTTTATCGAAGTCTACTGATTCGATGTAATCGCTATCGAAATGGGAACGCTGACAGCACTTTTGTATAAAATACTTCAACGAGTTGTCCATTAGCTCCTTCTTACTAACATCCTATACTGCTGGATCGTACCTCTCTATAAAAGCTACGTAACTATAGCACTGGGTCTATGAGTCCTTCTTGATCTCTAACTAGAATCCCCGCTCTTTCAGCATGTCTAAGTTGCTTTGGTCATCCAGCTTCTACTCCAGGAACCCATGTAAGTAACAGAACTTCTCATAAAGAGTCTTAATCTCTGATCCCCGGATCTGCTCGGTGGAGCTGTCGTTTAATAGCTCCTCGTCTTGCTAGAACCTGCCTTTCTCTTTCATTTCCTTTTTTTTGAATAGGAATTTGTAGAACTCTCTGGCTGAGTTCACATACTTCTTTGATATCAGCACCACTAAGTAGTCGATGAACGCAGATAGCGGAGGTGTCTTGAGGAACAGATCATAAATCAGTTTAAAAATGTTGTAAGAGACTGATTGTAGTGTTTCTTAGTGCTACTCACCTTATCCTTCACCATTTTCAGCGTTTTCATCACCATCACCTTCTTCTCCGTCTGCTCCTTGATCTCCAGCAGTTTCTTCTTCAACTTGGACTCCCATCTGTGCCTTTTCATCTATCTAGCTCTCAATAATGCAGTATTTTTGAACGTTTGTTATTTAGTCAATCACCGAGTTGTACACAACGTTTATACCGTACAACACACCGATCAGTAAACTGGTCCCAAGAAGGACAGCCAGAATCAAACTGCACACTACTGCAGTTTATGCTGCAACGTTCTAGGACAGATCAACTGGCTCCACATCGATCTTGGATCCATCACTTGAACTCATCTAATACCAGTCTTCCTGTTTTGTGCGGTCAATGGAGATATTCGCTTAAGTTGGTGCTATCTTCAGGTAGTCCTGGCTGGGCAGCGGCATGTCCGCCTACCATGCAAAGGTGATGATTTTCTCTTCCTATTCAGGAAAGCTCTCATTAATCAGTTGGTACACCTTGTACACATCTTTCAAGTAGTTGCCAGGAATATATGGGCAGATTCCGGGGTTAAACTGGGGCTCCAACTCATAAAATGGGCTGTTCAACAGTGTGAAGCTGAAAGTCGATAACCACCACGGGCGGAGCTAGGCGATGGAGGGATTTGTACTAACGTAGTAATGTAACTTGTTGGGGGAAAGATTCTTGCGGCTTCCAAACTAAAGGCCTATAGTTGGTTGGAAGTTTCCTTCGCTGAAAACCTCCTTCTTGAACTGATTTAGTTACTTCTTGAAGGGCAAACTCCAGTCCAACTTGTCTCGGAAGAGGCCATACACATTTTTATTATAAAAAATTTTCGCATTAGGGATATCTATAACGTTGGAGTTGGTTGGAATTATATTAACGAAGATGTTTCCAAATTTATTAACAACAATCAATTATTTGGTGTCTGATTTTACCCCCGTGCAACTAGGATCCGAGCACAACTTGATGCTTCCAGTACAGTATTATGGAAATAAGTCATCTTAATTATCATTTTCTCCACCGGAATCGTTTAGAGGGTCAATAGTGAATGTTAGATTCTACTTAAGCTTTTCTTCTTCCTCTTCTTGTGGTTCTTCCTCCAGATACTTTCTTATTTTCTTTTTTGAAGGCATTTTGCAGCCTGTTTTGTTGTACTTAAAGTCACTCATCATATGTGGAGCAGTGAAACAAAAAGAGGGAAAGGCATTCTTCCACAGTAACTGCACACTATGGGGACTTTACACAGCCAATTTTCCCTTTTCCATTTAGATATAAGCCTTGGTTGAGAATGTGAGATTCTGAATATCATATTGCCCTAAATCTGATGACATAAAGAGTGAATCCACTTGAAGATTTCCAGCATTGACGTATGTCTTTTTGATCTTGGCAACGAAATCCCGTATTTTTAGATTTTTGGAATTAATGAGAAAAGGACAGTACTTACATATGATCTCCAGGCGGTCTAGCACAACGGGTTCATACACATTAAATTAGATGTTGCATTATTGATAGCCAAGTGTGTTCCAGAAAGTATACTTCCTTTCCTGTGCTGTCTTATCCTCGGGTAACTCAATGAACGAAGAATCATAGAAAATGCTGAATCTTGTTCGTCCGGGTACCTTATAGTACATCTCCACATTTTTTTTGTTCACTTATGCCATATCGCGGTGATAGTTGAAGAAATGTGAACCCATTTCTTCAGTGCGATCGTTTATGAAAATTCCGCAAAGTGTTATATTCAAGGTTATCTTGTCGGTGGGCCTTATCTCTTGACGACCATAGTAATAAGCCTTGAATTTCGCGATGTATATGAATCCAAAAAAGAGGATACATACGATAGTGATCAAATTGCAGATACGCCAAGTGCTGCGCTAACCAATTGCTCTCTTTAACTTACTTTTGCTCTATTCTTACTGCTCAGCCATCTGCTATTTCAAACTCTTTTGATTGTCCATGTAAAGTGGATCATCCTCCATTGGCGCCACTTAATTTCTGTTTAGAGATTTCTCGTTTAATCGATTAGAACTTCCTGGGATTTGCCTGTTAGAGTCCATAGGAGCATAGTTGGAGGGAGGCTATTGTATCACATCCTACTGATCCACCTACTCATGATAGGGGGCTTCCGGAGACTGTGGGGCAGAATTGGCCGGAGTAGAACTATTTGGATTTTGGTTAAACTAATTTGCC